>ERZ1034678.100-NODE-100-length-46487-cov-26.775801_pt1 | contig 46487 bp, 39 predicted proteins | sample MGYA00520640_ERZ1034678 | MGnify/ENA primary metagenome ERZ1034678 (study PRJEB33766, sample SAMN09781767) | gut metagenome | biome: gut microbiome | host: Homo sapiens | place: Madagascar | study: EMG produced TPA metagenomics assembly of the PRJNA485056 data...
TTCGGTTTGCCAAAGTAAAACACATTCGTCTTTATCTGCAGCAAGGCAAACATAGTCCAAACCTCTCAAGTTGACAAACTGAAAAAGCAACTAATGCGGTGAATTCACCTTAACTTAACAGCATTACCCGCGTGGGGAAGGTGGCGAGCGGAGCGAGCCGGATAGGGTACTAGCGGTATGAAAGAGAGCGAGAAGATCGTCTCAAGAGTATCGTATATGAGAGTGTTGATATCCCCGACATAAAGCCTTCCCCTCGAGGGGAAGGTGCCCCGAAGGGGCGGATAGGGCACTGGCGGTATGAAAGACAGATGAGGAAAACGGAGAGATGCGCGGTACATGTGTGGAAAACGTGAGTTTCTGACCGCGAATGATAGAGATTTCTCACTTTGCTCGAAATGACGATACAGGAGTCTGATGTCTCCTAGCCCCTAGTCACTAGCCACTCATCCCTGTTTTCATTCTCGTGGCGTTTCTTATTTAATGTGCCGTACCATCTCTTCTTCCTTGCGGAATCCGTCACAACCGATTGCCTGCACCGTAACGATTTCATATAATAAAGAAAAACGTACAGAAGCGAGGCAAAGACGATGAAACTGCAATATGGCAATACCTGGTGGGGGAGCGAGTGGCTGAAAGCGCTCGAGGAGGCAGACCATGCGAACCGTCTGCCGCGCGGGCGGGTGTATGCCCGAGGCGGTGCGGTCATTTCCATGCACCGTGAGGGGGAGACGCTGACTGCGAAGGTGCAGGGGACGCGGCGCACGCCCTACCATGTCACGCTGACGCTCCCTCCTTTTCCGGAAAATAAAGTCCAGGCCTTTCTGGATGATGTATCGCGCCATCCTTCGATCGTGACGAAGCTCCTGCATCGGGAGCTGTCACCTGCTGTCATGGAGCTTGCGGAAAAGGCAGGTCTTTCCCTATTCCCCTCCTCGATGAATGACATCGAGATGCATTGCAGCTGTCCCGACTGGGCGCACCTCTGCAAGCACATCGCGGCCGTCATCTATGAGGTGAGCCGTGCCATCGACAATGATCCCTTCCAAGTCTTTTCCCTGCATGGCGTGTCGCTTGTGAGCGAGCTAAAGAAGCGGCATGTGACGATCACAAATGAGATGTCTGCCAAGATCCCGCGCTGGGATGACCTTGTGAAAGGGGAACTGGTCAAGGATATGACACTCCCCATGGCAGAGGAAACGGCGGAAATTCCAGATTTCACGAAGATCAAAAGCCTCTTTTCCCTATGGATGCGTGTGCTTCCCGCTTCGCCCGCCTTCTATGGGCGCGGCAGCTTCGGCCGCGTCTATGAAAAGACCATGACGGGCGTCAGAAAGATCGCAGAGAAAGCGCTCTTTGATTCGTCAGCCGTTTACGTCGTGGGCGGCGGGAAAGACAGCCTGGAGCTTGCCTCCGTTTCTTCCGTGCATCTCGTGATCGAAGGGCTCTCCGAGGGGAAGCTCTATACAGATCGCGGTGACTGGTGGCCGATGAGCCGTTTCCTCGCTGCACTTCTCGATATGACGGAAGAGGAAGCGGCGGACAGCTCTTACACCGTACGCGCCTTCCGCGAGGTGGTGCTGCTCGCTATACACCTTCTCCGGACGGGGAATGCCATCCCTGAGCTGGTGCGTGTGGATGAGAATGCCCTCGCCATCCGCTGGATGCCGACCGAGCAGGACGCAGGCACGGCGGAAGCCATGGGGATCCTCTCGAAATGGGTGACTCCTTCCATGGTAGAAATTGCGCGATACAGAGAGAAGAGATGCTTTGCCAGAGAGCCTGCCGAGGCGGCACTTTCACTTTTCCTCACGCACTTGATGCAAAACATGGCGAAGAAAAATTTCGCAGACGACCCCATCTATGATCTTTTCTTCATGGGGGAGCCACTGATGGCGCGGGAAGGAAGGCCGCACCCCGAGGCTGATGGCATCGCATCTTGGCTATCCTATTTCCACCTGAGCGCCGCCCGCTGGCAGCCCGTGCTTCTCGTGTCAGATGATCCGAAAACAAAAGCCTTCCATCTGGACCTCTCCGTCGTAGACAGTGAGGATAGTGAAGGAAATGCGCTGCCGCTCGCGGACGTTTTTACAAAGAAAGATTATGATGCCTGCCGCTACCAGATCTTAAAGGATATGGACCTGCTTTCTTCCCTCGTGACCGGCATGGAAGACTACATGGACAGCGAAGGAAGGACACCGATCTCCTTCACGGCGGAAACCTTTGCCCCTTTCCTTTTGGAAGCCATCCCGGCCATGCGTCTTTTGGGCGCGCGCGTCATCCTGCCGAAGTCCTTGCAGCACCTCATCCGGCCGAAGAAGACACTCCACCTCAAAAAGAAAGAAGAGGGAGCGGCGCATGCACCGTCCCTCCTCTCTTTGGAAGACATGCTCGACTTCGACTGGCAGATCGCCCTTGGAGACGAGCGGATCTCCCCGGAAGATTTCGAAAAACTATCCGTCAAAGCAGGCTCCCTCATTGCATTCAAGGGGCAATACCTCTACGTGACCGAAGCAGATCTGAAAAAGCTCGAAAAAATGTGGCAGCATCCTCTCTCCCTCAAGAGGGAAGAACTCCTCCGCGTCGCCCTCGAGGGCAGCTATGAAGGCGCGGAGATCACCATGACGAGCGAGGTGAAGCGACTGCTCTCCTCCATGAAAGAGGGCGAGCCCGTAGCGCTGCCGGAAAATGTATGTGCGACACTTCGCCCCTACCAGAAGCGCGGCTATGCGTGGCTTTACAACAACAGCCGCCTCGGCTTCGGCAGCATCCTCGCCGATGATATGGGCCTTGGGAAGACCCTTCAGGTCATCACCTTCCTCGAAAAGCTCCGCGAAGAGGGACGCCTTGCCAAGAAGAAAGCACTCATCGTCGTGCCGACGAGCCTTCTCTCCAACTGGCAGGAAGAGATCGCCCGCTTCGCACCTCTCCTCACCGTTTTCCTCTACTATGGCGCCAAGCGCGACCTCGCTGATTTCCATGGAGACATCCTTCTTACCACCTATGGACTCCTTCGAAGCGACCAAGAGCTTCTCAAAAAGAAGAAATGGGAAGTCTTCATCATCGACGAAGCGCAGAACATCAAGAACCCCGACACCGCCCAGAGCCGGGCCGTCCGCAGCATGAAAGCGCCCATCCGCATCGCCATCTCCGGCACCCCCGTCGAGAACAGCCTCAAAGAATTCTGGTCCATCATGGAATTTACCAACAAAGGCTACCTCGGCAGTGCGAAGACCTTCCAGATGCGCTATGCAAATCCCATCCAGTACGAGCAGGACAGAAAAGCAGCCGAACGCTTCAAAAGCATCACTGCGCCCATGCTCCTGCGCCGTCTCAAGACAGACAAGACCATCATCAGCGACCTTCCGGACAAGCTCGAGCAGGACGAGTACACCCTCCTCACCCCCGCGCAGGCCGCCCTGTATCACCAGACTGTCGAAGAGAGCCTCCGCGTCATCAGCGAGCAGAAGGACGGAGACAAAGCCTCCCTCTTCAAGCGCCAGGGCCTCGTCCTGCAGATGATCCTCGCCCTGAAGGAGATCTGCAACCATCCCGCCCTCTTCACCAAAGAGGACAACTGGGATCCTGCCCTTTCCGGCAAAGCCGAGCGCCTCTTAGACCTCGCAGAAAGCATCCAGGGCAGCCGTGAAAAGGCCCTGATCTTCACCCAGTTCAAGAGCATGGGCGACAAGCTGGCAGATCTACTCGAGAGCAGGCTGGGTGAACGTCCGATGTTCCTCCACGGCGGCTGCTCCCTCCGGGAGAGAAAAAACATGGTGGACCGCTTCCAGACAGACCCGAAGGCGAGATTCTTCATCCTCTCCCTGAAAGCCGCAGGTACTGGCCTCAACCTCACCGCCGCCTCTCATGTCATCCACTACGACCTTTGGTGGAATCCCGCCGTAGAGTCTCAGGCGACAGACCGCGCCTACCGCATCGGCCAGAAGAACAACGTCCTCGTCCACCGCTTCATTACCAAGAACACCTTCGAAGAAAAGATCAATGAGATCATCCAAAAGAAAAAATCCCTCGCCGACATGACCGTCTCCGTCGGCGAAAGCTGGATAGGAAATATGACGGATGATGAGCTTTCCAAGATATTCCGGTGAGAGGCGGAGACGTCAGGCGTCAGATGGCAGGAGTCTGAAGTCTGCGGTCTGACATCTGAAGTCTGACTTCTCTACGATTTTCATTGACAAATATCTGCAGACTGGCGATTTTTTCGCGTTTTATAACGAAATATGATATAATGTGAACGTAAGAATGACAAAGAAAAAAGTAGAAACCGAGTGATTTCTACGGAAGTATCGTAAGCGAAAAAAATTTCGGGGGGGGGGTAACAATGCCTCGCCCCCTTTTTAGGCTAGGAGACTTTAGACTTGAAGACATCAGATAGCAGGGTGATTTTTTTCAGTCTCACAGTCTTCGGATCTAAAGTCTCCAAGTCTAAAGTCTCCAAGTCTAAAGTCTCTAAGCCTAAAGTCTCTAAGCCTAACGTCTCACAGTCTCATAGTCTCATATACAAGAAAGAATACCACCACATGAACAACCCTAAACACCACCATTCCATTTCCTGCGCATCCGGCGCCGCATTTTTCTACCTCATCGGCGACTACATCGCCCTCGTCCTGGCAGGGATACTTTCCCTTGCCATTCGAAACCTCCTGATCACCCACACCACCTATCACATCGCCCCCATCTACCAATATTTCTGGGTACCGCTGGTCTACATGGCCTTTATCCTCTATGAGGGACTCTATGGGAAGCGCATGCTCATCTACCAGATGATGAAAAAATTGTTTCGGGCTTCCCTGGGCGGCACCGTCTTCTCCATCATCCTCATGTTCCTTGCGCAGGTGGCAGGGGACGTATCCCGTTTCTACGTCATCCTCTACACCGCGATCTCCTTTGCCCTGCTCTGCCTCTTCCGTGTCATTCTGGCGAAAGGGATGAAGAAATCGAAAGCCTTCCAGATCCCCATCCTCATCGTCGGGGCAGGAAAGACCGGCGAAGCCATGGCACGCCAGATACAGAATGATACCGGCATGCGCTACCGCATCGTCGGCTTCCTCGAAGACCATGAGCCCTACGACAAGTCCTGCACCATCCTTGGTGGATTTGGTGACATGGAGCGCGTCATTCGTGATACCGGCGTCCAGTATGTCATCATCGCCGCCCCCGGCATCTCCCAAGAGCAACTCTCCGCCCTCATCTACCAGGCACAGACCCTTGTGAGGAATGTAGGCGTCGTGCCGAACCTCGTCGCCGTCCCCATGTCGAATGTGACCGCCGAGTCCTTCTTCGATGCGAAGATCATGGTGCTCCAGATCCGGAACAACCTCGCCCGGACATCGAACCAGATCGCCAAGCGGCTCTTCGACCTCGCCGCCACCATCGTAGGCGGCCTTCTGATCTCGCCGATCCTTCTCCTCATCGCAGCATGGGTCTATCACGACTCTCCGGGACCGGTCATCTTCAAGCATCGCCGTGTCGGCAAAGACGGGAAAGAATTCAACTGCTACAAATTCCGCTCCATGTGTACGAATTCCCAAGAGGTCTTAGACCACCTCCTCGCGACCGATCCGGCGGCGAAAGAAGAATGGGATAGAGAATTCAAACTGAAGAACGATCCCCGCATCACCAAGAGCGGCGCCTTCCTTAGAAAGACCAGCCTCGATGAGCTGCCTCAGCTCCTGAATGTTCTCAAAGGTGAGATGAGCCTCGTCGGACCCCGCCCCATCATTCAGAAAGAAGTCCCGCGGTATGGGAAATATATCAAGGAGTATTACTCCGTCCTCCCCGGCATCACCGGCATGTGGCAGACCAGCGGACGCAGCGACATCGACTACCCCGAGCGCGTCCAGATGGACAGCTGGTATGTCCATAACTGGAGCGTGTGGCTGGATCTCGTGCTCCTTTGGCGCACCATTGCGGTTGTCCTCAGCCATAAAGGGGCGTATTGAGGGCTTTGAGACTATATAAGACTTTGAGACTTGAAAACGTTAGACGGCAGATATTAGATTCCAGATATCAGAAATCTGAAGTCAGACGTCGGATGTTAGAAGTCTCAAAGTCTGAAGCCTGATATCTGAAGTCTCCAAGTCTAACGTCTCCAAGTCTCCATTTCTGATACCCTATCCCAAAACTAAAGCAGAAAGTAGAGAAATCCTATGAAAGAACCCATTCGCATACTCCAGGTCATCGTCATCGCCGGCGGCGGGGTAGAAGCTGTTATTTTGAACTACTACGAGCACATTGATCGCAGCAAAGTCCAGTTTCCCGTTTGAGCAAATGTTTTGCAGAAGACGATACGGCAGTTGCGAGTACACAAGCAGTGCTTTTTCTCGAACGGATTAGCATAGATGCTTTTTTCTGTATCCTGAATAGGAGATATGTGCATGACTGAGTATTATCAAAAATCAAAAAAAACAGATTGTGTCTTGATTATTCCTATCTATCACCCTGACCGGAAATGGAATGAATGCCTACGAATGCTCAAGAAGCAGAAAGATGTTCATTTTGATGTATATATTGTCGATTCGGGATCCGATATGAAAACCTATAAAAAAGACCTAGCTGGATTGTCCTATGAGATGGTAAAAACAACACCTGATCAATTCAATCACGGTCGTACACGGCAAGAAGCGGCAGAAGCCTGTGCTGACTATCCCTTTTGGGTTTACATGACCCAGGATGCTATCCCAGCTGATGAGTACACCATCCGGAACTTATTGGATGCCTTTGATGACACCAAGGTGGGTTGTGCTTACGGCAGGCAGCTACCACACAAAGATGCCACCGTATTGGCGGCTCGTGCGAGGGCTTTCAACTATCCGGCGGAGAGCCGAGTAAAGAAACTTGAGGATGTGTCGCAGCTCGGGATCAAAGTTCCGTTTATCTCAGATACTTTTGCAGCCTATCGCCCGGAAGCGCTGCGCCAGATAGGCGGATTCCCATCGGATGTCATACTGGGTGAAGACAACTATGTAGCAGCGAAGATGGTGCTCGCCGGCTGGTACAATGCGTATTGTGCGGAAGCGAAGGTGTATCATTCTCATAATTATACGATTCTGCAGGAGTTCCGGCGGTATTTTGATACCGGAGCTTTCCATGCCATGGAACCGTGGATTCGGGGTTCCTTTGGACAGGCGGAAGGGGAAGGCATTCGTTTCGTCCTGGCAGAATTGATTTATCTCATGAAGCATAAGCCGTTTCTGGTGCCATCGACATTTTTGCGTGATGGATGTAAGTTCCTCGGTTACAAGCTGGGGATGAATTATCGACGGCTTCCTGCTTCGGTTAGAAGAAAGTGTAGTATGACGAAGAGGTATTGGAAGTAGAGGTAATTTATGGGAACTAAGGTTATATTATTGAGGTCTCAGGATGTTTTTTCTGACAGTCGCGTTTTAAAATATGAAAGTCTTTTGAAAAAGGAAAACATACCATATGCTATTGTTGGATGGGATCGAAAAGGTTTGAATTTAAAGCGAGAAAATACTTTTTTCTATAAGAGAAGAGCAGGCTTTCAAGAAGGGGAAAAAGCCATTGTTAATCGTGTTTGGTGGACTTTTTTCTTATTTAGATTTCTTTTCATGCATTTAAAAGAATATCAAATTATTCACGCATGTGATTTTGATACGGTTTTACCATCTTTAGTTATGAGAATTTTGGGAAAGAAAGTGTTTTTTGATATTTTTGATTGGTTTAGTGATGAAGTTAAAACAGGGAAAAGTTGGATCGATAAACCAATTAATTTATTAGAAAAATTTGCTGTTAGACATTCTGATTTGGTTATCTTATGCGAAAAAGGAAGACTTAGGCAGATACAATGTACTCCTAAGAATTACATTGTTATACCCAATGTACCTTCGCAATTATTGGGACAAATTAATTCGACTAAAATAGTAAAGGAGAATGTATCATGGCCTATTGTAATTGCATATGTAGGAGGAATTGTTCACTCTAGAGGTTTATTAGAACTTGTTGATTGCATTTCTGGCGATGATAGGTTTGTTTTGAAAATTGCTGGTTTTGGGGATTCTATAATTGAAAATACCATTAAAGCTGCAGCGCAAAAATATATGAATATAAATTTTTACGGAAAAGTATCATATGACCGGGCATTGGAAATTATGAGGGAATCTGATATTTTATATGCAATGTATTACAAAGACAACGCAAATCATATTTACGCAGCTCCAAATAAGTTTTATGAATCCATATATTTAAATAAACCTGTTATTACTACAGAAGGAACTTTGGTCGGAAATATGGTGAAACAGTATAGAAATGGATTTGTGATATCCGAGGGTAAACAGGCGTTGAGTGATTTTCTAAATAGCCTTACTCCTCAATCAATATACATGAAGAAGCAGGATATGGGTAGGATCAAAGATTGGGAGAAAAAGATTCAAAATTGTTTTTCTCAATACATAAAAGCCATCAATGATTAATACGCTTTTTATGATGTTGATTGATTGTAGTTAAGAGGAGCATATATGGCAATCCCGAAAATTATGAAGGATATCTTCTGGAAGAATCCGTTTTTATCGGTTGAACAGAAAGATCAGCTGTATTATGAACTGAAAAAATTTATTCGACATGAAGGGGTTACTGTTGATTCAAAGGTAGCAGAGCCTCTTCTTGAAAAATATATTGCGCAGATTTTGGCTGTTCCGTCAGCAAGGAGTAAGGATTATTGTGAATTTTCTGATATTAGATTTGAAAGACAGCCTACGGATCCGAAGATGATTGCTTACTATCTTCCACAGATGCATCCCACACCAGAAAATAATGCCTGGTGGGGGCGCGGAGTAACGGAGTGGAATAACGTTTCACGAGCGGTTCCACAGTATGTGGGGCATTATCAGCCTCGGCTTCCCGGAGAGTTGGGATTCTATGATTTGCAGCTTAAAGAAAATCTGAAACGCCATCTGAATTGGTTAATAAGAATTGATTGGGACCATCAATTGACTTAGAGAATGACAATATAGAAGAAAAATTCTAACTTTTGTAAATGGTTTTGACGAGGGGAAATTTCTTAGTTCTTGTGAATCAGAGTTAAGTCGGGGCGAGTTGGAGTAGCAGAATTATATCTATGACATTGAAAAATTTATTTCTGGAGAAGATATAAGGAGTGTATTAAATGTGTAAAAAGGATGAATCTGAGGATATCGATAATATTCCTGCTTATAAAGCTGTGGAAGAATTTTTTAAAGATGCCATTATAGGAGCTATCGGCGTCGCTAATCCAATGGTCGGTGCTCTCCTATCGGTAGTTAGCGGTAGCGGCAAGGCTTTTAATAATCAAAAATACAAAAATGAAATTGGAAAACGACTATCGGCTTTGGAAATACACTGCGAAGAGATGAAACCGCTGCTAGTCTTGATTCAAAAAAATAATGATGAAAAACTACAGCATGAAGCTTATTCTTTGCTTGTAACAATTTTTGAGAATGCACTTAAGACGGCTTATACAGAAAGAATCAAGTATTTCGTTAAGGTATCCCAACATTACGTTGAAGACAGAAACTATTACTATGGATGCCAAAATGAAGTTGTGAGAATTATTGCCGAATTGAGTGGCGGTGAAATAGCGCTACTTCAAGAGGCGTATCAGGTAGAAGTTGAAAAAAGCATTATTAAGGCGGATCCAAATTATAAAACCGGACTAATTGCAGATAGTGAAGAAAAGACAGCGATGGCAGCTCCGAATAATGAAGAAGAAAGACGCAGAATAGGCATAGCTTTGCTTATGGGGAAAGCTCTTCTTGGTATTGCACAGGGTAGAAGATTGAAAGGTACTTCAGTTTCAGCGGAACAGAGTTACACCATTACAGCACTTGGTAAGAAAGTTTATGAGACTATGGAAAAAGAAAGCCAAAAGGTAGAATCGGATGTCCATGAAAAAAGTGAGCCATATGGCTATGAATTGGTTGACTCTCAGGGATTGCAAAATAAGTGAGTTAAGTTGCTGCCTGAGGCGAGCAGTATAATCAAGTCAATGAAAGAGTTTTATGATGACGGTGCCTACTGGTACAATGCAGAAAGGAGTCAAAAAGAGAGATGATATGGTGGATCAAGTGCATATTTGTCTTTTTGCTTTCAATAGTCTTCTTCCATACACTGAAGATCTCATTCATATTTTATCTCCTGCTGCTGTCAATACTTCTGATGCTGTCACTTGCTTGCTATTCTTGCGAGGATAACTATGGTTTTTATAAAAATCTTTTCGCTGGACTTATAGGGAATGCGGTTGCATTTGCTATGCACTGTAGCTTGACGGGCAAAAGTTATGTTGTATCTGACAACTCAGAGCTGGAGCTCTTATTGCTTTTTCTGTTATCAATAGAAATTGCATTGGCATTCCCGCTTTTTGAGCGCTGGAGATGTTTTCAGCATAATGAAAGGAATAAGGAACTATTTGAGGAGCGCTGGGATGATTTAAAGAGGCTACAGACGAATATAGAGGAAACAGATATACTCGGAGTAAATTCTGCGTGGGGAAATGGTAAATCTTTCGTCGTTGATTACTTCTGTCGAGAAAATGAAGCTGAGTACTATGTTGTAAAAATTGAAACGCTGGCATATGGATATAATGAATTCGATCGCATTTTAATTGATAAACTGGATGGCCTTTTGCGGTCGCAGCATATTTTTTCTTTCTATTCTCTGGCATTCAAGCAGACTTTAGGAAATAGCCTGTGGGGGCGGTTTGTTTATCATTATTTTTGCGGGAATCAGTTTAGCCAAACGTCTATCTTTTCGGGGCTGAAAACTGAGTTAGGAAAATTACCGAAAAAAGTATTGATCGTGTTTGAGGACGTGGAACGTGTCGGTGACAAAGAGAGTATTAAAAGGCTATTTGCGATTGCAGAGAGACTGTCGGGGGAACGAGTCAAAATCATATATGAGTATGATGCAGGGCAACTAAAAAAGAGTCTGGAACTGAATAGGGCGTACTTGGAAAAATACATTCCAGTAGAAATGAATTTGACTGATATTTCTTATAAATCCATGGTTTCTGCTGTGTGGGATGGCATGGGTATGGATGATAGAGATATGAATAAAACGTTCATACCAGGGAGCATGGGCATTCTATCAACAGGCAAGGATTTAAAACATATGATTTTTTCTTTTGTGGATTATCAGTATGATCCATTTGGTTGCAGTTTTGATGTAGGTAAAATTCTATTCCCACGAGCTCATTTGACGATACGACGTATGGAAGGCTATCTTGGTGAAATTTTTCATTGGATGCAGGAGCATAAGGAAAAGCGGATAGATGAAGAAACAGCGCGTGTTGTCGTGGCATTTGCTTTTGTAAAATTCTTTATGGAAGAGGCTTATGAGAAACTTGAGCCATGGAAGAGAATTGAAGAACTGTTTCTTTTTCAATATGAAGGAGAACAAAAAAGCCTTGTCAAATTGGGGGTGGATTTATGGAAGGATCCGGGAGAAAATGGAGATCATGATTCCAAACGATTCTGGTCGAGACTTAAGGCTCAGGCAGAGAAGGATGAAAACAGTGTGTCTCAGGTAATTTATACAATATTTGGCTATTATATCAAAGATTTAGAAAGTAGAATTGCTTGCGGTGTCTACTTCACTGAGTTGCCTTATTCTGAACGAGTAAAACTTCAAAAAGATGAAGAACGTAGAGAAAGAATTGATCGGTTGATATGGAACATGTTACAATGTGGCAGAACTGAATTGACGGATAATAGGGCTTGCGCTGATAAATTTATTCATGATGTATTGAAAATGCCTTCAAACGAGTGGGGAGAGGCGTTCTCTTCATATTGTAATGACTTATATGATGGGAAAGTCTACAAAGAAAACGAATCGATCCATCTTTTTGGAGAGAGCCCGGTTCTTTCCGTTACCAGAGCTGTTTCCTTTTATTATCATGATGAAGAAACTTGGCAGAAAATGTGTGAGTTTATCTGCGGGCAGTGGGAAGAGAAAAGTATAACCATGGATTTCATTCAAATCTGCTATTTTACTGAAATCAACATTGCCCCAAATCGAATGCAAATAATCAAATTCTTTAATACGCTTACCGTTGACAGTAATTTTAATCACTATGATCCGTATCTGGCATTTTTGAGAAAATACATCAGGAAGCTGACTGGTGAAGGATTTTGTTCTGGAAGTCTTAATCATTTATTGCAGGATGGAGAATGCGATTTGTCTAAACCGGATTGCAAAGATCATGTCTGCCAGTATTTAAAAAAGGAAGCGGAGACATTACGACAGTCTAAGCTGATACCATCAGAACAATATGCAGCGGATATGGCTGTGCTTGCTGCGTTTATGGAAAAGAATATAGAAATAATAAATCATCCGGAGATAGCTACACGAAAAATGCCAAATATCGATATAGAAAGCCATTTGATGTACTATCATCAGGGCGAAATGGATTATTTTATCAAGCAGATGCATGAGAATCCATATGATGTAAATATCGAGCAGAGGCTGAATGAACAGATTGTCAAATCATACGATAAGGGGGATTTATATCCAGCGGAAATTAGAATTCTTCAGGACAAGATGAAGCAATGGAAGGCTGGAATGGTAATTAGTCTTCCTTGACATAAAATTCGCAAACGTGTGATTTCATTTATTTGAGCTTATATGAGAAAGGTACAGCAATGGCGATTCCGAAATTTATTAAAGATATTTATTGGAAGAATCCGTTTTTATCGGTTGAACAGAAAGATCAGCTGTATTATGAACTGAAAAAATTTATTCGACATGAAGGGGTTACTGTTGATTCAAAGGTAGCAGAGCCTCTTCTTGAAAAATATATTGCGCAGATTTTGGCTGTTCCGTCAGCAAGGAGTAAGGATTATTGTGAATTTTCTGATATTAGATTTGAAAGACAGCCTACGGATCCGAAGATGATTGCTTACTATCTTCCACAGATGCATCCCACACCAGAAAATAATGCCTGGTGGGGGCGCGGAGTAACGGAGTGGAATAACGTTTCACGAGCGGTTCCACAGTATGTGGGGCATTACCAGCCGCGTCTTCCCGGAGAGTTGGGCTTTTATGATTTGCGACTTAAAGAAAATTTGAAACGCCAGATGGAATTGGCTAAGATGTATGGTTTGTATGGATTCAGCTGGTATTATTACTGGTTTGATGGGAAACGACTGCTTGACCGGCCGCTTGATATGTTTGTGAATGATAAAACACTAGATTTCCCATTTTGTATCTGCTGGGCAAACGAAAGCTGGACGAAGGGATTTTTCGGAAGCTCTAAAGAAGTCATCATGAACCAGAGTGAAACAGTTGAAAGCTATAGGAATTTCATCAAGGATGCTGTGAAGTATCTGCAGGATGACAGGTATATCACAGTGCAAGGGAAGAAGCTTCTAATTGTGTATAAACCGCAAAGTGTACCTGATTGTCGAAATACTTTGGCTTATTGGAGAGAGTATTGTTTACAACATGGAGTCGGTGATATTTATATTCTGGGGTGTTGGACGGCAGATGTATCAAATGACTTGATTGAGAAGGGATTTGATGCGGCAGGCGAGTTTCAGCCGGGTTCGATTTTACCTTATTGTGAGAAGATCAATCAGAAGTTGCCGTTTATCAATAAAAAATTCATTGGAGAGGTCTATAGCTACAAAGATATTGTGGAACATCAGGTATATGCTAAAAATTTCAAGCAAAAAGGGATGTATAATGCAGTCATGCCAATGTGGGATAACACACCTCGTAGGAATGACAGAGGAAACGTGATCTATGATGGTGCCACCCCGCAGTTGTACAAAAAGTGGTTGATGGATGTTATTCGTCACTATCACAATGACTGTCAGCTCGAAGATCCTTTGATTTTTATCAATGCTTGGAATGAATGGGGTGAAGGCGCTTATCTGGAACCTGATCGCTTTTATGGATATGCATACTTGGAAGCCACGAAAGACGCCATCCTGGCTTGTCGTGCAGAGCAGGATAGCCGTGATGACGAGAATGTGAGAGGAAATACTTTAATGATAGATGAAAAAAAACATTGGAGTCATCATACTTAACTATAATGATTCCGAGACGACGAGAAAGCTGTGTGAGACAATTCGGGTCTATGACAGCATAGATCATATCGCGGTTGTGGATAACCGGTCGCCGGATGGCTCTTTTGCTGCGTTGCAGCGCTTATCTGACGAGAAAGTCGATGTTCTCCAGAGTGACAAGAATGGGGGTTACTCCTATGGAAACAACTTCGGTGCTTTTTATCTGATGGATCACTATCATATGGACATTCTTCTCATCGTAAATCCAGATGTGGAGTTTACCGAAACCTTTCTGATCCAGGTGGTGAGAGACATGGAGAAATATCATGTTCAGGCGGCATCTGGTTATATGAAGATGCCGCCGCATGCAGTCTACCCCATCATGAATAAGGAAATCAATTCCTGCGCCCGCGAGACGCTCGAATGTACGCTCCTTCTGAAAAAGCTCTTCCCCTTCCGAGGTGAGCTCGTACGTCCCGGGACGGGTGTTCAATTTGTTGAATGGCTCCCCGGCTCCCTCTTCGCCATTGATGCCGCCGTTTACCGCTCACTCGGCGGACTTGACGACCGTGTCTTCCTCTTCTACGAAGAGCAGATCCTCGGGAAGAAATTCCTGAAAGCGGGCTATCGGATGGCGGTTGACACGGACATCTCCTATTTCCACAACCACTCCGTCTCCATCAGAAAGTCTATGAAGCGCTATGAAGCGGTGAAGCGGCTTTTTCTTTCCAAGTATTTCTTCTATACCGAGTACGGAGAGATATCGATGCTCGAGAAGCTCCTTCTCCGCGCTGCCGTCGCTTACGGCCTTTTTATGCGGAAATGGCTGTATCGGGTGATGTAAATAAGAAAAGAAATAGTGTAAAATAGAAGCAAATTGTGGGAGATGGTTAGGAAAACGCTGATTAAGTAAGCACTGCTTCAGTTGTTGCTGGATATCATTCTTGTTTTTTTCTGCAGAGCGAAGAATAGCTTGACGCGAATAGTGGGCTATTTAAAGAAAGTAATGACAAAGCTATGAATAAAAATCCATATGACATTTGACTCTGAGATTAAATCAGGGGTAGCCTATGGGGCGGCTCCGTACACTGATTGTGGATGAAAGCTCTGCTTGAATTAGGAATGAGGAATTAGGAATGGTGGTGCGGCGCATAAAAATTATAAAGCGCCGCGGAGTATAAATAGGGCGATGCCCGAAAATGGCATTTCAGTCACCAGTCACTAGTCACTCCTAATCCCTAATCCCTAGCCACTCATCCCTGCTTTCAAATTTTTCCCGCTCTGCATTTGAGAAAAGGGATACTGGTATAGCAGATAGATGAAGGTATTATATGAAAGGAGGAAAGCGGTATGGCGAGCGTAGCATTTCCTATGCATCCAGAGACTCTTGCTTGGGTGAAGCGTGTGGCACAGGAGCAGCTGGCGGATCCGAAGATACTTGATATATTGACAGCGTGGGAGAGTGGACTGAAAAAGCCTACATTAAGTCAGGTGCAGCGGATAAGTCAAAAGGTCCATATTCCTTTTGGCTATTTCTTCCTGAAGAAGAAACCTGCAGAGCATTTCAGAGTGATGGAGTTTCGCACTTTGGATAGTGTAGAGCATCAGAAAGAAAGTCTTGAACTGAAGGATACTGTGGCACAAATGACTGCTATACAGGATTGGATGCGTGAGTACAAAAGAGCTGAAGGCTATCCACCATTGGAATTTGTTGGGAAATGCAATGGGATGGAGAATTGTGATGATGTTTTACAGATGGTCAGGGCTACGCTTGAATTGAAAGAGGATTGGTTTGAGGAAATAAGAAATGAAGAACTGGCATTTCGCTTTTTTCGCCAAAAATGTGAGGATCATGGAATTATCGTCATGCAAAATGGCGTGGTAGGTAATAATACACACAGACCACTTTCTTTGGAAGAATTCAGGGCATTTGCATTGACGGATGATTTTGCTCCGCTGATTTTTATTAATGCGCGGGATCATATTTGTGGAAGAATTTTTTCTTTGCTGCATGAAATTGTTCATATCTTTCTTGGAAAGGACAATATATTTAATCTGACAGAGAACAGTACTTATTTTGATAAAAAGATAGAGCAGATGTGTAATCAGGTGGCGGCAGAGATACTAACGCCCCAAAAAAGGTTTATTGAGACATGGAAGGTATATGAGCCAGAAGGAAATCTGATGCTTTGCATAAAGCAAGTGGCAAAAAAGTTTCATTGCAGTCTGACTGTTATATCTCGAAGAGCGTTGGAGCTACATTATATTTCTCATGAGCAATATACGGATTTTGTACGAATATTCAGCGCACATCGCAAAAATGGGAAAACGGGTGCTGGCGGAGATTATTACAACACGCTGGCAAGCAGGATGGATCCCCGTTTCATTCAACTGTTAGAAAATTCTATAGGAAGTGGAAGTACGACTTATACGGAGGCTTTTCGCTTGACAGGGACAAATCGCAAAACTTTTGATCGGCTGGTGAAGGATATGGAGAAAAGGAGAATGACAGAATGAGCGAAAAGGTGCTGTTTGATGCGAATTCCTTCATTGATCCATATAAAAGATACTATGGATTGGACATTGTCCCATCTTATTGGAAATACCTTTTAACCATAGCGCCTCAGGTGGTGCTTCTGGATAAAGTATATGAGGAAATCCTTAAAGGTGAAGATCTGTTAGCTGATTGGCTTGGCCAGCATAAGTCAAATTTCTGCATTTTATCAACTGCTGAGGAGACTGTTTTGGGTGCTTACGGGCAGGTCATTCAATACTTGGATGAGAGCCCTTTATATCAGGAACAGGCAGTTCGAAGCTGGGCAGATTTTCAGGTAGCAGATCCATGGTTGATTGCTGCGGCAAAGATATATGGTTATAAAATCATTACTTTTGAGACAGGAGAATTGCCTAATAAAGGATCACCCTCTAAACGGCCAAAGATTCCGGTAGTAGGTGCTTCCTTTGGTGTTAAGTGTGAGAGTTTGTTCTCTTTTCTGCGACGCATGAAAATGGTTTTATAATGGCAGATGGTATGTAATGGCAGATGTTATGTAATGATTAAAGTATTGAGTTTAGATCAAGGAGAATATAAATGAAAGGTATTATTTTGGCAGGTGGCAGTGGCACCCGGCTCTATCCGCTGACTATGGTCACATCGAAGCAGCTGCTTCCGATTTATGACAAACCGATGATCTTCTATCCCCTCTCTACTCTCATGCTGGCGGGGATCAAGGACATCCTTATCATTTCTACCCCGAAGGATTTGCCAAATTTCGAGCGCCTTTTAGGTGACGGCTCGCGCTATGGTATCCATCTTTCCTACAAAGTCCAGCCCTCTCCCGACGGCCTCGCGCAGGCCTTCATTCTGGGAGAAGAATTCATCGATGGCGAGCCCTGCGCCATGATCCTAGGGGATAACATATTCTACGGCGCAGGCCTCACAAAGTACCTGAAAGAGGCTGCCTCCCGCACGGAAGGTGCCACGGTCTTTGGCTACTACGTCGACGATCCGGAGCGCTTCGGCGTCATTGACTTCGACGAAGAAGGTCGTGCCAAGTCCATCGAGGAGAAACCTGCCCATCCGAAGTCGAACTACGCTGTGACGGGTCTCTATTTCTATGACCAGAACGTCTGCGAATATGCGAAACAGGTGAAGCTCTCCGCGAGAGGCGAGCTTGAGATCACAGATCTCAATAAGATCTATCTCGAGAAAGGAAATCTGAATGTAGTCACCCTGGGCCGAGGCTACGCCTGGCTCGATACCGGCACGATGGACTCCCTCTACGAAGCCACCGAATTCGTCCGCTCCGTAGAAACCCGCGCCGGCATCCACATCTCCATGCCGGAAGAAATCGCCTACGTGAACGGCTGGATCGATAAGGCGGCTTTGGCAGAAAGTGCGAAAGAGTATGGCAAGAGCCCGTATGGACAGTATCTCCTGAAGGTCGTGGAGGGGAAGATACGGATTGAGTAGGGGAGGCTAAGTAGCTCCAACTCCTGCAAATTCTGGTACGTTAAGCGCATTGTATCAGCATGCTATGCAGCGCGCCTATAATTTCAAAAGGTTTTCTTGATAACCAGTTCATTATGCTGATTTAGTGATGCGTTGGAGGTTTTTGCTATGAATAAGGAAAGCCAGGATGCCATTCAATTATTCTCATTTAATGAAATTAATTTCGATGATACATTTTTTAATTCTCTCCGTGGGGACTATCCGGAATTCATGAATTGGGTTGCTTGCAAAAAGGATCAAAGAGAAAATGCTTATGTTTTGATTGGAGAATCTGGTCAGATCGATGGCTTTTTGTATCTTAAAGAAGAATACGACGGAAACTCCGATATAACACCGTTGTTACCTGGTGAGAGACATATTAAAATTGGTACGTTTAAGGTAAATGCACATAATACTGTACTTGGGCAGCGCTTTTTGAGTTTGGCTTTTAGGAAAATGTTAGCTACTGGAAGTCGGTATATTTATGCAACGATGTTTGATAAACAAAGTGGATTAAGAGATTTATTCTTGAAATTTGGCTTTGTTGAGTGGGGAAACAATAGACGAAATGAAATGGTGCTCTACAAAGACTGGAGCGAGACTGGAGATATTTATCATGATTTTCCCTTAGTTCATTGCAGTCAAAATCATAAGTACTTATTATCTATATATCCCGCGTATCATTTTCCTATGTTTCCGGATTCAAAATTATATACGGAGCGAAATCAAGGGAGTAGAGATTTGTCGGTAACAAATACGATTGAAAAAATTTATATGTGCAATATGGCAGGTGTGAGATCGCTTCAGGCGGGTGATATAGTGATTATATACAGAACGAGCAATTCTGCAGGCTGCGCCGAGTACAATAGCGTGGCAACATCTATCTGTATAGTTGCTGAAATCAGACATATAGATAATTTTTCCAGTTTCGAGGAGTATTTTGAGTATTGTCAAAAAGGGTCGGTGTTTAGTCAAGAAGAGTTATCCGACTATTATCGATCAAAAAACTATCCTTATATCATCAAGATGCTTTATAATGCACCGTTTCAAAAACGTGTCATCCGAAAAGAGCTTATCAATCAAGCAGGATTAAGTAGAAATGCTTATTGGGGATGCCTACCCTTAACCGATGATCAGTTTTTTAAAATTATTAAACTGGGTAAAGTCAATGAAAGTATTATTATCAATTAAGCCAAGCTATGTTGATAAAATCAGAACTGGAAGAAAAAAATTCGAATTTCGGAAAATAATCTTCAAAAACGTGCCTGATTCTATCATTGTTTATGAAACTATGCCTGTAGGTAAAGTCGTTGGGGAGATTTTTTTTGATAGAATACTTAGGGATTCACCAAAAAAAATTTGGGAAGAGACGGAAGCATATGCAGGAATTAGCAAAAAGCGTTTTAATAAGTACTTTGCCTCAAAAAAAATTGCTTATGCTATAGAGATAGAAGACTATAGAGAATTTGAGGAACCATTGTCCATTGAGAATTATGCAGAAAAAGTAGGAATGGAGATAAAGAAAGCACCACAATCATTTTTTTACATTTTCGAGAATTTTTTGTGAGTATTCATAGAGGCTAGAGCTTAATATTGTTTGAAAGGAGATTTTTATGATAGAGGAAATGGACAATATTGAAAGAATTGATTCTGAAGTAGAGGATGATTACTCGGACGATTCATTATTCAATATTTCATCTTGGGGGGCAGATTTGTCTTTTCGTGAACTTGTTGCAATGTACGATGATGAAGAATTGGTAAAACCGGAATTACAGAGAAAGTATGTATGGGATAAGGTTACTGCAAGTCGTTTTGTCGAGTCTATTTTACTTGGGTTACCTGTACCTAGCATTTTTTTAGCTCAAGCAGGCAGCCAAAAGCTTATAATAGATGGTTATCAGCGAATCATGACCGTATATGATTATATGAAAAAAGGCGTTTTTTCTGCTGATAAGAAGGCTTTTAAATTGTCAAATTCTGAAAAGATAAACAAGAGATGGAGAAATAAATCTTTTAATGAGTTATCAGTAGATGACAAGCGAAAAATAAAAAGTACCACGATTCATGCCATTATATTTGAACAAAAAAAGCCCGAAAATGATGATACTAGTTTGTATCAGATTTTTGAACGAATCAATACAAGCGGTAGGACGCTTACAACGCAGGAAATTCGGAACTGTATTTATCAAGGCTCTTTTAACCGGCTATTGTTTGAATTAAATGAGTATTCACAGTGGCGCGAGTTATTTGGAACACCAGAAGTAGATAATCGTATGAGAGATATGGAGTATATATTGCGCTTTTTTGCTATGAAAGATGAGAGTGTATTGGGGAGTAGTTCCAACCGAATTTCACTAAAAAAAGCATTGAATCATTTTATGGGATTACATAGAAATGACGAAATTGATGCGATTGATTTATTCAGAAAGGAGTTCAAATCCAATGTTGACGCAATCTATGAAAAATTAGGAGAGAATGCTTTTCGTAATTATAGCAATGGCAAGTTTACTATAAAATTTCATCCTGCAATTTATGATGCAGTGATGGTTGCATTTTATTTAATGAAAAAAGGTAAAGGCGCTATTCCTGAGATTACTTCCGAACAGCATAAATTATTGTTAGAAAATAATGACTTCAAAATTGCGGTTAGTAACAGAACAACAGATATAAAAAATATTCGACAAAGAATACAGCTGGTTGGTAGAATTTTATTTAAGGAAGATATCTTATGAATTCGGAATTGCAAGCTATGTTGGATGAGTGTGAGGGGGAACTTGAGGATATAGCCCAAAGGATTGAAAAAATATCGCCCTTTGATAAAGGTAGAAAATATTTGACCAATTATGCATTAATTAAGGCATCTGGAACGGCGGAATATGTTTATAGAGCTATTTTAGCAGATTATTTTGCAGCTTTAGGAAATCCTAAGATTGATCGATATTTAAATAAGGCAATTAGACAGGGGTCTATGAGTGCAACATACGAGAATATGTGTAAGCTATTGGGAAAATTTGATAATCAATGGAAAAGGGACTTTTCACAATCGGTTAGTGAGGATGAGCGTGGAGAACAGATAAAAATATCAGCTACATCTTTAGTACAGAATAGACATGCATTTGCACATGGTAGAACTATTACTGCGAGCTTCTTTGATATAAAATCTTATTATAAAGATATGGTTTTGTTGATAGAGATTTTTGATTCTGTTGTAAAATAGTCTACTTTGAAAATGGTAATGAAAAAGTGTGTCGCGCTGACTGCCCCAAAGCAAGACACGTATTTGGGCATTTCAGAAGCGTTGTGTTCTGATATTTATTAAAGCAAGACTATGCCATACGTGGATTATTTTTTAATCAATCGGCAATCAGTATACCGAAAAATCAATAAAAGCAGGCGGTTATTTTGTGGGAACGTATGGTGATAGTATTGGAACAAATAATTTATGGCACAGGGACTTTGCGTGATTCAGAGTGTAAATGCTAATATAAAAGTGAGCCATTTAGGGCCCTAATGACCGTGAAAAAGTGAGCCACATTTGGTTAGCATCCCATATAATTGGATTAGACGTAATTCAATGAAAGGGGATGCATCAAAGTGAGGATCACTATTATGGACTATGATCGTATTCGACAGCAGTATCTGCTTGAGAACAAAAGCCAGCGGCAAATCGCTAAAGAGCTTGGCATCTCTCGCAATACGGTAGCCAAGTATTGCAAGGGATGCGCTTATCCCAGCCTTCGTGCCAGTTATAAACGCACCCGCAGTGTCGTTACACCAGAGGTCATTGCCTTTATTACCGACTGCCTGGCAGAGGATGCCGCGGAACGCAATTAGAAGCAGCACCAGACTGCACGGCGTATTTATGACCGTCTGGTAACTGAGCTTGCCTTCACAGGCGCAGAAAGCACGGTGCGCCATGTGGTTCACAAACTGCGTGGCAATCTCAACGAAGTGTACGTTCCGCTACGTTTTGACCCTGGCGAAGGAAGCCATGCAGATTGACTGGGGTGAGGCAGACGCTGTTTTAGATGGCACGCGAGAGCATCTCTTTGTGTTCTGCACTCTACTGGCTTATAGTTGTGCGCCATTCGCCGTCTGCTTCCATAAGGCGAATACGGAAGCATTTCGTGAGGGATTGCATCTGGCATTCCAGTTCTTTGGCTGCGTACCGCGTCGAGTCATTTGGGGCAATGCCAAGGTGACTGTGAAGAGTGGGGCGGGTAAACAGGCGATCCCACAAGAAACCTATGCGGCCTTTGCTGCCTATTACTGCTTCCAAATGGATCTCTGCAACGTCAGAAGCGGCAATGAGAAGGGGCTTGTCGAAAACCTGGTGGGTACCATTAGACGCAATACCCTTTCCCCTGTGCCTCATGTGGCTTCGCTTGAGGCACTAAACCAGAGAATTGCCGAAACGTGCACCCAGTACATACGGACACATCGCATCGCCAACCGCCAGCGCTCGGTAGCAGAGATGTTCACTGAGGATCAGTCGAGGCTGAGCCCGCTTCCGCAAATCCCCTACGATTTCCGAAAGGTAGAAATCTGCCGCATTTCCTCCTGCTCCACCGCCCGTTTTCAAACCAACAACTACTCCGTTCCCGTTTTATACGCCAGACGGGAAGCTACAGTCCTGGCTTCAGCAGAAAAGGTTGAAATCTACGTTGACGGGCAGATCGTTGCCAATCATAAACGGTGCTACAAACACCACCAGAGCATCTACTCGCTGGCACATTATCTGCCGCTGCTGGAAAGGAGGCCTTGCAGCATTCTTCAGGCACAGCCCGTCAAACAGAATCTGAGCGGGAAGCTTCTTTCACTCCTTGAATCCACACGTCTTCCAGCCAAAAGGTTCATTGCTGTTCTGAAATACTGCGCAGAGAATGGTGAGACGGTCTTCTGGCAGCACAGAAATGAATTTATGGGAAGGAATTCCGAAAAGCCAAAGATTGAAAATCCCATCAACGTACAGGACGTTGACCTTTCGCAGTATGACAGTTTTCTCATGGACGGAGGCGCATCATGCAGACTACAGGGGTAGATCAATCATTGAAGCTTTATGCCAAGCTGCTCAAACTTCCCACCTTTGCGCATCTCGATGACCCCGTGTCCCGATTTCAGTCCGGTCAGAGTCTGAAAGAATTTGTTCTCCAGCTGATGCAGCATGAGTATGAAAACCGCCCGGAAAAGGCACGTCAGCGCAGGCTGAAAACAGCTTATTTTCCCATGCTCAAGACACTGGAAGAATTTGATCTTTCACGGCTAAGACACATCAGCCCTGATTTCATCAGGCAGCTGGCCTCATATGAATTCATTGGCCGCCACGAGAACATAGTGATGGTGGGAAATCCAGGCACAGGGAAGACCCACCTGATGACTGCCATTGGCATCAAAACCTGCCTTGGGGGCTACAAGGTCGGGTCGTCTTCAGGACTGCCACAACACTGGTCACTGAGCTTAGAGAAGCAAAAAATAGTTTACAGCTTGCGAAAACTGGAGAAATCCATCGCCGCTGCTGACCTGCTTCTCCTGGACGAGCTGAGCTATGCCAGCTATGGTCTCGAAGAATCGGAGCTTCTTTTCAAGGTCATAGCCGAACGTTCAGAACGAACCAGCACCATAATTACGACCAATCTTGAGTTTTCCAAATGGCCTGAGATGTTCAAGGATGCCACACTGGTTGCGGCATTGGTAGATTGTCTGACCTATCACTCCCATATCCTTAACATGAATGGCGAATCGTATCGCTTCCAAAATGCGCGCAAAAGGAAGTCATAGTTTTTTGCGGTCAAAGTGGTTCAGAAATTCACGGCCACATGGCTCGGTTTTTCACAATCACAGTGGCTCAAAAATTCACGGCCATGTGGCTCACTTTTTCATTGACATTCACACTTAATCAGAATTCACAGGTAAAAGGGGAAATTATGTCAAAGAAATCAGAACGATTCATTCTAGAATTGGAGATAAAGATTCAAGAACTGAGCGTGAAGTATAATGATTTGAGCCCGATTAAAAAACTGGAAGTAGATCAGTATTTAAAAACGAAATTCCAGGGGCGCATGATTGGTGTAATGTTTGATTATGTGCGGAAGTCGTTTAGTCGATGATAGAAGTATGAACTTTCCATTTTATTCGATTTTTTGTATAGATTCTTTTACCAACGGAGATAGATATTTGATGAAATTAGCTGGCGTGGTGACGTTGTATCACCCGGACGATGAAGTTTTAGGAAATATGGAGTCTTATCTGGACGCACTTGAAGTACTGTATGTCATGGACAATACGGAAACGCCAGATCCACGATGGGCTTCGTGGGCTGAGAAACAGCCTCATGTAAAGTATATTGCGTTTCATGAAAACAAGGGGATTTCTTATGCGTTAAATTACGCATTGAAAGAAACTGACTGTGATTATCTCTTGACCATGGATCAGGATAGTCGTTTTTTCCCGGAAATGATGCCAACGTATAAGCATCTTGTCGAAGAATCTGAGACAGAGGCGCCAGACAAAGTAGCCATGTATGCAGTCAATTATGATGGAGAAGCGGTAGATGCTGACTCAAAGCGTATGCGGACTGCGATCACTTCCGGTTCTATTGTTCCGGTAAAAATTGCACTAGCTTTAGGTGGGTTTGATGAAGCACTTTTCATTGATGAAGTAGACCTTGAGTACTGCTATCGCGCAGAAGAGAAGGGCTATCATATCATTGAATTTCCTGGCATAAAAATGAAACACTCTATCGGGAATAGAACGTATCATCATTTGTTCTCGTTTACTTATAATACATTCAATCACAGCGCGATCAGAAGATACTACATTTTTAGAAATAAGATTTACGTAGCCAAACGATATCCGGCTGTTCGAAAAGAGTATATTTTGGAGAGTGTGAAAATGATTATTAAGATACTGCTGGCAGAAAAGCAAAAAGCCAGTAAAATAAAACATATTTTCGGGGGGGTGAGAGATGGTCTCCTTGGGCATATGGGGAAATATCAAGGAAAATAGTTTTTGATAGATTATCTGCTGGCATCGCTACGAGAGGTGCCGCATGATGAATTCCGTCGCTATGTGCACTTACAATGGAGAGAAATATATCAAAGCACAGCTTGAAAGCATTATTCATCAGACTTTGCCTCCGGACGAAATCATTATTTGCGACGATGGTTCAAATGATCATACCATTTCTGCCATAAAAGAAACGATGAGGGTCTGGCGAGGAAGTTGGATGCTTGTACAGAACGAGAAAAATCTCGGATATAAGAAGAATTTTCAGAAAGCTATTTCTCTCTGCCAAGGAGATATCATCTATCTGAGTGATCAGGATGATGTATGGGATTTGCATAAGATGGAGCTTATGAATCAGATATTTGTTGAATGTCCTGAGGTTGTGACGGTTTTTCACGATGCGGAGCTGGTGGATGAGTCACTGCATGTATTGTATCCCTCGTTCTGGCGAGCCTCTTTGGATTTTGATTATAGGGAATTCCTAACTGGAGATTACAGGAAAGTGCTCGATCATAATGTCATGCAAGGCAGCGCATCAGCCTTTCGCCGAATAGTTTTCGAAAAGGCCAGACCGTTTCCGGAGGAAGCGGTGCATGATGAGTGGTTGCTTTTGGTGTCACTGATGATTGGGAAGGTGGTCCCGCTACCTAAGCAACTTTTGAAGTACAGGCAGGCAAATAATGTGATTGGTGGACTACCGGTGACGTTCTTGGAAAAAGTGAAGAAGTGGGGAGGCTCCTTGCGTAGCGCACTGGTTCAGCATCAAAGCGAAATTATCCGGAGAGCGTGTGTTTTAGATGAATTGATGGGAAGAGCGGAAAGCTGTGAAAAAGTCAGTGGTTTTAGCAATTTATTAAAGCGCTATCATTCCTTCTTAAAAATTCGATATAGTTGTATTACGCGTCATAATTTGAAGGTGTTGGGGGCGTTGGAAAATTATATTATGTATTATCGATGGAGGCATGGCGCTAAATATGCGGTCAAAGATTTGTTGGTAATTGTACTTAATGTTTGACATGGATCGATTAGAATTGTTGGAGACTTGACAGAAAGACATTTGGAGCGATACCATTCGGCAAATGGGAAGATTATACTTCCTTATTTATAGGCTCAAAGAAAGATTCAAATTTTATAAAATTTTGTTATGTTGAAGGTACACGAGCATGAATATAAAAATAATAGTCGCTACGCATAAAATGTTTTGGATGCCTGAAGATGAGGTCTATTTACCTATTCAGGTGGGGGCAGAAGGGAAAGCTGATTTGGGGTATACTCCTGATAATATAGGGGATAATATTTCATATAAAAATCCTAATTATTGTGAACTTACTGGATTATACTGGGCGTGGAAAAATTTAAATGTAGACTATATTGGCTTATGCCATTACAGAAGGTACTTTGGGCATGAGGGGCTCAGTAATGAATCGATAGAGGAAAAGAAGCGCCGGATATTGGCGGGATCCGACTATAGTAAGATTTTGAATGAATATGATGTACTTTTGCCGGAAAAAATGTTACTTGGTCGACATTTTACCGTTAAAAAGCAGTATGAGGAATGCCATAATTTAAATGATATAATGGCTGTAAGGGAAATTCTCCGGAAAGATTGGCCATCCTATATAAATGCGTTTGAAATGATTTTAAATAAGCATAGTTTCTATTGTTTTAATATGTTTGCAATGAGGAAAAAATACTTTGATCAGTATTGTGAATGGCTGTTTGATGTACTATTCAAATTAGAAAGTCAGCTACAGATCGAATATTACGATTCGTATCAAAAGCGAGTCTTTGGTTTTTTATCAGAGCGCTTATTCAATGTGTGGCTATTAAAGCAAAACCTTTCGATAAAGGAAATGCCAATAGTTTTTTTGGAAAATGAGAATCAGCCGAAGGAAGGAAACATGAAAAGATTGCTCAAATATAAAGTGTATAATATTTTGAATTGGTAAATTCATGGAAAAGTGAATAGCAATGAAAAAATGAGCTATATTTCCGTGCATTTTTAGCTATTTAGAACAGATCTAGCCCCATTAATTTCGTGCACATTAAGCACATGGCATTAGTATGTTATAAAGAGCGCTTAAAACTTTAAAATCTGGTCGTTGCAATCAGATTATTATATCATGCAAGGAAAGTTGAATTAATAATCTGTATATTTGAATAGAATTGCGTGTTGAAAAGCGAAGTTGCGTCAAAAGGAGAGCGTATGTACGATTATCTGATTGTCGGCGCAGGTTTATTCGGTGCCGTTTTTGCGCATGAAGCAAAAAAGATAGGGAAAAGTGTCCTTGTTATCGAGAAACGGGATCATATCGCCGGCAACGTTTACACAGAAGACATGGAAGGAATCCATGTACACAAGTATGGAGCGCACATCTTTCATACAAATCTGAAGCATGTCTGGGACTATGTGCAGCAGTTTGCCGCATTCAACCGGTTTACCAATTCACCGGTAGCCAACTATCATGGCGAGCTCTATTCCCTGCCCTTTAATATGTACACTTTCAATAAAATGTGGGGTGTCGTGACGCCGGAGGAGGCGGCGGCCAAGATCGAGGAGCAGAGACGGGCAGCTGGTATCACGGAGCCGAAGAATCTGGAAGAACAGGCGATTTCCTTGGTCGGGACGGATATCTATGAGAAGCTCATCAAAGGATATACGGAAAAGCAGTGGGGGCGGCCCTGTAGCGAGCTTCCTGCTTTTATTATCAAGCGACTTCCGGTGCGTCTGACTTTTGATAACAATTACTTCAACGCACTCTATCAGGGGATTCCAGTCGGCGGCTATACGAAGATGGTGGGGAATATGCTTCGCGGTGTCGAGGTGAAGCTCGGTACCGACTACCTAGCGGACAAGGAGAAGTGGGACAGCATGGCGGAGCATGTCATCTATACTGGTCCGATCGATGCCTATTTCCACTACGATCTTGGGCCACTGGAATATCGCAGTGTGCGCTTTGAGACGGAAGTCCTGAACAAGCCGAATTTCCAGGGGAATGCAGCGGTGAACTATACGGATCGAGAGACGCCATGGACGAGAATCATAGAGCATAAGTGGTTTGAATTCGGTAAAGACAGCGAGGGAAATGATCTTCCGAAAACAGTCATCAGCCGAGAATACTCTTCGGAATGGAAAGTAGGCGATGAGCCGTACTATCCGGTCAATGATGAGAAGAATGGCGCGCTTTATCAGAAATATAAGCAGCTGGCAAAAAAGGAGACGAAGGTCATTTTCGGTGGACGCCTTGGCGAGTATAAGTATTATGATATGGATGCGGTGATCGATTCGGCGCTGAAGTGTGCGGGTGAGAGACTAAGAGACTAAGAGACGTTAGATATTAGAAGTCAGAGGTCAAACATCAGATATCGGAAGTCAGAAGTCTGAATCTCCAAGTCTCAAGGTTTCATAAATTTTATTATCTGTGTGGTATCTATGGAAAGCTGGCGTGGTATGGAGCATATAATGCGAAATTTAGATAAGATCGAGCGGTGGCTGTTGTATGCGATGGTCGTGACGATCCCGGTGAATGGGCTTCCCAAGGCGTATCCGATCCCGGATTTTATGAAGAATGTGCCGTACTTCTTTTTGATCTTGCTGGTGGTACTGGCGGTGGTGCATTATATGCATAGACGGGAAGACTTCGGTAACTGGTCAAGAGGCGTGAAGTGGTATCTGGCGCTCTGTATCCTGTGGCCGTTCCTTTGTACGATCATCGGTGCCGTGCAGTTTCCCTACTGGGATGAGAAGGCAAATGAGTTTCTGCGGGATACAACGATGGTCAAGGTGATCGCGCATGTCTATCCGGCGATCTTGACGAATGAAACGTTGCTGTATTTGAAGTACGGTGTGTCGATGCTGATCGGTACAGTAAGGAGTCTGCTTCTGCCGCTTTTGGGGATCCCTTTCGCGCTATATGTGATGTTTCATGGGAAGACGAAGGAGTATATCCTGGATACCATGAGCCGAGCTGCCGTACTGGCCGCTTCGATGCTCTGCCTGTATTCTCTGATAGAGATCCCGTGGCTGCTGACGGGGAATGAATTTTGCGCAGGGCTTTTGAAGTGGATCAATGTGCATTTGTATGATATAAAGACTACACACGAATGGTGGCCGCCTTTGCTGTGGAATGGACAGCTTCGCAGTTTTACAAGGGAGCCATCATTCTTTGCTATTGTTTCCATTTTTATTGTTCCATTTTTATGGTATAGAGCTTTTGGTTTAAGGGAAAAGAAAATCATAGGGCTCCTTATATTATTTACCTATATGATTTTCATGACAAAAGCACGGACTGCGCAAGCAACTTATTTTGGGGAACTGATACTGCTTGCTATTTTCTCGGCATGGGGACGGTATCAAGATTGGATTGGTTCTTTACTAAAAATTTTTGCAGTTACGGTTATTACTTTGGGCGTATATTTATCTGCTCCTCTAGCTATTTCGCATATGAGAGAAAAGGTTGCTTCTGATATGACAATGGCAACAGAATTTGAAAAATATGTTAGCGAAGATGTTTTGTCGGTAGCTTCTGCATCAAAACGGTCGAATTTGGCGCGTATTGGTAATACGGTGGCTGTTTTTCATATAGGGATGGAGCATCCAGTTTTTGGGATAGGCACGGGATTTGGAAGTCCTTATATCGCAGATCATATTCCGGCATTTGCGCAGGATAATCAGGAGATATGTCATTGGGTGGCCATGCTAAGAGACGAAGGATTCTTGGATAGTCCTATCCCAACGTTTAATATGTTTGGTACAATGCTAATGCAGTATGGCATCTGTGGCTTGTTATTGTTCTTGATGCCTTTATTCTTTATAAGCAAAATGATTTTGTGTCAAACCAAAAAGATGCTGCGCCAGTACGGTTTTGTCTGTGTACTGGTTTCCCTGGGCGGCTCAATCGCTTGTCTGCTGAGTAATTATTTCTTCTATACCTATCCCCTCATCTTAGGCACAACACTTCTTCTGTTTTCTCAAGATAACAAAAACAAAGCCGGTAGCCGATAGATGTTAGGAAGCAGACATCAGACATCAGACATCAGATGTTAGAAGTCTAAAGTCTCCAAATCTCCAAATCGAACGTTTCAAATTACTACATCCAAGAGGATATCTTGAAAAATACTCGTTTACTTGAAAACATATTCTCCATGGTGACGCTTCGTGCCATGGAATATATCCTGTCATTTATTTTGGTCCCCTACCTGCTCCGCGTGCTGGGGCCGGCGCAGTATGGAGCGATCGCTTTCATGCAGGGGATCATCGGCTATTTCAGCCTCTGCATCAACTACGGCTTCTCGCTGATCGCGCCGCGAGATATCGCGCAGGCGAAGGAATCGGATATTCCGCGGCTATTCTCTGCTTATTTCTGGGCGATGGTGCTCTTGTGGCTGCTGGTGTCGGTTGTTTTCTTTGCAGGATACCAGCTGCTATTACTGGTGTATCCTATGACGCTGGATCTGCCGCTATTCTTTGCGGTCTATACATCGGTGATCGGTCTGGTGATATTCCCCATCTGGTATTTTCAGGGCATCCAGCAGATGCGCTATATCACGATTCTTAATTTGTCCGGGCGTATGGTCACGATGCTGCTGCTGTTTCTTCTGGTAAGGTCGCCGGATGACTATGTGATGGCAGCTTTTCTGATGTCTTGCACGCCGCTTTTTGCGGGTGTCCTTTCCTGGAAAGTGATTCATGATATCAGTCCTGATATTTTGTTAAAGCCTGTATGGAAGGATATGCAGGCAGCGTATAGAGAAGGTTGGCAGATTTTTGTTTCCTCGCTGGCGGTGAACTTGTATACGACAAGCGATATTGTCATTCTCGGTGTTTTAACGAATGATACGATCGTAGGCTATTACAGTGGGGCTGATAAGCTGATTGGCTGTATCAAGCAGGCTGTCGGTGCAGTGAACGCCGCGGTGTATCCCTATATCAGCAAAGTCATGCAGGAGTCTATCGAGCGGGGGCTTCATTTTCTGAAAAAGCAGCTGCTGGTATATATCGTGCTTGGCGTTTTGGGCGGAGCAGTCCTGTGTGTGTTGTCACCTTGGGGAATCCCTTGGCTTTTGGGAGAAAAGTATATCCCTTCGATCGCTCCTCTCCAGGTCATGGCTTTCGTGCCGCTGGTGGTGGCGATGAGTAATGTCATGGGGTATGAGACGATGCTTCCTTTAGGAATGGAAAAATTATATAGTAAAGTATTGATTTCAGCTTCTGTTTTTAATCTTATTATTATTTATCCGCTTATCTCATGGAATGGTGCGGAAGGGACAGCCTTTGCGGTGCTATGTACAGAGACGTTTGTGACTGTTGTCATGGCGGTGATCTTGTGGAAGAGAAGAATTTTGCTGAGGCGATAAGGTTGTAGTATGGAAAACAGAAAAAATACGGAGTATATCTCTTTGTTGTCAGTCATATCAGCTTTTTCTGTGGTATCTCTGCATACGAATGGCTGTTTTTGGGAATTCAGTACGGCTAGATATTGGTTAACGGCGAATATTATTGAGTCTGTCTACTATTTTGCAGTACCGATATTTTTTATGATTTCGGGAGCCACGTTGATAGATTATCCGAAACGGTATGACGGATGGACTTATGTGAAGAAACGGATCCATCGCACGGTCATACCATTTCTGGTGTGGAGCTTGATCGGCTGGGCAATACCGCTTTTGCATCTCCTCTATCGCGGTCGGACAGTGCCTCCTGAGCTATTGTCAGTGTCTGGGATCTGGAATGGCATCGTAGGGACATCATTTGTGCCGATATACTGGTTTTTCATTCCACTTTTTCTCTGCTATATGAGCATTCCTCTTTTGGCAAGTGTCCCAGATGAGAAGAAAATCCGGATGTTTTCTTACTTGGCGGGAGTGGCATTTGTGCTGAATTCACTAGTGCCATTTCTCCTCTCAGTATTCCATTTGTCTCTCAAGTGGCCATTTCATTTGGAGGCGGCTGGCGGGTATCTGATGTACGTACTTTGGGGATATGTGCTGAGCCGAATCTCTTTGTCAAGAAAGCACAGGTTGATTCTCTATGCACTGGCGCTGGGTGGTCTGCTCCTGCATATACTTGGGACGTATGCCTTGTCGATGAATGCGGGGAAAATCATCCAGACATATAAGGGGTATTTGAACGTACCTTGTATTTTGTACTCTATTGGGGTATTTATATTTTTTAGGGAGAATTCAGAGAAAATAATGAGAAAATCAGGGGGGGGTAATGTGTTTTTTTAAGAATTACACTTTCGCCATTTATCTTCTTCACTTTTTGATTATGCAGGGCTTGCTAAAAGCGTTTCATTGGGATGTGCATAGTATCATTTATCGACTACTGGCACCCGTTTTGATCGGTTCTATTTGCATAGGCATCACGTATATGATCCGGAAGGTACCTATTGTGAAAAATATATTGCCTTAGGGGGGGCGTGGATAATGATTTCATCCGTGTTTTTCTGATATCACATCATAAAGGTATTTCTATAGAGCTTGGCATTTGGATAGATCGTAGAATAAGGAGAGAACCATGTATAAAATTCGTAAGGCTGTGATTCCGGCAGCTGGTTTTGGTACGCGTTTCCTGCCGGAGACAAAGGCTATGCCTAAAGAAATGCTTCCTATCGTCGATAAGCCGACGATCCAGTATATCGTCGAAGAAATCCTGGCAAGCGGGATCGAGGAAATACTGATCATTTCCGGTCATGCGAAGCGGGCGATCGAGGATCACTTCGATTCGTCACCGGAGCTGGAGTCCTATTTGGAGGAACATGGAAAGGAGACGTTGTTGGAAGAAATCCGGAAGATTTCTAATATCAAGGTGCATTATGTGCGTCAGCCGTACATGCGCGGCCTTGGGGATGCGATCCTGTGTGCCAAGGATTTTGTCGATGATGAGCCGTTTGGCGTCATTTTAGGGGATGATGTCGTGTATAACGGGGAAGGAGAGCCGGCGCTGCATCAGCTGATTCGGCAGTATGAGAAGACGGGAACGACGATCGTCGGCTGTCAGATGGTTGCGGAGGAGCAGGTGTCTTCCTATGGCATCATCGATGGAAAACCAGAGATGGATCCAGATTTGGTGAAGGTATCGTATATGATCGAGAAGCCGTCTGTCGCCAAAGCGCCGAGCCGTTTTGCTGCTTTGGGACGGTATGTGATTACTCCAGATATTTTTTCCATTTTGGAGGAAATAAAACCAGGGAAGGGGGGAGAGATCCAGCTAACGGATGCGCTTTGCGCACTGGCACGAAATGGGAAGGTCTATGCATATAATTTCAAAGGTCAGCGGTATGATACGGGAAATAAGCTCGGCTATCTCAAGGCTATCGTGGAATTTGCACTGCGCCGTGAGGATCTGGGAGATGATTTCCGTGCATATCTGAAAGAGATTGTCGGAGAGATGTAAGAAACTTTGGAGACTAAGAGATAGGGAGACTTTAGACAATCCGGACGTCAGACATCAGGCATCAGGTGTCAGATTTTAGATGTGGTGTATTTTATAGAATAAAAAGAGCTTGCGTGGGAAAGAGAGACAGAGTATGCTTTTGACAGACAGACAGACAGACAGGGCGTATCGCATGGATTGATATAGCAAAGGGGATCGCTATCATTTTGGTGATCGTCGGGCATACCGTAGAGTTTGGCGGACTCACACGTAATTTCATTTTTTCTTTTCACATGCCATTGTTTTTCATGTTGTCTGGATACACGGCTCGTCTGGCGAAGGATCCTGTGGATTGCAGGAAGCATTTGTGCAAGAATGCAGTTCATTTACTCGGTCCATGTCTGTGCATAGGCGTGCTATCGATTCTTGCACAGTGGCTGAAGGGCGAAAATCTTTCACTCGCTGCGCTGTGGCAGATCACTCGTACTACGGCGGATGCGTATTACTGGGCTTCCGGTATTTCCTTGCCGAAGCATCCGGGGGCCGGTGCTGTCTGGTTTCTTTTTTCTTTATTTTGGGCGAAAACATGCATGGATGTCATCTCGCTTTGTTTTTCCAAAAAAGGAATTGGCATTATCTTTTTGGCTATTGGGATGCTTGGCCTTTTATTGGGATGGCGAGGGAAGTGGCTACCACAAAATGCAGATGTCACGATGGTGGCAGTCCTTTTCGTATATTTGGGAATGGTTTGGAAAGAGCATACAGAAATTTTTGATAGATATGAGCTGGGCGTTTCTTTAGTGGCTTCTTGTATATGGTTATATTGTCTGCGTCTTGATATTTATATCGAAATGGCAGGGAGAAGCTACCCTTATTTGTCTGTCAGCGTACTTGAGGCTGTATGTGGTACTTTTGCTATCTGTAGTCTGTGCAAGGCATTGGAAGAAAATAAACAGATTAAGGATTTGATGGTATTTATTGGAAGGCATACGCTGCTGATTTTTTCAATGCACTGTTTAGACTGGATAGCCGTGGACGCTTGGATGAATCATCGGATGTGGATCCGAAATGTAGTGCGTACGGGTATGGTACTTGGCTGTTCGCTTTTATTTTATGAAATAAAAAATGCAGCCTGCCATGTGTTTGAAAGGCATGCAAAAAACTGAGGAGAAATATAAATATGACTATCATTGTAACTGGTGGAGCTGGGTTTATTGGATCGAATTTTATTTTTCATATGCTGAAGGCGCATCCGGAAGATCGCATCGTCTGCTTGGATAAGCTGACGTATGCGGGGAATCTGTCGACGCTGAAGGACGTGATGGATCTTCCGAATTTCCGATTTGTGAAGATGGATATCTGCGACAGGGAAGCGGTTTATGGGCTCTTTGACGAGGAGCATCCGGATATGGTCGTGAATTTTGCGGCAGAGTCTCATGTGGATCGCTCGATCGCGAACCCGGAGATTTTCCTCGAGACGAATATCATCGGCACGGCGGTTCTGATGGATGCGTGCCGAAAGTATGGCATCGAGCGGTATCATCAGGTGTCGACGGATGAGGTGTATGGGGATCTGCCGCTGGATCGACCGGATCTCTTCTTCACGGAGAAGACGCCGCTCCATACGAGCTCGCCGTATAGCAGCTCGAAGGCGAGTGCGGATCTTCTGGTGGGGGCGTACCACCGGACATATGGGCTGCCGGTGACGATTTCTCGCTGCAGCAACAACTATGGGCCGTACCAGTTTCCAGAAAAACTGATCCCGCTCATGATCGCAAATGCCCTTGCGGATAAGCCGCTCCCCGTCTATGGGGATGGGAAGAATGTGCGTGACTGGCTGTATGTGGAGGATCACTGCCAGGCGATCGATCTTATCCTGCAGCACGGCCGCGTGGGCGAGGTGTACAATATCGGTGGGCATAATGAGATGGGAAATATCGATATCGTGAAGCTCATCTGCGAGGCGCTGGGAAAACCGGAGAGTCTCATCACATATGTGCAGGACCGCAAAGGGCATGACCGCCGCTATGCGATCGATCCGGCGAAGATCCATGGGGAGCTTGGATGGTTGCCGGAGACGAAGTTCGCTGACGGCATCAAGAAGACGATCGAGTGGTATCTGACGCATAAGGAATGGTGGGAAGAGATCGTGAGTGGCGAGTACCAGACGTATTATGAAAAAATGTATGGCGGAAAAATGTGATAGAGAAGTCGTAAGACGTGATTCTTTTTTAGGGGCGCCTCAGATTGCTGGGACTAGCGGCTGACGCGTCTCCCTTTGGAGAAGGGGATGCCCGCAGGGCAGAGGATAGACTGCCTCGCAGAGGCAGAATCCGGTAGAACTGTAAGCGGTACATGTTGAATGGGCGGTGAAACGTTTCGAACAGAAGGTGTGCATATCGCTGCTGTAAGTTGTGCCCCTGCGGGGCACTCTATCCTGCGCCTTTGGCGCGGCCCTTCTTCAAGGGCCTACGTGGTTGGTGCGGTCTAATATGGGTTTTCAATTCGCTATGAGGATTCCTCCAACGCCGATGAGGCGCTCCTTTTCTAAAGGGTTACTCCGTTGTCATGGCATTACTAATGTTTGATTGCTGGAATATGGTCAGTGTAAGAAATAGAGGTTAGTATGAAGGTATTAGTTACAGGCGTGACAGGGCAGCTGGGCTATGATGTGGCAGCCGAGCTCGCGCGCCGTGGCATAGAGCATAAAGGCGTCGGTTCGAAGGAAATGGATCTGACGAATGCGAGGCAGGTGGAGGAGGTCATCCACGCCTATCATCCGGATGTGATCATCCACTGCGCGGCATATACCGCGGTGGATAAGGCGGAAGACGAGTCGGATGCATGTATGGCGGTCAATGCGGATGGGACACTGGCTATCGCAAAAGCAGCGAAAGAAATCAATGCGAAGATGGTGTACATCAGCACGGACTATGTATTCAGTGGGGAAGGGAATCTTCCTTTCGCTGTAGATGCGGAAAAATTTCCAGTCAATATATATGGGATGACGAAGCTTTTCGGTGAGCAGGCCGTGCAGATGCTCCTTCAGAAGTATTTCATTATCCGCATTTCCTGGGTCTTTGGCAGGAATGGGAACAATTTCATCAAGACGATGCTGAGGCTTGGCAAGGAACGGAAGGAGCTGAATGTGGTCGCTGACCAGTGGGGTTCGCCGACCTACACAGCGGATCTCGCGCCGCTCATCTGTGACATGATCGAGACGGAAAAGTATGGCGTCTATCACGCGACGAATGAAGGTGTCACCTGCTGGGCTGATTTTGCGGCGGTGATTTTCAAGGAAGCGGAGATTTCCTGTGAGGTGCATCCGATCCCGACAGAAGCCTATCCGACCAGAGCCCGGCGGCCGAAGAACAGCCGCCTTAGCAAGAAAAGCTTGGACATGGCAGGTTTTCCTCGCCTGCCGGACTGGCGAGATGCGCTGAAAAGATACCTGATGGAGATCGGCGAGAAATAAAAAGGCGGGCTGTTGGCAGCAATAGTCAGCAGCTCTTTTTAGCATGGAGTCAATGAAAGGACAAGAATACGATGGGTCAGATCAAAGTCACAAAAAATGTGGGAGGCATCGAAGGCCTCTGCATCATAGAGCCGGCTGTTCATGGGGATGCGCGTGGCTATTTCATGGAAACGTACAATCAGAAAGATATGGAAGAAGCTGGCTTTCACATCCATTTCGTCCAAGATAACCAGAGCATGAGCACGAAAGGCGTGCTGCGTGGGCTGCATTTTCAGAAGCATTATCCGCAGTGCAAGCTCGTGCGTGCGGTCAAAGGAAGGGTTTTCGATGTGGCCGTCGACCTTCGTGCGGATTCTGTCACCTATGGGAAATGGTATGGCGTCGAGCTGACAGAAGAAAATAAGAAGCAGTTCCTCATCCCGGAAGGCTTCGCCCACGGTTTCCTGGTACTGTCGGATGTAGCAGAATTCTGCTATAAGGTGAATGACTTCTGGCATCCGAATGATGAGGGCGGCATGGCGTGGAATGATCCGGATATCGGGATCGAGTGGCCGGAGCTCAAGGGTGGGTACCATGGCTCTCCTGCGGCAGAAGGCTATACTATGGCCGACGGTACGCCTCTTACGCTGTCAGATAAGGATCAGAAGTGGCTGGGGCTGAAAGAGACGTTTAAGTTTTGAGATGTTAAGACTAGGGGACTAGGAGACGTTAGAGTTGAATATATCAGATACCTGATGTCAGATGCCAGAAGTCGGATATCTGAAGTCTTCAAGTCTTTATTTTTTGCCGGGGGATTCGGTATGATGATGGTTAATAAAAGAATCAGTGTGTGTATATGCATATCGGTACTTCTCTCTGCCGTGGTTACGATTATAATAGGAACGAAAATTTGTGCGGGGGGGTGACTGTTAGTTTTTCTTTAACAACACCGGTACCTACGGATTATCAGCTGTTTTGGTCCAATGACAGTCATGGATTTCATGAGAAGGATTCCATACATGTCAAGGGGAAGGATTCGGCACAGCCTGAGATACTGACTTTCTTCATAAAAAATGAGAAGGTGCAGCAGGTGCGTTTGGATTTAGGAAATAGAATAGTAAAGGCTCCCTACGTGATACAGGATCTTCAGATCAATGGGAAATCGATCGTATTGCATGGAGAGAGTCAGCTGCAGACCCATGATGTAAAGCTGGCAGAAGAAGAAAGTGGATGTAAAGTGTGGATCACGGGGCGTGACCCGTACTTGGTCTTTTCCGGGAGTGACGTTTCGGCGTCACCCCAAAGGACGTATGACGTGCTTCTTCTGGTAGCTGTTTTCATCATGGGTCTTATGGTGTCTTATGGGCTCCTGCATTGGCTGACAACTTTTTATGCGGGCGCAGGGTTCGTGCATCAACTGCAGGTGTCATTTCTGATTCTTCTCACGGTTTGTCTGTTCTATCCTGTCGCAGGTTTGCGCCCGGCAGGAAATATTGACCATTCGGAAAATCGGAATCCAAATCCGCGGCCTCCTATCAAAGTCAATGGGGACTGGAATGCGGCCTTCAGCAGGCAATTTGAAGATTGGTATAACGATATTTTCGGAGGACGGAAGCAGTTGATTCGCATGCATGAAATGGTGGAATCGCTGCTTCATCCTGGAGAGGTCGAAAACAGCCAGGCTTTTCTTGGGCAGGATCATTGGCTGTTTTATAAAGGGGATAACTCGGTCGGTTTATATCAGAATCGCTTTTTGTTTTCGCAGGATGATGCACGAAAGGCAGAGGCAAACTATCAAAGTCAGAAGGAGTGGCTTTCGCGAAATGGGGCGGATTTCTACGTCATGGTGGCTCCGAATAAAGCTGATGTGTATGGCGAATTTTATAAAAAAGGCATCATGAAGGCGTCGCTAAAGGATAGGGTACAGCTGCTGGCGGAGCAGGTCAGCTTCCCCATCGTGTATCCGCTGGATCAGTTGTTGGAAGAGAAAAAACATGGATTGACGTATTACAAAAATGATACGCATTGGAGTGATCTGGGCGCTTATCAGGGCTATCTGGCTTTGATGAAGGCGGTGACAGAAGAGCATCCGGATGTGCCGGTTTTGCAACCGGAAAATATGGAGCGCAAGGAAATGCAGCATGCCGGAGGGGATCTGAGTCAAATGCTAAGCCTTAATGATAAAGGCTGGTATACAGAGGTCTATCAGAAGCCGGTGCCGAAAAATGGCTTTCACTATGAGGTGGTAGAAGAGAAAAAGAGACCTTCCGGGCAAGCGTACTTCGTTCGCACGAAAAACGCAGGGAAGCCGTATAAAGTTATCGTTTTTCGGGATTCATTTTCTACCGCGCTTCTGCCTTATCTGTCAGAAACGTTCGGTGAGGTCATTTATATTTGGGATCATCATTTGAATCCGTACAACTCGCTGGTCCGTGATGAGAAGCCGCAAATCGTGATCCATGAGATGGTCAGCCGTTTAGCGGATTCATTGCTCAAAGAGACGCCAGATTGGAGGAATGAATAATGCTTTTCAGCTCCAGTGTATTCTTGTTTTTATTTTTGCCTCTTCTGCTTCTGGGGTGCCTGATACTCAGGCGTTCATTACGACTGTGGTTGCTTTTATTTGCCAGTCTTTTTTTCTACGCATGGGGAGAGTCGCGCTATGTGGCGGTCATGCTCATCGTGTGCAGCGTGTCTTATGCCGGTGCACTGGCTGTCAGCTGCTCTCCTTCCTTGTGGGGGAAGAGAATGGCTTTGGCGGGGAGTCTGGCTATCGCCCTGTGCATTCTGGGGTATTTCAAGTATTTTGATTTTCTTTTGCAGAATGTAAATGCTTTGCTGCATACGACATTCGCTTTGCGTCATATCGCGCTCCCCATCGGTATTTCTTTTTTCACCTTTCAGGCCATCTCTTATGTGGTGGATGTCTATCGGGGAACGGCGAAGCCCCAGAAGAATTTAGCGAGGCTGGTATTGTATATCAGCTTCTTCCCCCAACTCATTGCTGGGCCGATCGTCAAATATCATGATGTCGAAAAGGATCTGGAAAATAATCAGATTCACTTTGATGATGTGGTATACGGCATGGAACGCTTTATCGTAGGACTTGCCAAAAAGGTTCTCTTGGCAAATCCTTTGGGAGAGATAGCGGATCCGATCTTTCTGGCAGGGTACAACAGCGCTGATTTCCCGATCGCATGGCTGGGGGCGATCGCGTACTCCTTGCAGCTCTATTTTGATTTTTCCGGGTATTCGGATATGGCGATAGGGCTGGGTCGTATGTTCGGATTTCACTTTCTGGAAAACTTTAATTATCCGTATATTTCTAAAAGTATCACGGAATTTTGGCGGCGCTGGCATATATCTCTTGGCTCCTGGTTCAAAGAGTACGTGTATATTCCGCTGGGCGGCAATCGAAAAGGACGCCATAGGACTTACTTGAATCTGGGTATCGTATTTCTTTTGACCGGAATATGGCATGGCGCGAATTGGACTTTCATCCTGTGGGGCATCTGGCATGGCTTATTCATTATTATGGAAAGGTTTCTGGGGCTTGGAAAGGATGACGGGAACGGGCGGCTGCTTTGGCTGCGACATGGATATACGATACTGGCTTTTGTCATTGGCTGGACCATGTTCCGTGCGGAAACCGTACAGGAGGGTATCGGGTTTATTGAGACCATGTTCCTTTTCCGCATACCGCCGTCCATGCCGTTTACTTTGGACTATTATCTCAGTATGAAGTCGGTTCTGGTCCTTACGCTGGCTGTTATTTTCAGTACGCCATGGGCGATGCAGTCAGGACAGTGGTTTATGAAAAAAAGAAACCGCTTGGGAATGGTGTGCAAATATGGCGGGCTGGTTTGCCTGTTCTTACTTTCTGCAGCCTATCTTGCGGCGTCTACGTATAATCCTTTTATATATTTCCGCTTTTGAATGAGAGACTAGGAGACTGAGCGACTAAGAGACATTAGACTTGAAGAGAGAATATCAGACGTCAGAGATCAGAAGCCAGAGATCAGAAGCTAGAAGGCAGAGGTAAGAAGTCCGAAATCTGCGGTCTGACATCTGAAGTTTTAAGCATGAAGTTTCCATGGCTTCTGGACTGCCTTTTGCATGGTTGTGATAAAAACCGGGTATTTTATCATAGGAGAACAAGGCATGTGATAAAATGACCGGTTTTTATCACATGGGAGAATGTGATATGATAAAAAGCAGGAATGTTATCACGCGGAAAACAAAGTGGCAGGGAAAGACTTGCATCAGGAAGAGGGACGGGATATGCTTTTGACAGACAGACAGACAGACAGTACGCTTTGAGTGGTTAGATACGGTTCGCGTATTGGCTGCAGCACTGGTTTTGATATCACATTTTTGCTACTATTTTTCATTCGAGCGATTACATTTTATCAATAATTATTTCGCGGGTTCGACGGGCCGCATTGGTGTCTGCCTGTTTTTCGCTATTTCGGGATATCTGGTGAGCCATTCCTTAGAAAAGAATCATCATCTCATTCGCTTTTACTGGTTCAAGTTTGTTCACATCGTACTCCCGTATATTTCTTCTTATCTGGCTATATCATTTTTATTTATGCTGCTCGCTTTTGTGCGACCTGATTTTTTGCATCAGACGCCATTGAGCAAGGTACTCTTCGTTGGTGGTGATTATAAGGCATTTCTTATTGGACTTTTCCCTGTGGATGGGTATTTGAATATGTATCTTCATTTACCCGGATACTGGTTCGTGGGCGAATGGTTCATAGGGACTGTGGTTTCTTTATACCTGATTTCACCGGCATTATATATAGCTGCTAAGAAATGGCCGGTCATTAGTGCTGCTGTATTTCTTGCTCTTTCTATATGTATCTATCGATATGCTTCGCATTGGCCGGTTCATGGTTTCTGGTTTTGCCTCGTGCGTTTGCCTGAGTTCTATCTTGGGATTCTCTTGCATATGTATCGGAAGAAGGTGGAGCGTTACGAACGACGTTTGGTGTGGGGCTGTTTCTTCCTCATGGTGGTTGTTGGTATCATCGATATGATAGTGTATTCATATCCATTTATAGCAGACCGATTTATCCCTCTGAAGCCAAGATCTTTCTTGTTTACGATTCCGATGATCGTGGTCATATTTCTTGGCTGCCAATACTTGAATGGAGTATTTCGATTACATACGATCAACGAATATAGTAAAAAGACGTATGTTTTCTTGTTGATACAGCATATCATGATCAATACGTTTATGTGGAGCTTTGAGGAACAGAATCTCTCCAAGCTGGGAGTTCTGTTTTCTCTGCTGTTTGTATTTGGGATGACGATGTACCTGTCGGGGAAAATCGTTTCGGCGTACAAGCCTATAGAGGATAGATTGCTGCATAAAAATGAATAAGAGGGACGCACGGAACGGCTGATGCAGCTCTGCGGCGCAGTCTAATGTCTCTCCGTCTCATAGTCTCCCACCTTTCCCCTTGACAAACGCAAGAAAGAAGTCTATAGTATGACCATACATGTGAGGATAGAGACATGATGGATCCTTGGTACACGCAAAGAGAGTCTGCGGCTGGTGGGAGCAGATGGTGAGGGGATTGATTACCGCTCTGGAGCAGGAGGATCGAAATCTTCCCGGGTGGCCTCGTTACCGGGCCGACAAGTGGAGCTTTAGCTCTGATTTGGGTGGAACCACGGAATACAACTTTCGTCCCTTAGGGACGGAAGTTTTTTTATTGCTTTCATGTTGCTTTCTGCGAAGCGGCTGAAATGGCAGAACCAAGCAGAAAGCAGCAAAAATGGAAGCCACTGTCCCCAAGCAGTGAATGTCTGTTTTTAGAAAGGAAGATACTATGATTACGATTCGTCTGAAAGACGGAAAAGAGAAGGAGTTCGAGAGCGCGGTATCTCTGGCGGATGCAGCGAAGGCGATCTCCAACAGCCTTGGCAAGAATGCACTGGTGGCGAAGGTGAATGGCGAGCTGACGGATCTGCGCGATCCGATCGTGGATGGTGCAGAGGTGGAATTTTTCACGAAGGAGGATCCGGAAGGTCTTTTCACGCTGCGTCATACGGCGTCCCATGTGATGGCACAGGCGATTCAGCACCTGTTCCCGGGCGTGAAGTTTGCTATCGGACCGGCGATCGATGATGGCTTCTACTATGATCTGGACTCTGATCATGTTTTCAGCCAGGAGGATTTCGCAGCGATCGAGAAGGAAATGGCGAAGATCGCGAAGGAAAATATCCCGCTGGTGAAGAAGGTGCTGCCACGCGATGAAGCGCTCCAGTATTTCAAGGATAAAGGTCAGGACTACAAGGTCATGCTGATCGAAGATCTGCCGGAGGAGGAAACGATCTCTCTCTATGAACAGGGTGACTTCACGGATCTCTGCGCGGGCCCGCATCTGAAGTCCACCGGCAAGGTGAAGACGTTCAAGCTGATGACGGTCGCTGGTGCTTACTGGCGCGGCGACTCCAAGAATAAGATGCTGCAGCGTATCTATGCGACGGCATTCTTCAGCAAGGAGGATCTTGACCACTATCTCTTCGTCCGTGCGGAGGCGGAGAAGCGTGATCACAGAAAGCTCGGCAAGCAGCTCGATCTGTTCTCCTTCCATGAAGAGGGCCCGGGCTTCCCGTTCTTCCATCCGAAGGGCATGATCCTCAGAAATAAACTGATGGACTATGAACGTGAGCTCTTCAAGGAATTCGGCTATGTGGAGATCATGACGCCGGTCATCCTGTCGAAGAAGCTGTGGCTGCAGTCTGGTCACTGGGATCATTATAAGGAAAATATGTACTTCACCCAGATCGATGACGAAGACTATGCGATCAAACCGATGAACTGCCCCGGCGGAATCCTTTTCTTCAAGACGCAGCAGCGTTCTTACAGAGATCTGCCGATGCGTGTCGGTGAATTCGGTCTCGTTCATCGTCATGAGCTGAAGGGTGCGCTGCACGGCCTCTTCCGCGTTCGCTGCTTCACGCAGGATGATGCGCACATTTTCATGACGCAGGAACAGATGAAGGATGAAGTCATCAAGTGTATGGCGATGTATCAGAAGATGTATGGCGTCTTCGGTCTGGAATACCATGTCGAACTCTCTACCCGTCCGGAAAACTCCATGGGTAGCGATGAGCTGTGGGAGATTTCCACGAATGCGCTCCGCGAAGCGATCGAGACGGCGGGTGTACCGTACCAGATCAATGAAGGCGACGGCGCTTTCTATGGACCGAAGCTCGATTTCCATGTACAGGACTCTCTCGGACGTACCTGGCAGTGCGGCACCATCCAGATGGATATGCAGCTGCCGGAACGTTTCGATGTGAACTATATTGGCGAAGATGGAGAAAAGCACAGAGCAGTCATGCTGCACCGTGCGGGCTACGGCTCTCTGGAACGTTTCATCGGCATCCTGATCGAACACTATGCAGGGGCCTTCCCGACTTGGATCGCTCCGGTACAGGCGAAGATCATCCCTGTCACGGACAAGAATCTGGAATATGCGAAGTCTGTCGCAGCGGCTATGTCCGAGTCTGATATCCGTGTCGAAGTGGAAGAGGCCAATGAAACACTGGGCTACAAGATCCGTAAGGCACAGATGGAGAAGGTACCGTACATGATCATCGTGGGCGATCAGGAAATGAAGGGTCACACCATTTCTGTCAGAAGCAGAAAGAATGGCGACCTGGGGTCCCAGTCTCTCCCGATGTTCGTTGCAAACCTGATCCGCGAGATCAAAGAACGGGAAAACTGAGATGGCTTACAAAGAATACCAGAGTGCTGATATCGCACGAGCCGCGCTCCGCATGTCTTTGACCGAGACGCGGGCAGATGAGAATGCGCTGAAGGAAAGGCTGGCGAAGGATGGCATCCGCGCTGTCGCTGTGAACTTTGGCGGAAAATTTCTGGATATCCTTCCGAAGATCTTCGAGTCGGCCATCGTGGCTGCCCAAAGGCAGAAGGTCATCTCTGATACTCATGTGGGGGATGGCTCTGTGGTCGGAGCCATGGAGTCTGCCATCGAGCAGGTAAAGCCGATGGCGATCGGCATGAATGTTGGCGGCAAGATCGGTATCGCCCGCTGGAATGAGCATCTCTGCGTCGCGATTTTTGTCGGTGTGGGTGTGCTTCATTTCAATGAGGTCACGGTGGGCATGGCGCACCGTGTCCTTCGGAATGATCTGCCTGATTGAGGAGATCATAAGGGATGGGAGTGACTATCTCATAGCTGTCCTGTATAAGAAAAGAGCCGGGGGCTTTTGCCTCCGGCTCTTTTTGATGGGAGAAAGAGGAAGCCATTTTTTCTTGACAGAAAAAGCCAGAGGCGGTACATTGAATGAAATTCGATGGTTCGTTTGAGTGACAGGATGGGTGGAGGCTTTATGAAGGAAAAGATCAGTCTGATTCAAATGGATGTAGAGCTGGGACAGGTGGAAAGAAATTATGAAAAAGCCGTGCAGCTGATGGAGCTTGCGCTCGAAGACAAGCCGGACATTCTTGTCCTGCCGGAAACGTTAAACACCGGCTTCTTTCCGTCGCCGGACAGCGCACTCTATGCCGCTTCTGATGCGGATGGCGCGCAGACGAAAAAGGTATTCGGAGCCTTTGCCAAGGAGCATGGCGTCAATATCGTGGCGGGCTCGGTCAGCGTTTTGGAAAATGGATGCGTTTTCAATCGAAGCTATATCTTTGATCGCAAGGGCGAGGTCGTTGCCTCTTATGATAAGATCCACGGCTTCAGCCCGATGGGAGAAACGAAGTCGTATACCGGCGGCTCTTCCACTGTCCACTTTACGCTGGACGGGATTGCCTGCTCGATGGCGATCTGCTATGACGTGCGCTTTTGTGAGCTGATCCGGACAGAAGCATTACAGGGCGTGGATCTGTTTTTCCTCCCCGCAGCCTGGCCGCTCGTAAGAAAGGAGCACTGGATCACGCTTTCTAAAGCCAGAGCGATCGAGAACCAGATGTTTTTCTGTGCCGTGAATGAATGCGGCCGCGCCGGCAGCACGCAGTACGGTGGCAACTCGATGCTGCTCTCGCCTTTGGGGGAAGAATTGCTCCATCTGGGTGAAAAGGAGCAGGTGGCCACGGCGGAGATCGATACGGATGTGCTGCAGGGCATCCGAGAGAGCATCAATGTGTTTCGTGACAGAAGACCGGAATTGTATCATCTGTAGAAAAATAGGGGAAAGGCGTTTCGCCCTTTGACTGCGCGTGAACGAGGTTCAGTGGGCGGCGCATAAAAATCAGAAGCGTCACGGAGTATAAATAATGGCGATGCCAGAAGGTGGGTTTTAGTCACTAGTCACCAGTCACCAGTCACTTGAGACTCCTAATCCCTAATCCCTAGCTACTCATCCCTGCTTTCAAACTCTCGGGTTGTGGTGCGGCGCATAAAAATCAGAAGTGCCGCGGAGTATCAATCATGGCGATGCCCGAAGGTTTCTTGAAGAGCCGGTTTCCTGTTTGAGGCTTCCAAACATTGACCATTTTGACCGCGAATGACAAAGATTTCTCGCTTGCGCTCGAAATGACGGTGCGAGAGGGTTCGCAGTCCCCAGCCACCCCTATCGCCCAAAGGCAACCATTTTTCACTTAGTGTAAAATTTTACTCGGTAGGGAAATTTTTCCAGAAACAATAAAAG
>ERZ1034678.106-NODE-106-length-44696-cov-28.804440_pt1 | contig 44696 bp, 38 predicted proteins | sample MGYA00520640_ERZ1034678 | MGnify/ENA primary metagenome ERZ1034678 (study PRJEB33766, sample SAMN09781767) | gut metagenome | biome: gut microbiome | host: Homo sapiens | place: Madagascar | study: EMG produced TPA metagenomics assembly of the PRJNA485056 data...
CTGCCATGATTGTACAGCCAATTTAGTGGGTATGGCAAGGATGCCATACCCTCCTTCTATATGTAAAGATTATTCTGAACTGTTACTTATTGTTATTTTCTAAGTGCAAAGGTAAGCAATATGTCGCTATATGCAAATAATTAATAGCATAATGTATTGATAAGATTATTTACGCTTACATATAGTATTTATATATTGGATAAAAGTTTCAGAATGAAAGTAAATATATTCATATAACTTACAAATTGTTATATTTGCTTATTCTGATACATCATAACGTTTTTTCATGCCTTAATATTTGACAAGTGAGGTAAACAACCCAAAATATTCTTTTAGGTAAAATAAAAAGCCTGTCGACAATTTCTGTCATTTCTACGCTTGCTTTATGGCTACCTTTATACATGTGGGTTGACTGTGCAGATGCAGCAGTTTAAATCAGATTGAGAATCAATAAAAGCGAAACAAATATTCTTGACATTTCATTACCTTTTCTATTAATAATTAAAGCTTCGGCTTTGGGATTTTGGAAATAATGAAGAAACTCTCGTATGTAATTATTTAGAGTTCTTGTTATTCCGTTTGCCCTTCAGCCTCTGCTTTCATTGTAGACATGTGCAAGATGTGTACCAGTTTGTTCATTCCAGCTGGCTATGGTTTGCATAATGCCACTCAGCGTAATATCCTACAGCCTTACGGCTTCTGCCAATTGCTCAAGTGCCTGTTTTAGGATAGAGCGAAAATACTCCGATCTTTGAACCATTCAAAATCCATAAACCAATGAGCACCATATCTTAATGCGCAATGGTTTATCATTTTGGAACGTAATGCAATTTCAATGCTTTGAATGGCTGTAAAAATCAGAGAACGCAACTCCTTATCAAAGTAGTATAAAGTGACTGCATCTTCAAATGTTGCGTCAGATTTAAATGTATGTAAGGAATGGTTGTCTTCAAGTGGTTGTAAATAATCCGCAAGACGAAAATAAGAGATAAATAAAATAAAAGTTCCGCCCTGGTACGCATACTTTCGCATAGGCGTGGCGGAAATTCTCATTGCAAAGTTAGCAATTATTTTTCAAACCGCCAACAGATTTAGAAAAAAGATTTGGATATGGGGGTACTTGTAGGTGCGGCTAATTGAAGGTTGATAAGAAGCGATAAAAACTGTTGGGGCTTGCAAAACTATGTGCGTGCAAGTGGATGAAATGCATGGGCATAAATACAGGCAGCATGATATGTCTGTATGGTTTAATGGGGCTTGTTTTGGGGCAAGACCATAATTTATATAGTAATAACAAATTCAAAAAACGATTTATGGCAACAATAAAACTCAAATTTCGTCCCTCGTCTGTACCAGAAGCAGAGGGTACATTATACTATCAGGTGATACACAAACGCAAGGTGAAATGGATTAGTACTGAGCACCACATTTATGCCAACGAGTGGGATGAGAATACGGAGACTATCGTGGTGGCAGCAGGGAGCGAACGGAAGGCTGTATTGTCTCTGATTCAATGTAAAATCGACTGGGCTTTAAAGCGTTGGCATGCTATCCTTGACAGGATGGAATGCAGCCACAAGGATTATACTACAGAAGAGCTATGCGATGCCTTCAGCAAGGAACAGACGTATAAGACTGTGTTTGTGTTTTTGCAGGAGCAAGTGTTCAAGAAAGAGCAAATGAAGCGCCAAGGCACAGCCCGTACATACGGAAATGCCTATCGACGTTTCAAGGCTTTCCGTGAGGATATGGATTTGACATTCGATGAACTCACACCTGATATGATAGAGTGTTACGAGGCTTGGCTTATAGACAAGCGATTGAAGCAGAACAGCATCCGCTGCTATCTGCGCACGCTCAACACTCTGTTGTGCAAGGCGGTAGAAGAAGGTCTGTTGAACAACACGAATCTGTTCAGCCATGTGCGTCTGTCATACGTCAAGACAACCAAACGAGCAATCAGCGAGAAGGAACTGAAAGTGATAGCTAACCTTGAACTGCCAGAAAACTCTACAATGGCCCTTGCCCGTGACATCTTTATGTTCAGTTTCTATATGCGTGGAATGCCATTCGTGGATATAGCCTATCTGCGAAAGACAGACTTGAAGAACGGTATGTGGACCTATTGCCGTAGGAAGACAAACCAATGTCTGATGGTGGAATGGGAAAAGGCGCAACAGAAAATACTGGACCGCTATGCCCTTCAAATGGAAAACAGATCGTATCTACTTCCTATTATAAAGAAGGAGGATGGAACGGAATATAAGCAATACCAACGTATGCAGGTAAACATAAATCGTGCATTGAAGAAGATTGGAGAAATGGCGGAATTGAAAATGCCGCTTACCACTTATGTCGCACGTCACACTTGGGCAAGCGTAGCCAGAGATATGAATATACCCATCGCTGTAATCAGTGAGGGAATGGGACATAATTCCATAAAGACGACACAGGTGTATCTGAACTCCATCGATATATCAAGAATCAATGAGGCGAATAAGAGGATTATAAAGAGAATTGGAGGTTGAGGGGGATTCTAGGGATGCTACAGGGTGGGGGTTAGACAAAAACCGATAAAAACCGTTAATGCACTAAAACTATGGCTGCTTCTCCGAAATATGGATATAGCTAATAATGTTGAACTTCACAAGAGATTGTCAGATACCTGACAGATATGTCGCCTATATGTCAATTTGGTATAAAGTACACTATTTTCAAGAATAGAACCAAATATTAAGGTTGTTTTATTCGAGAATATGGTAGATTATCCGTAACTTTGCATACGAAAAGAGTAACCCTACATAACAAAGTAACTGGGTAAAAGCCCTATCTCGGCTTACATTATCTCTGCAAATAACTGAAATAATATAGAAACAAGTAAAATGGAACTGTCATGATACAGGAGATTAGAATAAAGAATTACCTATCGTTCAGAGACGAGGTGGTTCTTAGTTTTGAGGCCACCAAAGACACTACGTTTGAAGAGTGTCAAGTAGTAAACGTCACCCCAAAAGTGCGCTTATTGCGTTTCGCCCTTATTTATGGAGCGAACGCCAGTGGAAAATCAAACCTGTTGAATGCAATGGATTTTTTACGCGACTTTTGGTTCGACAAGAAATCAGATATTGACGAAAAGACAGGCGTGGTACCTTTCTTATTGGACACGGAAACTCCGAATGAACCATCTGAATTCAACGTCAAATTCTTTGTTGGCGACAAAAGGTATTGGTATGCCCTTGTCTTGGACGACAAACAAGTAATAAAGGAGGACTTGTATGTATACAATTCAGTACAGCCCTCACTTGTGTTCAGCAGGGAGTTGGACGGCACAGCATCACTTATCAAGTTGAATGCGAGTCTGGTTAAGGCGAACGCAACAATAGTGGAGCAGCTAAATGTAAAATGTTTATCCAACATGTCCTTTTTTGCGGCAAGAAATCAAGTAAACTGTTCTTTAGCATACATAGACGAAGTGCGTGACTGGATGAAAAATAATATGATGCCAATCATACAACCAGGTACAAGAATGTTTGAGTATGCAGGAAAACAAATGGAAAAGAATGTTGAATTGAAGGCATACATCCTTGATTTTGTACATAAGGCGGACTATAATATCACCGACGTATATACCGAAAGGGAAAAAGTGCCTATTCCAGACATTGTTAAAGCCTCTATAATGGAAGATAAAGATATTCCAGAAAAGGCAAAGGAGAAAATGCTGGCAGACAATGCCCTTGAAAGATTACGTACTGATTTTCAACACACAGTTAAAAACAAACGTGGGGAAGAAAATTACAGGTTGCCCAACTCGCTCCAAAGTGAAGGAACCAAACGAACTTTTGGTATAGAGGCAGCTATCTATGAGGCGATAAAAACGAACGGCATCTTACCAATAGATGAAATAGAATCCTCATTGCATCCCGAACTGGTGGAATTCATCATAGAAAAGTTCCTGAAAGAGAAAAGTAGAAGTCAACTGATAGTAACCTCACATTACGATCCGTTGTTGAATACTGTGGATGATCTTATCAGAAAGGATTCTGTATGGTTTACGGAAAAAGAAAAAGATGGACACACAACGCTATATTCATTGACAGACTTTAAAGGACTGTCAAAAATTTCTTCATTCCAGAAATCATACAGAAACGGAGTTTTCGGAGCATTACCAAACATTCATGATTAAAGGCATATGGCAAGAAGAACAGCAACCATCAACAAAAAGCCAGAGAGAGCCGTAATCATCGGAGCTGGTATTACAGAGAAATACTATTTTTCTCATTTACAGTCTCTGTACAATTTAAAAATCAAGATTCGACCAAGGTATTTTGGAAATGAGAATATTTCCACATTGGAGAAGCTTATAAAACAGGTGCTTGACAATGAAGGGTTAGCAATTGTGGTGTTTGATGCAGATGTATCATCATGGAATGCTACAGAGTCAAAAAGACTTCAAGATTTGAAGCGGAAATACGACAAGAACAAACGTGTCATATTATGTGACAGTATGCCCTCTGTAGAATTTTGGTTCTTGATACACTTTATCAACACCAATAAATACTATGGAACATCGAAAGCCGTAATAAACGAGTTGATAAAGTATATACCAAAGTTCGACAAGAAAGAATCGTTTCTTTCATCTCCCAAATGGGTGGAAGACATGTGTAAGGATGGAAAAATAGAGAATGCCTACTTGAGAGCACAGCAATTAGGAATGGATGGAGATTCGTATAGTAACTTATGGAAGGCTTTTGAATATTTGGGTATTTTTACCACTGATAAATAGTATAAAACAAATAAAAGGGAGGGTGTGTCAAAAGTCGAAAGTGGTACGCCCCGAAGGGGCAGAAGCTCCTAGCCCAGGGCAGCGCCCTGGGTGTAATACATCCAAAGCAAAGCGCCCTGTAAGGGCAGAAGCGTTGATAATGAATGCTTTTGCCCTTACAGGGCGCATTATTATAATATCCGTTATCGCAAAAAATGAACATATTGGATGCGGTGATGTTTGATGTGAGGAGACTACCTATTATGGAGAAGGAGGAATGGTGGTGTTTAACAAATGGAGGGAGGAGTGATTGTTTTCACATGATAAAACATTCACAATGAGAAAGAATGCTGTAAACAAAGGGCTTTTGAAACCTTGAAAAGTCGGATTTGTGAAACATTTTAGAGGGAATTCGGGGTTTTGCTAAACTTTTTCATTTAAAAATGATAAGAAGTGAAAGAAAAGTAGTATATTTGCAATGTAGATACTGTTTTATCATGTGAAAACAGTACGTAAAGAGATAGAGACACAAAGCCACTATGAGGTGATAATGCGACGCAATCAGCACATTTGATTTGTGAAACATTGAATTCCATAACTGGACAAGCATACACACAGATAGTATGATTTTATGAACAATGTTATTGTAAAATTGGCATCGCCATCTCAGGTGATGGCAGCCAACAGTGACATAAAGTAGCAGAGAGGTTATGAAGCAGGATTGCACGATTTCTCAGTCTACAGCCGACGAAACAAAGAGTTTTCAGACATCTGAGAACAATGAATTTCCAAAGGGCACACACGTTCCTGAGCCAGACATAATGACTGGTTCAGCGATAAAGAAGTGTTCGCTGGTGAAGAATAACTGCACTTCATGGAGTTATCTTTTTGTTCACAACCAGAAAGTAAAATCTATAGAAGAACAGCTAAAAAAAGATGGATTAACCCATTTTGTGCATAAGACAATAAAGTATGTTCCTCGTCACCGTAACAGAGGCGGAATGCGCGAAGTGGAAACCCCTTCTGTTAGCGGACTGATATTCTTGCAAGGTGACCCGAAAACATTACAGGACTACTTAAATAAAAACGTAAATTCATACAAACTCTGTAAGAATTGTAGCACTGGAAAGGTAGCCACTATCCCTTGCAACCAGATGGAGCCATTCATGCGTGTGGCAGAAACCGAGCCAGAGCGTCTCCGCTTCCTTCTTCGTCCTTTTGTTTATTATTCCAAGAACCGCACCCTACTTCGCATCGTGACAGGTGAATATGCCGGACTTGAAGGCTATGTCATCCGCATAGCCCGAGACCGCAAGCTCGTCATGGATGTCGGTGGAATGGCAGTAGCCTTATCAGGCGTACATGCCGAACGTTTTGAGGAAGTAAACAAGAACGAGGCAGACAAAAAAGAGCGCGAGCTGTTCTACAAGCGCAACCTGCATGAGCGCAACGCCTTTATCGACCGTTACTTTCATAAAGTAAAGACCGTCCAAGAGGTGTCGGCCCAAGCAGAAAACATCGAAATACTCCGTCTTCAGACACTTGCAGATGTAAGAGACAAAAAACTGGATCTGAAAGATGCATATAATACCTTCTATTTCATGATAGAAGAGATAGGCTACTACTATGCACCTTTCATCGACTATTTCAAGGACGAACTGAGACCCATCTTTGATGCAGGACGAACCGTAAAGGAAGAGATAGAGAAAACTATAAAGATATTCAAGAACAGCAATAAAGAGTTGCACGATCGCTGCGAAACAGAATTCGAGGCGTTGCAAAACAACTACGGCTACCTTTTTGAATGTTGATTATTAGGAGCGGGGACGCCCTCGTCCCCGAAAGAATTAGAAGAATCATTTGCTTTTGTCTGGGGACGATGGCGTCCCCTTCTCCTAATATCGGGGACGAGGCGTCCCTTCTCCTAATATCTGGGGACGAGGCGTCCCCGCTCCTATTCTGCGACATCAAACCCTGGGCAATACGGTTTTTGTGGATCAAGGTCACAGTGTCCTACTATCAACGCTTTCGGATAACGCTTATGCAGTTCACCAAGCAACCGTTTCAACGCAATCTTCTGTGCTTCCGTTCTGGTGTCACAAGGAGTCTTGCCGTCACCGGCAAGACCTCCTATATATGCAACACCAATAGAATGTCGGTTATGATTCTTGCAATGCGCACCGATTTGTGCCTCAGGTCTACCCCGTTCAATAGTGCCGTCGGTAGGAATAACATAATGATATCCACAACCCTTCCAGCCTAACGAGCGGTGGTAGCGGTCAATGTCCGCCATTCTCAATGTGCTGCCAGCGCGGTTAGCGCTGCAATGCACAATAATCAAAGTTATCGTTCTCATAAATCTACATATGAACAATTCTTCATCGCATGCGTAGCAGCGAACAACTCAAAATTCAACATTCAAAATTCAAAATTATAGTTGCGTCATGGCACCGCCCGCCGCACCCGTAACAATCATTTCAATCACTCGCAGCACATACAGTGCCACCTTCTTCCAGTTAATCTTCATACTCGTAGTCTTTAAATAGATGAATAAAATAAGCCTCATACATTACATGAGTTCAATAACTACTTCTTCTTGATGCCCTCGATATCCACGTTGGCTTCACCGTTCTTCTCCGCCTTAAGCGCGGCATTCTGAACGACACGACTCGCCACTGGATTAAACTTGGCACGGTTGATAAGGTTCTCAAAGTCAGCGCCAGGAGCGAACACGATATTCACCTCCTTGATGTTCTTAGCCGAGAACTCATTCAGATTCTCAGCAGGTTCGCTGCTGATGGATATACCGAACGTACCCAACTCACCCAGTTGAATCTTGTTGCCATTAAGCAATTGCTCCACCAGACACTCGCACATGTCGCTCAACACACCCTTCACCGTGCCACGACTATATACGCCATTGTGGTCGGCTATGTGCTTTGCAAACTTTTCGATAGGCCACACCTCGTTCACCTGATTCTTGGCATAAGCCTTAGGAGTAGCATCATTACTAAAGTGATTAGACATCATGAACACACTATAGTTAATCATTTTTCAGCGCCCATCGCCGGTATGGGACTTTGTGTTTACGCCTTCAGTCATGACGCCCAGCAAAAGTAATACATTGTTTCTTGACTGCATTGCAAAGGTACAACATCCAACACCCCAAATCAATTCTGTTGATACGCGTTGATTTTATGTTTACAATCCATTGATAAACCATTAAAAACTAACCTTATGAATGATATAACAATCAACATTAACGGAGGAAACAACCAAATTCTCCCTAATGCCACAGAGGCAGTACAAAACTTCTATGGCGACCAATATGCCGAGAAAATTCTTGGCACCCCAACTCCCGACAGCTCCCCAAACCCCGAATTAGGCAAGCTGTCCCTATATATAGATAAGGTGAACCTACCTGGCTATATCTCTCAAATAGGCGAATGCCTTAACGCCACCGAATTTGCCAGGATCGTCATCTCCATCTTCGAGCAAGAGTCACGGCTCACCGAGGAAGAGATAGTAAAAGAGCGTTTCATCCGTCTCCTCCTGCCCTTCGCCACCAAACTCGCAAAGGGCAGGACCATCGACAACCTCCGCGCCCGCATCAACGACGCCTTGTTGTCACGCCCCAAACCCAATCGCATAAAATAATCAAAATCTATAGCAAAAAGTATATTATATTACTTTGCCATTTATATTATATTAAAGTGGCATTTATATTATATTAAATCGCCAAGTATATTATATTACTTTTTCGTCAAACTACGACCCATGAATTAATCATGACAACAGAAACAATTACTATCAATGGAGGCAGCAACCAGATACTGCCCAACGCCACCCAGTCAATACAGATCTTCATCGGCGACGAGTTCCTTAACCAAAAGTCGAACGCCACAGACAAGCTCAAAGTAGAAGTAGTTAGCACCCCATTCTTCAGCATGAAGTTCAACTTCTTTCTATTCACCCTAAAAATAAATTGGAAGTTCTCCATCAATAGACGGTAAAGAATTCTCTTACTTGCAACCACTGCGTCCCGAAGGGGTAACTGTGAATCACCACCAATTAGTTCGTGATACAACTCATAATTGACCAACTCACAATCGCAGGCGTTAGCCGAGAATAACTCAACATTCATGCTCTGGTAAGCGGCAAAGCCGATTACAACACTCAAAATTGTGCCAATATTCTTGTAAATATGGAATATATCCTTTATCTTTGTGTTATAATACAAATTTAATATAAAGGTTATGCGATACACAGAAGAACGATATATCAGTTTGCTGACCGATTTCGGTTTCAAGCGAATCTTTGGCACTAATCCCAATAAGGATTTGTTAATTGATTTTCTCAACTCTCTGTTTGATGGTGAACAGGTTGTAAAGGACGTGACATTCCTTAATAGTGAGCATGTTGGTGATGTACGTGCAGACCGCAAGGCTATATTCGACGTATATTGTGAGAATGAGAAGGGCGAGAAGTTTATCGTTGAGATGCAGAATGCCAGTCAGAAATACTTCAAAGACCGTTCCCTCTATTATGCCACATTCCCTATTCGTGAGCAAGCGCAAAAGGGTGAAGTATGGAATTATGAACTCAAGCATGTTTATGTTGTTGCATTACTCAACTACGACATGACAGATTCTGCTTTTGCACAAGATACAATCAATCACGACGTCGGCTTGCTTGACAAGCAGACATATCGAGTGTTCAACGATAAACTCACATTTAAGTATGTTGAAATAGCCAAGTTCAAAAAGAGTATAGAAGAACTAAAGACCAATTATGATAAGTGGATTTATGTTCTTCAAAATCTCTCGCGTCTTGACCGTCAGCCTACGTACCTCCAGACTGCCGTATTCACCCGTTTGTTTAAACAGGCTGAAATAGCAGGTTTCACAAGAACTGAGCTTCGTGAATATGAGGACAGTCTCAAAGCTTATCGCGACATGAAGAACTCGCTGGATAATGCAGAAGAGAAAGGACTTGCAAAAGGACTTGCAAAAGGCAAAAAAGACAAAGCTGTAGAAATCGCAAAAAAGCTTCTTGAAATGGATATGCCTATTGACGCTATAATGAAAGCAACAGGCCTTTCCATGAAAGAAGTAAAGAACCTATAATTTTATATCCCCATCCGAGTGGCGACATGCGCAGAGCGATACTGCGGTGGGGATGGGCAGATAGATATAGTAGCCCACAATCAAGTCATGCGTGCCGACTTTGAACGTCAACGTGAAGAAGACCGTCAGTTTTTCAAGGCCCAGCTTGATAACATGAAGGAGTTCTACATGCAGCAGATGAAGGATCAGGCAGAACGTCATAAGGCAGAACTCAAACAGTTGCGCATTGATAATAGTGAAAATGTCAAGCGTGTAATGGAGGATAGTGCTTGTCATCAGAAGGCATCAGATAATTTGATAGCTTCCTTGAACGAGAAAATATCAAAACTTACTGCTATTCTTGAAAAATCTGCAATCTCGGAAACAGAGGCAAAATGGTTGGCTTCCGTAACAACTTGGCAGAACAAATGATGAGACACATTAAGCTGAATCTTAAAAATTGTCTGAATATCGGCAGTGAAGATTCTGCGCTTGACTATGCCTTTATGTTTTCTGTCATAGAAAGCTGTAATATGAATAAGTTATCTCCTGGATGGTATATCAAGGAGGTTGTTTGTCGTCTTACATCCAAAACAAGTCTTAATGTAGACAAAAGGGCACTTTTGCCTTGCTTTATACAAAAATAAAAGTTAAATTCAATCATTTCTTATTTTTAACATCTTTTGAATCGCCTTTAAATAAAGGCGGTTCAGTTGGTGTATGGAAATATAGATGGTTACTTTATGATTACTTTAAGACGCAAACCTTTCATCGACACTCTGTCATTATGTGATACAATCGGCATTGACACAAAAGCCAACATGCTTGAGCATTGTCGCCTTATCAACTTACACATTCCCAAGAGTTGGTGCAAGGCAGAGATAGCAGATGCCATGGCAGACTTCTTCAAGACAGCACCGCTTATAACACTCAGTCATTTGCCAGAATCAGAGAAGGCAATACTTATTAAACTGTTGAAATCAGCATCAGATGCTTATGTAGCATATCCAAGGAACGACTCTCAATATCTGTTGCTTCAGGATCTACATCTTGTCATAACCTATGAGACTCCTACCGAATGGCACTTGTTTATGCCCGATTGCGTCAGAGAGATATTAAAGGATTTGGATTTAGAATCACATCCATTTACAGATAGTCAAGAAAACAATGAGGATGGTGATTTGGTAGATGTCATAGCCATGTATCCCAAACTCAGCCAAGTAGCCTTTTTCCTCACCTTGGAACTGGTAAATCTCAATATAGGCAATCAGATGCCCTATAATGATTTCGCCCCATATGTTGACGACCTTCAATGTTTGCAAGACCATCTGATGAAAGGCTCCCCCAAGAAGACACTTGAACTATATGCCGACCTACTATTAAAAGACATGCGTCTTCTTTACGACCCCATAGAGAAGTTGGCTGTCAAGATGCAAGGTAAAATGCCAGATGATTACTCCGACAAGATGCTTGAGAGTGCACTTCATTCTGGTACCATGCTTAATGCAATGTTAGGCATCCTCAATCGCTTCCAAAGTATCCCCGCTGCAGAACTTGAAAAGACAATTCTCGCCAACAAAAGAAAGAATGGACACCTGCATTTCAAAAAGTTGGAGACTATAGCCCAAGAAGTCACCAATGAGATAATGATGGATATGATTGGCATGATGTGCATGATGCGTTGATAGAAGTGACATTATACAAGCATTGCGCCACAACGTGGCAACTCTGTAAGCCCTCAAATTAGCCCTTAAATCAGAAAGAAGTATCTTCGCTGCTGAATTTAAAACATCAAATAATGTACAGCAGTGAAGATTAGAAACTTTTTCGATAAGTCATGAGCAAAGCAAGCTTGCTTGAACTTTGCCATGGCGAGAAAAAGTATGAAACATTTTCGATAAGTGAGAACAATGAAAGCTTGCTTTTATATTGTCGAACGAAGCTCGCTTCAGCTATGTTATGGCGAGGAAACGTATAAAACTCAATATATATAGACACTTGCAAAAGTGTCTATACAAAGGGCTATGCCCAAATTTGAGTACAAACAATTACATATGAGACGTGTAAGATTTAAAACCGTTGTTGATGACAACAAGAATTATGGACAAAAAAGAAACACTAATATTTAATAAAGTTGTAATAGAAGGTTTTCCTTCTATAGAGCAAGTCGTAGAAAAAATGCATCAAAAGATGTATAATGATAAAAAAGGACTTGGCTTTACAAATATAACGATAGAAGACAATATGGTGTTTGCCACGATTTTGCTTCGCACCCCTTCTTATATACGTAGCTATAATGAGAAGGAAGGGGTATTTGAACAACAAGTTGTTAACATCTATGGAGATTTTGAAATTGCAGTTGATATTGAGCATGGTTTGATATTTTGTACTTCTTCTTCAACAAAGTTTAGTAGAGCAAAAACCCTATTAAGAGATTGTTTTGAGAAAAAGATATCTTTCCAGAATATAGAAATGACAGCCGTAAATATGCTTAATATAATTCAATGCCAAGGTATGACCCCTTATATAATGGATTTATCTATTAAAAGGTACAGATGTCAAGAAGGTGCAATCGGAAGATGTTCTGTCCATATTGAGGACAGTTCTGTAGGAGAAGAATTGTTGTTAAAATATTCAGACAGCATCAATAAAATAACATTTTTAGTTAAGTCTGAGATATATCCAGATTTTGTTTTGTCCATAGCTTCCCAGAACTCATTCACCATAAAATGTGATGAGAACTTTTATTGGCAGATTATCAATCAATTAAAAAAGAATTTATAATGGAAGATCAACACTATAATGGAGACGTTTGGAACCATGAAATATTCAGATTGTTCCAACTTTTAGGGTGGCAACGTATTGGAGATTTTGATATGGATGTAACAGGAGAAGATGGAAAGCAGATGGGAATAGATACTATTGTTTCCTTTGAAACGCCATTAAAGACAAAACCTCAGTTAGCCATTTTAGAAGCCAAGAGATATAAGACAACCAGTTTTAGCAAGAATTTGTTGCAAGAATGGATAACAAGATTAGATACAAAATTGTTGAAATTACGTAATTCAGACAAATTCTATGACACGTTCCCTTCTACTAATAATTGTACAATAGCTGATACAGGAATTATTGCAATTTGGTTTTCTGATATAGACAATTATCAGGAGTTCCGTCCAAAATTCAAGGAATGTTTGTCACAAATCAGTATTTCAACGAGAATGAGAAAAGCTGGTTTGAACAAGATTTACGTGATGGATAATACAAATTTCATGAAACTCTTTTCGCTTCAAACAGAAATTAACTCTATAAAGAGCAAAGATAATTGGAAATTCACTTATTCTCCTCGTTTTAACAATGAGGAGCCTTTCTGTAAATCTTCGACATTAACTGTTGAGTATATGTTTTCGGATGTAATATTTGCAGAACAGCAAGTTAATGAAGACGGAAAAGAAAAGACTATGACATATGTTTTCTATTTTGGAGATTTGAACTATAATAGTTTTGAAAAGTTGCAGGCGGCATTTTCCAAAACTACAGGATGGGATCGCACGAAAGAGATTTTACTTTATGTATATAATCCAGATGATGAATTTCGTAAGATAGAAAATGACATAAAGGAAAAAATATTTAATGGATTTAAAATGTCAATAAAGAGAATGTTGCCCAATAACAATATTCCAAGTTTTATAGTAAACGCAGAATAAAATGAAAACGAATGTTTATCCAGAAAGGTATGAGATAAAGGAAGTTTGTGAGAATTTTATCAAACGTCGAACATTAAATACCTTTATGCAAGAGCGAGGAATATTTGCAATCAATGCTTCTACTGAAGATGTTAGCAACATATTGTCTAATTGTATTTTGGATGCAGTGGCAATTGATGATATACGTAGAAACGCTTATCAATGTTCTACTAAAAATTCTTTGTCAGGTTTTACTGTGAGTTCTTCCTTAAATAATTTTTCCGTCAAGGATGTTTATGAGAAAGCAAGAGATAATGACAAAGTGCTATGTTCTAAAGGATATAAACTTGGATTTTTGACAAAAGAAGTTCGAACAGATGGAGATGTAATTTTTAAAGGACGCTTGGATTATGAAATACGTCGTCCTGGTAGAATACAGTTTATGGATAATGAAGAAAGCCATTGTGAATTTCGGATGTTTGAAACAAAAGAGTCTGGAGTTTGGCAAGTAGAGGTTGACGGCACACGTACAAATGACGGTAAGGAAGTGCAACGGTTGTTCTCGCAGATACTTAATAAAGAAAGGACAACTATACATGTCCTCAACTTTGACAACTTGAGAGACAAACAAACAATTCAATTCTTTGATGCTGTCATAGAAAGAGGTTTGCCAGAAGAATGGCGTTTCTGTGATGTTGTGGCCTTGACATTTCGTAGAGGACGTGATGAAATAGTTGAAGAAGAAAACGAAGAACAAATACCAAAGTCAACTCTGACTGGAATTCGTCAAGCTATACTTGAAGGAGGTCATCTTCGAGACGATGCATTTGTTAAGAAGTTTGAAGAAGATGGTTGTGTCTTTGCTGCAATGACATTGGCATTTCAAAATACTACCACACCTGAAATAATTCATATTCGTGCTGAGTTTAAAGGAAGTCCTAAAATTTTTGAGGTATCAATTGTAAACACTTATGTTTCAGAAGGAACCGATAACAAATTAACAGCATGTCCACTGCCTATTAAACGAAACTTACAGATACGTTCAGAGTTTTGGAATAATTCAAGAAAGATTTATAAAGAGATACTTTCAGGAGAGATCTCTTAATTAAGAAAAATAGTTAGCCCTCAAATCAGCACTTAAATTATAAAGAAATGTCTTCGCTGTTGAACTTTAAACGTTAATTTATGTACAGTTGTGAAGATTTGGAAACTTTTTCGATAAGTGATGAGCAAAGCAAGCTTGCTTGAACTTTGCCATGGCGAGAAAAAGTATGAAATACTTAATAAACATGTGAATTTTTTAACATCTCAATATATAGGCACTTGCAAAATTGCCTATACAAAGGGCTATGCCCTAAATTGAGTACTAACAATATAAATATTATGAAGATTTTTATATCACATAGCAGCGAAGATAAACCATTTGTCGAAAAGGTTATAAATGAAATAGGTTATGATTGGGTGATTTTCGATAAATATTCTTTTGAGGCGGGGCAGAGTCTTACAGACAGTATCCGAAAAGGGATAGAGGATTGCGACATTTTCGTTTTGCTTATATCCCAACATTCTATAGGGTCAATGTGGGTGCAAGAAGAACTTAATCTTATAGCTCCCCTTATGATAACCAAAGGAACCCAGTTCTTGCCTTATTGTATCGATGATACTGTTAAGATGAAAGACGAGCGCCTGCAGCCGTGGGTTTGGGATAGGCTTGTTGTTTATTATCCACAGCATAAACTATTGGCTCGTGTAATACAGCGTGAGATAAAGAGCCAGATCTGGAAAAAATATCCAGAAAAGAAAGAAAAGGCAAATTTATTTATTGGTAGGAATACGGATATGGGAAAGCTTGAGAATGCATATTTTCAAGAGGAACAAAATAAGTTAAAAGCTGTATTTGTTTCTGGTTTTCCATTGGTAGGTAGAAAAACACTGCTCAGACATTTTGTCAACCGTTACTTGAAGCAAAATGAAAATGGGAATTACCAGCCGATATATCTGAATCTTAAGCCAACAGACAGTATCGAACAGTTAGCGTTACAATTGAATGAATATGTCGGATTGATAAGCAATGAAAAACTTCTATATGAATTGTCAGAAGGAAAAGAAAAGACACTAAAATGGTGTTCAAAAATAATAAAGACCCTTTTGGATTACCACGAGAGGGTTATTATAGAAGATGATGCATGTATAGTGAAACCAGGTGGAGGGATAGAGGAATGGTTTATGGATATCATCCATACAAAAAACATTCCTAATGCTACGCTTTTCTTTGTTGCATCCAGATTCAGACCTCGTCCGGCTTTTGTTGCCAATACGCAATTCTTGATGGAGATGCCTGTATCCACATTGAATCGTGATAGTATGTATAACTTGTTTAAGGGATGTTTGAGATTGAATGGACAAAGTCTTGAAAAAGAAGATATGGATTATTTCGTGAACTATTTCACGGGCTATCCTAAGCAGGCTATAGATATGGCAGATTATATATGTTCCAACAGTTTGATAAGCTCAAAGTCTATGGCTAAGGTGCAGGCAGCTAACTACGACGGAAATTTTAATGCCGTTATGGTAAATCTCTCTGATGTTGCGAAAGACATGCTTATTCTGTTGGCAAAGTTTGATTTTATAAGTTGCGACCTACTGCAGGAAATATATGGTAACGTAGATATTTCGGATGCATTGAATGAGTTGAATTTGTATTCATTATATGATATGTTTGGCTTATCCAACCAGTATATAAGTCTTAATCATTCTGTTGCCGACTATATCGTTCGTACAAGGCAGAAACTCTCCAGTTCATTGAACCGCAAGCTGCGGATAGCCACGAAACGAGTGTTGTCAGATATGCAGAATGAACTCACCGACTTGTCTTCAAGTCTTCTTAATATACGTCAGAATATACGTAATAACATAACGCGTATGGATGAGCGCTATCTGACACAAGGAACAACACATCCAATAATGAATTGCATTTATACAGGAATCATAGTTTACCTTCTTGTAATCGTGGATTAGCTTCATTGCTATGTCTACTACATTCTTGTCTTTTTCTGCATGATACTCCTCCACTATGACTTTCAATACGAATGACGGTATCAGCTTCAAGACAAAGAGACTTTTGAGAAAGAAATAAACTATTTCAAGAATTCCTTGTTTGATTATTTCTATCTTCAAGGTTTTTATCGTAGACATTCAAATAACAACAAAATACTTGAAGAGGCAAGGTTTTATTACGAAAAAGCTTTGAGAATAAAAGATTCTAGTTCTTTTTCGCTTACATCTATAGCAAAGGTTGAGCATGAAATGGTAATTGTGCTAACAAAGATGGAAGATTATAAAGGAGCATTATCTCTGGCAAAGCGGAATTATGAAAATAATCCTCATAATTCATATCATATACGGGCATATTTCACGTGTCTAGCATTTACGTCTCCAGATGAAATTGATGAGATGCGTTCATTGGTTGAGGCAATGATGCATACTCAGGAAAAGGGAGTTTATATGTTTGCTTCTATTATGAAAGCAGTATGTCGGTATTATGATACAAATGATTTGTCAACTATTGTGGCAGAGTTCCGAAAGATATTGTCAAGCAAGGAAAGCACAGGAATGCAATATGCCAAAGACACTTTCAAGAAAATATGCCGTAGTAGAGGAGCATTGAAAATTTACGATAGGGTATTGAGGGAAACAGGATGCAATAGTATTGTTGATGATAATGAATTGTAGCATTGGGTTAAATCATATGTACAGCAGTGAAGATTTGAAACTTTTTCGATAAGTCATGAGCAAAGCAAGCTTGCTCTAAAATTGTCAAGCACAATGTATGAAAGGCTTAACAAACAAGTGAAATTTTTAACATCTCAATATATAGGCACTTGCAAAAGTGCCTATACAAAGGGCTATGCCCTAAATTGAGCACTAACTTTTGAATAAACAAGAACCTTGCAAAATTCTAAACTATGTAGCAAGGTATATAACAACATATATAAATAATTTCATAAAAATTTAGTAAAAATGATTAACGTTGGAATTATCGGATGTGGCTTCGTAGGTGGAGCCCTGAAGGATTGGTTGGAGCACAACAATCCAGAGTGTAAACTTTTCATTAGCGATCCTCCTAAGGGATACAATGATGACTTAAGCAACATCGACATCGCATTCCTGCAGATACATGTTCCTACAGAAGATGATGGTACACAGGACTTGACTCTTATGAAGGAGCTTATCTCTAATCTGCCTGATGTTCCTGTATTCGTAAGAACAACAATTCTTCCGGGTACAAGTGAGATGCTCTCTCGTGAGACAAAGCACCAAGTATGCTATATGCCAGAGTTCTTGACCGAGCGTACTTTCATCGAGGACTTCAAGAAGCAGACAATGGTTTTCACAGGTGCACATGAGTTGCTTACAAAGATTTTCGTGGGCAAGAAGTTCACCGTTATGAGTCCATTGGAGGCAGAGCTTACCAAGTACATGCACAATGTGTTCGGTGCATATAAGGTAACTTACTTCAATGCTTGTCGTGAGTATTGTGAGCAGATGGGTGCAGATTGGCGTAAGGTGCATACAGGTATACTTCTTTCGGGTTATATCAACGATACTCACACTTATGTTCCTGGACCAGACGGTAAGTTTGGTTATGGTGGCAAGTGCTTCCCTAAGGATGTCAATGCATTTGCAAAGATGACAGAAGGCACACCTCTTGGTGTTCTTCTTGAGCACCTCCATGAACTTAATGTTCATTTCCGTGGAGTAGAGGAGCACATCTAATTATGTGCAGATAAATGGTCAAGCGAGTGTAAAGGTAGGTCTTAGGTAAGATTAGGGTTCGATACCCTCACTCGCTGCAATAATTGAATTAAAACTCAACATTCTTATTATGATTACTTTAACCAACAAAACCTATACTGCTGACGCAATCCATCTTAGTCATATTCTCGGCAGCACCACAAAAGTCAACATGCTTAAAGTCTGCAAGAAGTTCGACCTTTATGTTAGTCCTAATCTTAAGAAGGACGAGACAGCTCGTCGCATTGCCAATGAAGTGATTGACAACCCTATCGAGATAATCAGTCGTTTAAGCAAGGTAGAACTACAGATTCTTGATGAGTTCGTAAAAGGAGACGACAGTACTTACGTTGTCCGCAAGGAACGCAAGACTCCTTATATTCTCCAAAAGTACTATATGGTAGCTACCTATTGCGATGAAGAAAAAGGTGAATGGCACATGCTCATGCCAGCCGAACTTCGCAAGGCTCTCTCCGATGACTATAAAGAATACCTTGACCTTGCTCTGCAAGGCAAGAAAGGACCGTCGGCAAAAGACCTGAGAATGATGGCGTTTATGATGGATCTGTATGGGGAATGAAGAACTGAATTTATGGATACTAATATGTTTTATACTTGGAGATTAACTTCTATAAAGAATGAAGTAAATAACAATTCTTTATTCAACTAATATTATGATGCTATTTACTGAATACTATCACTCAGCATTGCGCCACTTGGATGTTTGTAAATTGATGTTAAACACTTTATCTTCAATGAAAGATAAAAAAATATCAGATAAAAAACAACGTCTAATGTTGGATATCTATTATTTGAGTGGATATATTATTGAGACAATGATTAGCTATTCTTGTTTTGTAAGTATAGGATGGCGAAAGAAGGATAATATAGAAACATATTCATTATATAATAAAGGCTTCAAAACCCACAAGTTATCTGCTAAGTTGACTTTTGCTACTTCAAAAGCACATTGCGACTTCTCTGGAATCGTTCTGTTAGGAAAGAGTATTTCGAATGAGGTCGAAAAGAAAATGTTTAATGAGTGGAGTGAGGTTGTTAGATACCAGAACCCCAAAACATGTAGTAAATTAGATTTTACAGAAAAAGATTTAAGAAAATATGTAAATGACATAGATTTAATGTTTGATAAACTATCTAAAAAATATTACGTATGATAAACTTATTTAACAACATAGAACATATAAATTCTATATGCCTTTCACTATGTGAAAATTCTCAAATAAACGATTATCGCATTATATTAAACTACAATAATGAGATAGATGTATATATAATATTGGGAAAATCTACAGTGGAAGAAATTGAGATGTTATTTGATGGTATAGATAATGTCAATTTAAATTACTATACTATACAAGAATATGAATCGCCAGATTTTATGGAAGCTTTTATATTTGAAAGTAACGAAAAGGTGAATGTAACTTCTACTCGTAGACGTTTGTCAAATTTATTGGATCCTATAAAGCCTATAAAAAATGAGATTCCGATTGTTACTTTTTACAGCTACAAGGGTGGAGTAGGAAGGTCTACAACATTGGCATCTTGCGCATCTTATCTTGCCATAAATAATAAAAAGAAGGTTGTAATCTTGGATTGTGATTTTGAGGCACCTGGATTTACTAATTTTTATTTAACAGACCCTTGTTCTCCGATATACTCAGATGGACTTGTTGAGTACTTTATTGATGATAATGAAAAGGAAGATTCTTTATCTGGATATTATTATGAAATTTCAAAACAATACACTGGAGATGGTGAAATATATGTTTTTCCAGCAGGGAATTTAGATGATAAGGAAAAAACCGGTAGTTTATTCCATACGAATTTGAATCATTATATAAATGGATTAACTCGTTTGGATTTTTATAGTCCTGACGTATTGGTTAATCAGTTTAGAAAATTAATAAAGCGGATAAAAGATCAAATAAATCCTGATGTTATTTTCATTGATTCACGTACTGGTTTTAATGATATTTTTGGAATTTCAGCATTTCGTTTATCTGATTTAGTTGTTGGATTCTTTGGAAATTCAACTCAAACAATACCTGGATTCCATTTTTATTTAGATGCATTAAAGAATGAGAATTCTCCAAGAATGATAGTCGTAAATTCGATAGTTCCTGCTCAAGGAAAAAGAGCAAAATTTGAATCATTCAATAAAAATGTAGACAACTATCTTAGTCATTTATCTTCAGATTTAGAGAATGAAGACGGAGCTAAAGAATTATCTGTAGAAAGGTATTGTATAACTTACAATGAGGTACTTGCCGCTTTAGGTACTCCAGATGAGGATTATCGAGATTTTGTGGATATGATTACAGAACATAACTTTCCTGAATACAACACGTTGTTTGATTCTGTAAATAATATCATAGACGACTCCAAACACCTAAACTCAATTTCTATAGACAAAAATACCGTTGTTACGTCTTCAAATAAAGAAAATTGTGAGGATGAAGAACAAATTGGCAATTCAAAAATTCCTAATACTCAAAAGGGAAAGCTAAAAAAGATAGTTTTATCTAATTTAAAAGATAAAATGCCACAACTATATGCTGAAAATATTAAAGATTATAACGATGAGTTAGAATCTGGTAGGTATTTTTTTAGAAGTTGTATGGAGGATTTGTTTAATCCTGATAAAATATTAGTGTTAGGTAATAAAGGCACTGGTAAAAGTTATATTTATCGATCTCTTCGAGAAAAAAACATAGTAAACGCTTTGCAGGAAAGAGCAAATAAGACCTCTTTAAATTGTGAGTTCATTCATATTATTGATGAACATAAACGTATAAATACTATTAAATTCGATAATATTGAAGATATTAACGATTTCTTTTTCGAGAGATTTTGGACAGTATATATTTGGAATGCTATAATGTTAGATAAGCCATATGGTTACCAATCTTCATTAGAGGTTTACCCCATATTGGATGATGTAAAAACAGCATCCAGATTTAAAGAAATAATAAAATCTGATAAAGAAATGATAAAGATAGAGGATGACCTCAAAAATCTGAATCTTTATTTAAAAAATAAAAATAGTAAGATTATCATAATTTTTGATGAATTAGATAGCATTGTTAAACCTCATATGTGGTCGGAAAGAATATCTCCATTGATAAATCTGTGCCGACGCATGAAATATGAATCAATATCTCCTAAGTTGTTTTTGCGAAGTGATTTGTATGAAAAAATTAGTAATTTAAATAACAAGAATGAACTAGCAAATCGAACTATTTCTATAGAATGGAATCAAGAAGAATTATTTGCTTATTTCTTTAAATTGATATTAGCAAAATCTCGGGATGAATTTTTCGAATTGATGAGGCTTTATGAATACTATCCCAATTTCTATATAAATAAAGTTGTAAAAGAAATAAAAAAATTAAATGGTCAACCTCCATTAGATGATTATATCTTACGCCATTTATGTGCTACTTTCTTTGGAAGATATGCAGACACTAATAATTCAGCTCGTTTTGGAGAAAGCTACGATTGGTTTTTTAAGAATTTGAAGAATGCAAACGAAACAATAAGTTTACGACCATTTATTGATTTGATTTCAGAAGCCTTGGAACGAGCTTTTAAAGAAGATGATACAGATTGCCCTATATTACCACAATATTATTATACATCTGGTAATACTAGAGCTATAGCCGTTGAACATCATTTCCGAGACTTATCAAGTGAAAAAGGAAATGAAGATTTAGAACCAATTTTCGATTATATACGAGAAAAAGCACCTTCATACTTGAAACATGAGCAATTAAGTCAAAAAGACATGTTTACCTTGTTGGACTTAATTATTACGGAAGGGAAGTTAACTGAAAATAAGGATCGTGACAGTATAATATCTTTATTGGTCGTAAATGGAATAATACATATAGTATTTGTACGAATTGGTAACAATGTATACAGAAATTTCCATTTCGCATTGTTATATAAATACTATTTAGGATTAAAGAATAAATCTTCTTATAGAAGACACTATAAATAGTGTGAAATATCATATTGTTATATGAATAAGAAAGACAAAAAAGCTATAATTCTACATGATATACTTATTCCTTCGATACACATGTTGTATCGTGAGGATTTTAGTAATATCAGATTTAGTGCTTCTGAAAGGAATATCAGTGCAAGATTAGCTCATCATATGGAGAATATTATGCGAGAATATGATGTAAAAAACAGTACTTCCTTGTTCAAACGCTATTATGCTGATGTTGAGTATAACAGAATGGGTAATGGAGATATGAAATTTTATGAGGATAGTCAGAAACGTCCTAGATACATGGTAAGCGATTTGCTTATTCAAAGCAGAGGTTATGAGGAGAACTTCTTGGCTGTCGAGTTGAAAAAGAAAGGTGCTACTAAAGATGCTATAGCAAAAGACAGGGAACGTTTAACGTCTTTGGTAACTCCAGATTCTCTCAGTCTGCAAACAGGATGTGTACATGACACATTGCTTGGTGCTTTTATTGTCTATTCTGTAGATGGTGTTGATATGGAACTTTTCGAATTTTCGTCAAGTGAAGGAAAAGTTATCTCTCGAAAGATTATCTTAAAACACCCATTTGATTTAAGGTGATAGGATAGAGAGTTTGAAACATGTTATTTGTTATGATACAGTTTGGTTTGCATATACATAGAACAATACAGTTTACGTAATAGAGAACCTTATAACCAATTATCCCTTACTCAAATGGAACCGTTATACCCCAAAGATATATGTGTCTTTCTAAATGGCTATAAGTATTGCACAATTACAGAGCAACTCATTACTGGTAAGATTCAGAGTCTGGATCTTGATAAGCTCAAGAAGAGGGCTGTTGAATGTATGAAAGATTACATCGAACACTCTCAATTTTCTAATAAAGAGAAAGAGGAAATGAAAAAGAATTATGAGCATTGGGCTGACGTTACTTTAGATGGTATAAAACAAAGGTTGCGTGATAGTGACAAATTGTATAATTCATGATACAATTCACAATCGCAGGCATAGCCGAGAATAACTCAACATTCTTGCTCTGGCAAGCGGCAAAGCCGATTACAACACTCAACATAGCCAAAGGCTTCAACTCAACATTTAAAACTCAAAAATGCAAAGTCTCCCATTGAGCAATTCTATGAAGAGCAAGACAATTTTTAATAACTAAACACCAGTAGTAACATTTAATAATAACAGATAATTATGAAAACAATTATGTTAGTATTTGGAACCCGTCCAGAGGCAATAAAGATGTGCCCATTGGTTAAGGAGTTCCAGAAACACACTGATGAGTTTAAAACCGTAGTGTGTGTAACAGGTCAGCATCGTGAAATGCTTGACCAAGTGTTAACTATCTTTGATGTTAAGCCCGACTTTGACTTGAACATCATGAAACAAGGTCAAGACTTGACAGATGTAACTGCACGTGTTCTTACAGGACTTCGTGATGTGTTTAAGGAATGTAAGCCTGATGTTGTGCTTGTACATGGAGATACAACTACATCTACAGCAGGAGCACTTGCAGCATTCTATGCACAGATTCCAGTAGGACATGTGGAAGCAGGTCTTCGTACACATAATATATATAGTCCATGGCCAGAGGAAATGAACCGTCAGATTACTGGTCGTATTGCAACATATAACTTCTCTCCAACTCCTCTATCAGAGAAAAATCTTATGGAAGAGAAGGCTCATGGTAATATCTATGTGACTGGTAATACTGTGATTGATGCACTTCACATGGTTGTGGATAAGCTTAAAAACGATACAGCTTTGGCTAAAGAGCAGGAAGATATTCTTGCAAAAGCAGGTTATGATGTCAATAGACTGAATGATGGCAAAAAGCTTGTTCTTATCACTGGCCATCGTCGTGAGAACTTTGGTGATGGTTTCATTCGTATGGTTACAGCAATGAAGGACCTCTCAGAGAAATATCCAGATGTTGATTTTGTATATCCAATGCATCTCAATCCTAATGTTCGCAAGCCTATCCATGAGGTATTTGGTGAAGACTTGACTCGCCCTAACTTCTTCTTCATTGAACCATTGCAGTATCTTGAGTTTGTGTATTTGATGGAGAAATCAACTATTGTTCTCACTGACTCTGGTGGTATTCAAGAAGAGGCTCCAGGACTTGGTAAGCCAGTACTTGTGATGCGCGATACTACAGAACGTCCTGAAGCTTTGGCAAGTGGCACAGTACACCTTGTAGGCACCGACTACGATAAGATTATGAATGAGGTTAGTACCTTGCTTGATGATGCAACTGCTTATGAAAAAATGAGTAAGGCTGTTAATCCTTATGGAGATGGTCAGGCTTGCCGTCGTATAACTGACGTATTAGCAGGTAAGGAAACTGATCGTTATGATGTCAAATAAAAGGTTATAAAGGTAAAGTGCATGCAAAGGTGGACGAAAGTCAGAGTTCGATACTCTCATGCACTACTAATATTGATACTCAGAGTATGAAGAATAGCGTATGCTTAATGTCATATTGCCAGAAACTAAGTCTGTCTTTTCTCTCCATACTAACACATCAGTATTTTGTGTGTATTTATGGCTCTGCCATTGATCATTTCTATGATGAGTAAGGTTATGAGATTGGAATGGTAGTGATGAAAGCTGGAAATAATATTTCTGGTGTGTGGATAGAGCAAGGACAATATCATTCATTTTAAACGATAGGTGGAATATATATTTGTGGTGAAAGCGCATAGATGCACCCCTATCACAACAAAATATAATAAACAAATTAGTAAATGTCAAAAACATCATCAAACAACAACACACGAATAGCCAAGAATACATTGCTTCTTTACTTCCGTATGCTATTTACCATGGCTGTCTCTTTGTATACAAGTCGTGTGGTTTTAAATACATTAGGAGTAGAGGATTTTGGTGTATATAATGTTGTAGGTGGCATTGTTTCAATGCTAAGCTTTTTCAATTCGTCAATGGCTACAAGTACGCAAAGGTTCTTGAATTATGAAATGGGGCAAAATAACGACAAAGGTCTTAGGGACGTGTTTGTGAATGCTGTTAATGCCCATTATCTTATCGGTTTTATAACAGTTGTAGGTCTTGAAACTGTCGGGTTATGGTTTGTATATAATAAATTGAATATACCTCAAGGGCAGCTTGATGCAGCATTATGGGTATTCCATTGCTCTGTATTGTCTCTTTTTGTCAGCATCATAAGTACACCTTATAATGCGGCTATCATAGCCAATGAACGAATGGGAATATACGCTTACTATTCCATATTTGAGGTGGTGCTTAAACTGCTTATTGTTTATCTGCTTGTTGTTATTCCATATAACAAGCTTATTGTGTATGGATTATTGACATTGGCAGTAAGTGTAGTAATGCGTATATTATATAATGTATATTGCATTAGAAACTTTTCTGAATGTAGATACAAGTGGAGTTGGAATATGCAACTGATGAAGAAGATGTTCTTCTTCTCTGGTTGGATGCTGTTTGGATGTATAAGCGATATGCTTAGCAAACAAGGAGTGAATGTGCTTATTAATATATTCTTTGGACCAGTGTTCAATGCAGCACGTGCAATAGCAGTACAGGTTCAAGCTGCTGTTAATAATTTCGTTACAAACTTTATGACAGCAGTACGTCCACAGATAATAAAGAGTTATTCGGCAGGAGAAATTCAGCATATGTATAGACTTGTTTTCTCATCATCCAAACTTTCGTTCTATTTGCTATTTGTACTGACAACTCCAGTTCTTATATACACTGAATTTATATTGCAATTATGGCTAAAGATTGTTCCTGAATATTGTGTTCTCTTTACACGATTGGTTCTTGTAGAACTATTGATAAGTTCGGCTTATGTTCCAATTGCACAAATCAATCAAGCTTCAGGAAAAATTCGGAATTACCAAATGGCAATATCCATATTATTCTTGGCAAGTTTTATTTTGACATATGCTCTATATAAAATAGGAATGCCAGTATACAGTACTTTTATACTTTCAGTTGCTTTGGCGATAGTAGGTTTATTTGTGAGAGTGATTATTCTAAAGCATGACAATGCTTTCCCTGCATCAACCTATCTGTTTAAAGTGATGTTGCCTTTAATACCAGTTGCAGGATTGTCGCTTGTAATACCTGTGTTGATATACAAATATACAGAAACAACATTTTTGACTTTCTTGTTCAACTCCTTTATAGGTTTTATATCATCAATAGTGGTGATATGGATATTTGGACTTGACAAGGTAGAAAAAAGTTTCATAACAGAAAAAATTAATAGTAGAATTCATAAAAAATAAATCAGATGATAAAGATTGGAAAACCCCAGGTTAAAAGTGATGCACAAACAGCCACGTTATTTGCTAATATAACAATTGATGGCGATTGTAAAGAAGTATGGTTCAAGGTTGACAAGAAATTCGAAGACTACCTTTGTTATGAACGTGGCGATGCTTATGTGATAGCAGTGCTTAACTATGCAATGCGCAATCATCATGATATTGTAAGCGAAGCCCCACTGTCAGAGGATTTATATTATAATATAGACAAGTATTTGGTTGATGCGATTGCCCAATACAATAAAGATTTCTATCGACCACAAATAACAGCAGAGATAGCTTCCGACTGTTTACCTTGTGCTGGAGCTGTTGCTACTGGTATTTCGTGTGGAGTAGACTCCCTGCACGCTCTTGCCAATCAAACAGCAATGAAGTTCAAAAAGCACAATATCACTCATTTGACATTCAATAATGTTGGAAGTCATGGAGAGGGTGAGTATGCGGAAAAGTTATATCAAGCAAGATTGGAGCGTCCGCGAGCTTTCGCAAAAGAGTATGGCTTTGTATTTGTGGCAAGTGACTCAAACTTACAGAATGTAGTATTGCAGAATCATTTCAAGTCACATACATACTCAAGTATGTTTGCAGTATATTGTCTACAGAAACTATACTCTGTGTATTATTATGCTTCATCTGGATATAAATATCATGAATTCAGACTGTTTGATATTCCTGGTAGTTCATGTGGTAGTTATGAGATGCTTTCGTTGCCGTTGTTATCAACTTGCAATCTGAGAGTTTATTCAGAAGGCGAAGGTATGTCACGAATGACAAAACTCAAAACAGTGGTTAAATATGCTCCTTCTTATAAATACTTAAATGTATGTTTGGAGGATGGTGACAATTGTGGAAAATGTGAGAAATGTGTACGTACATTGTTGGGTATAGACGCATTGGGAGCACTTGATAAGTATGCAGAAGTGTTTGATATAGATTATTACCGTAAGCACAAAAAATGGTATTTACAGCAAATGCTTATACAAATGGCTCACAATAAACACGATTACTTTGAAATGTATCCATATTTCAAAAGTGAAATCACTCTTGATATGCGTATAAAAGTCCTTCCTTATACAATAGAGAATACTATTCGTAAACTCATGCCAAGAAACTCATGGCTATATAATTTTTTAAAATCTATCAAACATTAAATATAGAAACATGCAAAGAAACCTGTATTTTGATGCCCTACGTGGAATAGCTATTCTAATGGTTGTTGCAATTCATACATTCATAGCTTGTGAATTTGACAACTTTCAATCTATATGCGCTATAAGTATGCGAGAAATCTTTAATGTGGCAGTACCTCTGTTCTTAGCAATTTCAGGCTTCTTTATTGGGCGGAAAAAATTTGAGAGTAATTATCAAATAATTACGTTTTGGAAAAAGCAGATACCTAAGGTTTATATTCCAACTCTTTTTTGGTCTGTTCCCTATTTAACATTGGCATTATATCACCAACAATCATTATTAAAAAATATTTTAGTATTTCTTTTATGTGGTTATAGTATATATTATTTCATTGCACTTATCATTCAGTGTTATTTATTACTTCCATTTATACAAAAGAAAATGCTAAATTATGCAATGGGGTGGGTAATTCTTAGTTTGTCATTAATTTGTGTTGCAGTAATATCTTATACTAGCATTACAAGATTTCCATTGATAGTATTTGCTGGTCCAGTAATTGTATGGTTAATATTCTTTTGGATAGGAGTATTTCTTTCAAGAAGTGAACGAAACTATAAGATAGGATGGATATTTGTAGGAGTATTAATAAGTTTTGCATTGATGCTAATTGAAACTAAATTTAGACATGAAGCTACTGGTGGAGGTTATGGAATAAAACCATCATCGTTTATATTTTCATTTTTGATGATACTCTTGCTCTTATCCAAACGAATGGAACTGAAATATGTGAAAGACAATATAATAAATAAAGCGTTGACGATAGTTGGAGACTATTCATTTCCTATATACTTGATTCATTGCTTTGTAATAACAATAGTATTTCATTTTGTTACTATATCTAACTGGATAGTACGATGGACCATAGTTGTAGCAATAACAATGTTGTTTATTTGCTTAGTTCGAAAAGTATTGCCGGATAAATGCCTAAAAATAATAGGATTTTGAAAAATGATAAATATAAAAAATAAACAAGACTGTTGTGGATGTTCTGCTTGTGTACAGCGCTGTCCTAAGCAATGCATAACGATGGCAGAGGATAATGAAGGATTCCTTTATCCACAAGTAGATTCTTCAAAATGTATAGATTGTCATTTATGTGAAAAGGTCTGTCCCGTTATAAATAAATATGATACACGTACTCCTTTAAATGTTTATGCAGCAAAGAATTCGGATGATGAGGTTAGACGATCAAGTTCATCTGGTGGAATTTTTACATTGTTAGCAGAACAGACAATAAAGGATGGTGGTGTAGTATTCGGTGCTTGCTGGGATAAGGAGTGGAATGTAAAGCATGATTGTGTTGACAATATAAGTGACCTGTATAGATTCCGTAGCTCAAAATATTTACAAAGTGTAATAGGTGATAGTTATTTAAAGGCAGAGCAATTCTTGAAAATAGGTCGTAAGGTGATGTTTACAGGCACTCCTTGTCAGGTAGCAGGTCTTAAACATTTCCTTCGCAAGGAATATGACAATTTACTTGTTGTTGAGGTGATCTGCCATAGTGTGCCAAGTCCTGGAGTGTGGCAACAATACCTAGCTACAAGACTTAATACATTGAAATGGGAAAAGTCTGATATTCGAAATATCTCGTTTAGAGACAAAAAGACAGGTTGGAAAACTTACTCATTTGTAATAGAAAATAAAGACGGTAACAGCTTTATCGAATTAAGTAGCAAGAATGCTTTTATGCGAGGATTTCTTGCAGACTTGTATACGCGTCCTTCTTGTCATGCCTGTCCCGCCAAACAGCTAAGAAGTGGTAGTGACATAACATTGGGGGATTTCTGGGGTATTGAATCTTTGATGCCTGAAATAGACGACGATAAGGGTGTTTCTGCTATCATTGTAAACTCAGACAAAGGAAAGCAAGTATTGCATAATATAAATGTTGAGTTGCATGAAGTTCAATATAATGAATTGACAACAAGAAATCCGGCATTGGTTAAATCTTTTCCAATAACTCCTAAACGCACCGAGTTTTTTAAGGAAGACGGAAATACTTTTGAAGAGAAGGTGAAGAGATTAGCGATGAAACCATTCTCAATGAAAACTTTAGCATATCGTATTGTACGGAAGGTAATCCCGAATATGGTTGTGGAAAAGTTAAAACGGCTTCTTAGATAATACAAAACTATAATAACGAACATATGAAACGTCATTCATATCGTGGAACATCTTTCGATATTCCTGCAAATAAGAAATTTTGGAAGCAGTGTGGTGAATATGATTCTCTAATTCAATTTGAAGAGTGTTGTCATCGTGCTTTGCTTGAAAGATACAATGAAGAGAAAGGTAAAGACCATAGTTTGTCTTTTAAGTTGTTTACCCAAAAAATGGCAGTTGGAACAAAGGTAAATTTAGGATTCTTTGATTTTGACAACTATGAAAACAGTTTGTATGCCTCATATATTATCTATCCTTACGGAGCTTTTGATTGTTTCATACAAGATGTAATAAAGGATTTGAAAGATTTCAAGATAAATATCAAAATAGATAAACAAAAAGGTAAAGGAACTAAGCTTTCTCAGTTGCTTAAACAGTTAAAGACAAGAGGTGTTGATGTTAAAATTGAACAATTCAAAATTGATTTATTTGAATATTATCGCTTACGCAGAAATTCAGTAGCCCATATGTTGCCAGAAACTACATACATTAGTTCTTTCAATAAATCAGTAAAGTCAAGACATTTGGTTAACATAACTTACCCAAATCAACCTAATGCATTAATATCATATGATAAAATGACATTTGATGATTTTGTTGTTTGTACGGCAAATCTAAAGAATATATCTGATATTATCACACGAACAATAGAAAAGAACATAAATTGGGAAAAAATAGGCAAATCACATCCTTGTTGGATTAACTACAAAAAGATAAATGCAATATGTAGTTTTGAAAAACAAAAGAAGATAGATTTTGTTCGAAAGGTTATTGAAGGCAAGTATGGGGTTGGGTTATCTGATGAATTGTGTGAATCATTTTTATAACTGAACTAACAATATGGATTTTAAAAAGAATGACATAGTACGTTTAAGGAATGAATATTTTGACAAGATAAAATCAAAAATCTTTTTCCCTCAAAATATATTCTTCATTGACAAATTTCTGGATGATGGAAAGTCTGTGCTATTGAGAAATGTAGATATAATCATTCCGTCTTCTGAGATATGTCCTGTAAAAATTGATGGTGAAGAGGATAGATTTATATATTATGATCCTGTGATTGCTGCTGATGTTGTTCGTTCTGACGAGAAAGTTAAAGGTCATCATGTAGATAAGGAAGAGTATTATCTTCAGAAAATGAAGAATTGTTCTGACTCGAAAGGCAGGTCTTATTATGATATTCTGAATGAGGAGCATTTTGTATATGTACATGAACTACAGCATAGCAAACCTTTTATAAGTAGGGATCTAAGAATTAATTATAAGGTGATACCATTCATTAAGCCTTTGCCTTCTAAAATGAAGTTGGATGCAATTGCAACGGTGATGACTTATAAGAAATATTTAGATACTCAGAGCGAGTGGAATAAAAGTATAAAGGTCTATATAGAAAAAGAGATTTGTCTATCTAAGATGGTTGCCACATCTGTAGATACTGAGAAAACATCTTATGTTCTGCTTTTCGGAAATGACAATCTTTTTGAGGCTAGATATGCCGAATTCTATATTAACTCATCAATAGGTAAGCTATTTCTTTTAAACAAAACGATAAATGGAAAATTAGAAGGTAATGTAACCATAGCAAATCTTAGAAAGTTAGTAATACGCTGGAAGGCGATATTCAAAGAATGTTGTGTCTATCTTGAAAGTTTAGCTCAAGTTATATATGTGTATGAAAATAGACTTGGGAAAGAGATACCTGCATTAACTGGTTTATTGGGCTTCCTTTCTCAGGTGCGGGATGCAATGGTTATGGAAATGATTATGCCAGACCTTTTCGAAAAGGCTAATTTCTCTGTTTTGAAGAAGTGGAAACAAGATACAGACGTAATAATGCTTGATTTTTATCTTGCAGAAGATACTCCTAATAAACAGATAGAACTCATAGAGAAATTGATAAAAGCTATAGGCTCTAATAATGATGGTATCGTAAATGAAATGGCAAAATACCGGATTTATATGCTGGAATTTATGCGGTTTGCAGAACAAAATAAAACGGATTTATGAGCTGGAGAATTAATCAAATAGAGGTCAAGAATTTCAAGTTCTTCAAGAATACATTCACTTTAAATATTGATAGAAAAAACATCCTGCTTTATGGAGAAAATGGATCAGGAAAAAGTTCTATTTATTGGAGTGTGTTTACTCATTTTCAAGCTTATGCAAAAGAACAAGCAGAGGCTCAGAAATATTTTACCGCAAATCATTCCCAGAATCTTAGAAATAGATTTGTGGATGAACGTGAAGGTTCTTACATCAAAATAAGTTTTCATGATGGTAATAGTGAAACTAAAAGCATAGTAGACTCTGATGTGGATTACTATCCTGCAAATGAGGAAACGCTGCGCTTTATGCGTGGAACTGCCATGTCGAGTGATTTCTTGAATTACAAGATACTATCGTCGTTGTTTGATTTTAAAAATAGTGAGGATAATCAGGTATTCAGTATATTCGAAAAAGAGATTCTTCCATATATTGATTTTGATGAACCATACCAAAAGATAGATGGTACGTCGACTGATATACAGAATGCTGGTGAATGGTGGGGATACATCAAGAGGATAATTAATACAGAAGGAGTTATTCCGCGCAATGAGAAGAAATATTCAAACTTTAACCGTGGAACAGCACAATACAAAGCTTATCAAGAACGTATTTCATCTTTTAATAGGTTGCTTAAAAATAAGTTGCAATTTCTTGTCCTCCGAGCAAATGCTATAATAGAAGATGTATTTAATATTGAAGCAAAAATTGAGTTGACGGTTAGTGATGCTATATTCAACAGGTATATTGGCTTTAGAGATTATAGCGCAACACTTGAATCTCCTAAGATATATCTGAAAGCGAGGATGACTTCGTCATTATTGGCTAATGATGCGTTGATAGAACATCCGCGTTCTTTCTTTAATGAAGCGAAAATCACATGTATGGCATTAGCCTTACGTTTGGCTATATTGGAAGATCATGCTACAACAGATGAATTTCCTTCCGTTCTTCTCATTGATGATTTGCTTATAAGTCTTGACATGCCATTTCGTAGAATGGTAATAAAACAGTTATTGACATATTCAAGTCGTTTTCAAACATTCATCTTTACTCATGACAGAGCGTTTTTCCATTTGGTTATGAGTGAGATAAAACAACTTGGAAATACAGATGAATGGAAAACCTTTAATCTTTATGTAAAGAAAGATGATACAGGTTGCCTTCAACCAGCGCTTGTATTAGAGGAAAGTTATATTGCGAAAGCAAAAGCTCATCTCCATATGTTGGAGATACCTGCTTCTGTGAACGCTCTACGAAAGGCTGCTGAGAAGATTTTGAAGAACATCCTTTCACAAAACGAAATCTTACAAATAATCTTTGAACAAGGTTATTGCAACCTAAGTAAGATGATAGATGTTTTTGGGAATAAGTATGCTAAATTCTTAGGTCTGGAATCATTAGCTGCACATCTGCAAGATGACCGTAAACTTTTATTAAATCCTTTCTCTCATGACGATATTGAAACACCTTTCTATCGTAGAGAGTTGGAGAAAACTATAGAAGAAATAGAGCAACTTGGTAGAATACATAAGAATGTTATAGTAGACTATGAAAAGGTAAGAACTGTTGAATACAAGATGAGGGTAACAAAGGATGAAGAATCTAATGATGTTACTATTATGTTTTTAGAGCAGTTCAACTCTTTTGAGTACAATGGCAATATTTATTACAGCAATCCCAAAGTTTTTGTTCGTGATTCATATAATGAAGGGCAGATACAATGTAAAGAATGGGGATTAAATAAACTTTTGGATAGAATGTGTCATTATATAGGTCATAACGCAGCAACAAAACAGAAAATACAGGATTGCCTATATGATATGGGCGGGAATCTATTAATTTAAAGAGATTGAACAATGAAAATAGGAATACTAACACAACCGCTTCATGCTAACTATGGAGGCATTTTGCAGAACTATGCCTTGCAGCAAGTTCTGATTAGACTTGGACATGAGCCTGTCACTTTAGATCAAAGAAGTAAGGAGTATCCTAAGTGGCGTTTATTTGTCGCTCAAGTAAAAGGATTGGTTGCATATTTGTTAGATAACAAACACAATAGGCGGCCTCGTTATGTCTTGTCAAAAGAGGAGGATAGCATCATACGTAAACATCTTATCTCGTTTATAGAAAAATATATTAGGCATTCTTCTAAATGTGCAGGAAGCATTGAATTTAAAGCTGAGGCAGAACGATTAGGTATAGATGGATTTGTTGTAGGAAGTGATCAATGTTGGCGTCCATGCTATAATATGTATATAGAAGATATGTTTTTAGCATTTGCCAATAATTTAGATAATAAGAAGAGAGTTGCATATGCTGCTTCATTTGGAACTGACAAATGGGAATTTACTCCCGAGCAAACAGGTGTTTGTTCTGCACTTGCTAAGAAGTTTGATCTTATTACTGTTCGTGAAAAATCTGGAGTCGATTTATGCAAGCAGCACTTAGGAGTTGATGCCATACATGTGGTAGATCCAACTCTACTTCTAACAAAAGATGATTACATTGATTTGATAAAGACCAACAATGTGCCTATGTCAGAGGGAACGTTGTTTAATTATGTACTTGATCCATCACAAGCAATGTCATGTTTAATTCGCAAGATTTCACTTGAGACGGGACTTAAGACATTTCAGGTTTTGCCAAAATACAATGAGGATCATCGTACAAAGAAAGATGTAAAGCAAAGGATAGAGGATTGTGTTTATCCCTCGCCTTTAGCATGGATTCGGGCATTTATGGATGCAGAGATGACTATTGTAGATTCTTTTCATGGTACTGTATTCTCAATTATTTTTAACAAACCATTTTGGGTTGTAGGAAATAAGGAAAGAGGAATGAGTCGTTTTACTTCATTGCTTTCGATGTTTGGTCTGGAAGACAGATTGATATGCGAGGACGATTTAGAGAAACTAGATTATAATAGGCCTATTGATTGGCTTAATGTAAATAAATTGCTTGCTGAAAAAAGAGAACAATCTCTTGAAATATTAATGAAATCATTAGAATAGAAATGACGAAAATATCCGTAATAGTGCCTGTATATAAGGTAGAAAAATATATAGGAGAGTGTATAAATAGTATTCTTGCTCAAACTTTCAAAGACTTTGAACTGATACTTGTAGATGATGGCTCTCCTGATAAAAGTGGTGAAATTTGTGATTCATATGCCAAAAAAGATAATAGAATTAAAGTCTTTCATAAAAAGAATGGAGGGGTTAGTTCTGCACGTAATTTTGGTATAGATAAAGCTGTAGGCGAATGGCTATGTTTTATTGATAGTGATGATACAATATTGCCAACATATTTGGAGGACTTTGAGTTAGACAAGGTAAAGTCGGATATTTATATGCAAGGGTATGTAAAATTAAAAGAGAGTAGAATAATAGAAACACATGATTTTAATAAATGTAAAGAATCTGATTTTGCTAATATACTTGCTTATTCGGAGGATAATAATATTATCAATTCCCCATGTTTTAAGTTATATAAGAGTTCTATAGTTAATACGAATAGAGTTAGATTTGATATTAGAACATCTTATGGCGAGGATCATTTGTTCTCGTTGGATTATTGTAGATATATTAGTTCGGCACACTTTACACTTTCTCATGGATATAATTATCGTATTTCAGTAGGCGAGTCTCTTTCTCATAGAAGAATACCGTTGGATGATATATTGTTTTATACAAGAGAGTCTCGAAAAAAGCAAACTGTTATTATTGATAAATTAAGTTCTGATGACTATCTAAAGGCATGTAATAGGAGAATGGAAGGAAATATTACAAAAATGGTTAGAGAATTATTTGCTTCCACACGTTCTTACCAAGAATACAAACTAATATTACAGAAATGTCAAGACATAATAAGAAACTCTCATTTATTAGGGTTGTCTTGGACTCGCCGTATGTGGCTTTGGTTTTTGGGATATGTAAACTCCAAATTGTCATTCTTAATCTTAAAAACAATAATATGATAATACAATGGTTTGTTAATAATTTGCCAAGTCTAAGCGGCTCTGTCTGTAAATAAAATGAGTTCCTTGAAAAGTATGTCAATAATTTGCATGCTGCTTTGGTTTGTCTGACAGATGCAAGCGATACATTGAAGTAAAAATCAAACTTTCGATTTAAAATGAAAATATTAAATACAATTCCACTAGCATTACTTGTTTTAATGCCATTTTGTGCGCCATATCTATTGTGGGGAGTTCACTTGCCTGTTCTTGTTGGCATAATAGCATCTGTGATAATAATGATACAGAAACCTTCCCTGGAAGGATGGAAACATTATTCTCCCTTGATTCTATATTTGTGGACGATACCTTTTCTATTTACAATGGTCTCAGATATACCTTGTGATATAGAGACGTCTTTGCTACCGAACATCTTTATTGTTTTTTCTATATTATTGCTTAGTTTAAATCCTTCATTAGACGTTAAGAGCCTTTTAAAAATGTATAGATATAGCGCTATTGTTGCGATTGCGCTCTTTTATGTTCAAGAGGTGTCGTTTTTTGCAATGGGAACGCGTCCTGAGTTATATTTAAACTCTGATATCTTCGAGTTTTATTATGGTGGATCTATGTCCATTTTTGGTTCGAGTAGAGCTTCCTTTGATAGATCTAATTCTTTTTTTCTAGAACCGGCACATTTTGTACAATTTATTTTCCCTTATTTTTGTAGCGTTGTTGTAAATTCACTAAATAATAAAAAAATAAGTAAAGAATTGCTTTATGTAGGATTGGCATTGTTACTAACACGTTCGGGGAACTCCTATCTTTTGATACTTGTGCTATTATCTTTTATTTTTCTCCAATATAAGGGAATAAGCATCATTAAAAAGGTTGTAGTGATGTTTCTTATAGTAATAAGTGTAGTTGGTTTCATAAGTTTCTTTCCTGATAATCCTATTGTACAGTCTATTTTCGGAAGAATGGACGAATTCTCATTGGATGTAAACCAATACGGGCATCAGTCTGGTTTTATTAGAATGTATCGCGGTTATTTCATATTTGGTGCAATGGATTGGATAAGCCAGATATTTGGAGTAGCACCTGGATCTTTTGAGTATGTTTCTTCTTTAGTTAATATTTGGGGTATACGATATGAGGGAGATTATGTAAATGGTATTCAAGGATTGTTGATTCGAGGAGGTATTGTCGGAACTATAATTTTTATATTCTCTACTATTAAACCGCTTTATAAAGAAAGTTGTGAATCTTCAAAATGCATTCTCATTTCATTATTGGGGTTATTCTTTGTTGAGAATATGTTTCTTGACTACAAAATGTTTGAGTATGTATTGTTGATTTTTTGTTTTAATAAATATTTTATTGATTATAAAACCGAGTTTGCAAGATGAAAAAAATTGGAATTATTGTACATCAGCAACAGCCAGCTATATGTAGTTCAATGATGATGCATGTTAGCCTCATGGAATCTGCTGGTTATGAAGTAGTTTTGTTGAAAAATATAAGTGTGACATTTGCGTTTAATGAGAAATATAATAAGATTATATACTCAAATATAAAGCAATTGAAGAAGATTACGAAAGATAACAATATTTCGGACCTTTGGACCACCACTGCTGATTATGCCATAAGACTTAAATTGGCGAGAATAGGAGTGCCTATATACCTTTGGCTACAAGGTGATGACCCAAGTGAAAGTTACATGAGAAATCATTGTAAGTGGAGACGTTATTTACTTGAAAGAATCCTTGCAATTGGATTTGCATCTGTTTCGGGTACTGTATTTGTTTCTGACTCAATGAAGTTATATTATAAAGAAAAATATAGCTATAAAAAGAAGTCGATTGTAGTGCCTTGCCTTTCAGAATTTCCGGCAAAAATAGAAACTGGCGATAGAATACCTAATTCGTACGTATATATAGGAGGTCTTTCTGTGTGGCAATGTTTTGATGAGACGCTCAAAATATACAAGAGATTGCGTACAGAAAATTCTATATTTCATATTATTACTCGTGATACTGATATCGCTAAAGATAAAGTTCTAGAAATAATTGGTAATTTCGATGGTATCGAAATCTATCCAATTAACGATCGTACGCAAATACCTTCAACTTTAGGAAAATTTCAATATGGTTTTTTGATTAGAAAAAATGACATTGTAAATTACGTATCATCTCCAATAAAGTTTTTGGAATATATATCGTGTGGTGTAGATGTAATAATGACATCTGCAGTTCCGTCTTATGCTGATATCGTAAAAAAGGAAAGAATTGGAACTATAGTAGATTTGAAAACTACTGATAAAATTGTCGTTAATACCTATTCAGGACATGCTCAGGATGTATACGAGAAATACTTTAACTGGGATACCTATGTCAAAAGGTATAAGGAACTTTTTGGATAGTTTGGTAATTTATAAATGTATACATATCATCTCATTCTGTTGTATTTGAAAATCCATGTATAATAGTATAGGGATTGGGCAACAGAGGGGTATGTGAATAATATTGTAGAATAAAGTTTTTAGAAAAATTTATGTCAAAAACAAAAGTTCTAGTTTTGGGGTATTTAGGCTATTTGACTAACCAATTGGATGGTCAAACAGTTAAGACACGAGACGTATATCGTTTAGCTAAAGAACAGCTAAACGATTGTACTGTTGATTATTTTGATACGCAGGAATTGAAGAAGAACAAGCTCTTGGTGTTTAAAATGTTTTGGAAGGTAATGTGTTGTAGGACATTATTTTATCTTCCTGCGCATAATAACTTAAAAGTGTTCTTTCCAGTTATATTCATTTTGTCGCAGTTATTTAGATTTAGAATTCATTATTTTGTTGTAGGAGGATGGTTGAGAGAATATCTTACACATCGTGCTATTCATCGCTTTATGCTTAGTCGCATAAAAGGTATTCATGCTGAAACCAAAAGACTAAAGAAAGAATTGGAGGATTATTATCATTATAAGAATGTTGATATATTCCCTAATTTCCGATTCTTTGATTATAATCCTAAGCCTTCAGAATCAGATAAATTAAGGATTGTCTTTATGGCTCGTGTTATGAGGCAAAAGGGTATTGATTGGATTTTTGACATGGCTGATTATATAAAGAAAAATGGTTTGCACGAAAAATTCTCAATAACATTCTTTGGCCCTGAAGATAATGAAGACAAACAGTATTTTGAGAGTAATGTGGCAAAGTATGGATTTGTAGAATACCGAGGTGCTTTACAGCCTAAAGAAATTCATGAGACTCTTAGCAATTATGATGTTATGCTGTTGCCCACTCATTTCTACACAGAAGGTCTTCCTGGGACTGTAGTGGATGCTTATATATCAGGCATTCCTGTAATAGTGACAGAATGGAAGCATTCTCATGAATTTGTTGATGATGGCAAGAGTGGATTTATTGTTCCTTTCGAAAACGGTAAACAACAAATGATAGATAGAGTGATATCTCTTGAAAAAGATAGAAATCTTTTGAGAAGCATGAAAGCAAATGCACTCATTAAACGTAAGGAATTTGCCCCACCAAAGTTAGAAAACTTAATAGGGGGGGGTAAAACGTTAACCGTTTGTTATGTTTCTCGTGTGGAACAATCTAAAGGTTTGGATACGTTGAAAGCGATGTCGACACTTATGTTTAATATTGGTTTTGACAGATATGTAAAGATAGATTTTTATGGACAAAAGACAGATACCTATTTTGACGAGTATCTTAAAGGTATAGAAATGTATCAGTATAAAGGTGTGCTACAGCCAAATGAAGTGATTCCTACCTTGAAGCAATATGATGCACTTATATTCCCATCACATTATGATGGAGAAGGTTGTCCTGGTATCTTAGTGGAGGCTCTTTCTGCTTCATTACCAATTATTGCTTCTGATTGGAAGTATAATAATGAGTTTGTAACGAATGGTGACAACGGATTTCTTTGTAGTACATTTGATCCAAATGAGTATGTAGAAGCAATAAAAGTATTATTGCTTAATAAAACTCTATTAAAGAGAATGGCAGAAAAAGCATATGAAAAAAGTGGAGAATTTTCTGTTGGCAAGGCGAGAGTATTGTTGAATCAATATGTGGCAATAAGCAAGTCTTAATGGATGTTTTAGGTGTTAAAAAAATAAATTTATTCAACTCTGTAGAAATCTCTCAACCCCAGTAAACACGTGGGCTGAGCTGTATTGCCATAGGGGTTGGATGTTTACCAAAGAACGATAAAAGATAATTTAATTAAATTATACAATAATGTTATCAGTAATAGTACCAATATATAACGAAGAGAAATACATTGCTAAGTGTATAGATAGTATTTTAGAGCAGGATTATCCTAAGGATGATTTGGAGATAATCCTTGCGGATGGTATGAGTAAGGACCGTACGCGTGAGATTGTTGCGGAATATACTGCCAAGTATCCATTTATTCGTCTGATAGACAATCCTAACCGAATTGCTCCTTGGGCAATGAATTTGGGTATAAAGGAGGCAAAGGGTGATGTGATAATGCGACTTGACGCTCATGCCACTTACGAGAAAAACTATTTCTCGGCTTTGGTGGCAGCGTTGAAGAAGTATAATGCAGACAATGTGGGTGCTGTGTGTCGTACGGATGTGCTTAACAAGACTGCTAAGACGCTTGCTATACGTGAGGTGTTGAGCAATAAGTTTGGTGTGGGCAATTCTACTTTCCGTACTGGTATTACAGGAGCACAAGAGGTCGAGACTGTTCCATTTGGTTGTTGGAAGCGTGATGTGTTTGACAAGTATGGTAAGTATGATGTGCGTTTGGTGCGCAATCAAGACATCGAGTTGAATAAACGCATTATTCGTGGTGGTGGCAAGATTGTGATTGTGCCAGATACTTTCTGCACATATTTAGCACGTGAGAACTATAAGGCGTTAGCTAAAAATAACTTTGGCAACGGCAAATGGAATATACTGACTGTTTATTACACAAAGGAGATGCGCTCGTTGTCGGTTCGTCATTTTGTTCCATTGGCATTCGTGCTGTCGATTATCTTACCTACGTTGGTGGGATTGGTATGGTGGCCTGCTTTGTGTGTTAGTGCATTGGCTTTAGTGACTTATATATTGGCTTTAGGCAGTGTAAGCGCTAAGTTGGCTATGAGCAAGAAACTGAATTTCTTCTATCTGCTGGCAAGTTTCATGGTGCTTCATGTGTCTTATGGATGGGGTTCGCTGGTAGGAATTTTGAAGCTATTGTTTAAGAATGAAAAACACTGAAACAATTCTATATAAGCTTATCGCTGCTGGATTTGGAAAATGTGACGATATCGCTTTGCCATCGTCTGTGGATTGGAAACGTCTTTGGATGATGGCAAGCCAGCAAGGGGTATCGGCTATATGTTTGGATGGTATACAACTTATTGATAAGGAGTATGGTTGTTTGGCATCAATGCCAAAGCAATTGAAAATACAATGGATCGCTTCTGTTGTGCGACAAGAGCAAGCGTATAATGCACAATGGAATGCTGCGAAAGGTTTGGCTGAACTATATGACAGCTATGGTGTTGGCATTTTTGTGATGAAAGGCTTTTCGTTGAGTAGGTTGTATCCAAGACCTGAGCATAGGCCGTGTACTGATATGGATTGCTATTTGAAGGACAAGTATGATGATGGCAATAGGATAGCCAAGGAGAATGGACTGACTGTAGATAGCAGCTATTATAAACATTCAAAGATTTTACTTAAGGGATTAACTGTTGAAAACCATCAGTACTTGTTGCCAGTAAAGGGTAGTGGCAAGGCTAAGAGGTTTGAGCATGAATTGTGCACGTGGATTGATGACGGTAGTAATGAATATATAGGTGACTCTCGGCTGAAAGCTTCTTCTCCTTTCTTTGATGCTGTTTATATTTTGGCTCATGCCCAAGAACATTTTTTGAATGAAGGAATTATACTGCGACATATTTGCGATTGGGCAATGGTGTTGAAAGCTCATGCAAACAAGGTGGATTGGGATGAGTGGAAGCGTGTGTGCAAGGAATATGGGATGCTGTCGTTTGGATATGCTATGAGCAGATTGGCTTATAGGGTATGTGGCGTAAATGTTCCGTTTGACTGCCCTAAGGATGATGAGGCTGACAGACGTTTGCTGGATGACACGCTTTATAGAAAAGCTGGGGGCAATGGCAAACGATCGAATATGCAGGTGAGGATTGACCTTGTGAAGAATATGTTTCGCAATAGTTGGAAATACCGATTGTTCTCTGACACTAACTTCCTGATGTTTTGCGGAAGACGTGTGTGGGGGTATTTGTTTGATAAGGATTTATGAATTTTGAATTATGAGTTTTGAATTTTGAATGGTTGCGCAATGCGCAATGTTGAGTTTTGTAATCGGCTGTGCCGCTTGCCAGAGCAAGAATTGTCGGCTTTGCCGATGTTGAATTGTTCAATGTTGAATTGTTACGGCTTAAGTCATATAAATCTCGCAAATAATGTATATCTTTGCAGATAATACTTGATTATTTACGATATAGCAATTATATGAAAAACTATTCATACATAATATCTCTTTCTGATGAACTCATTTCGGCAGTAAATGCTCGTGATGCTCTTACAATGCAGCAAAAAATGGACGAATTGGAAGCTGCATATAAGAAAGAATTTGACAATCGGCTAGATTGCTTTGAGGCTTTTTATGCCTTTGTGAAAATGCAATTGGCTGCTATGCGATATTTTGCATACAACAATATGTTTGAGTATGTACACTCTCGATATAAGGAGGTGGCTGAACGGATGGTGGGTTTTCTGGACGCTGAAAGGTTTAATAATGAACAAAAAGAAACTGTAAATGCGTTGTTATCTGAAATGGAGACTATTCATAAAGCTACGCCTGAATGTCACCAAAATATGGTTAACAAACGGTTTGATACAAGATGTTGCCTTTGCCGAAAGCTGCCAGCTAATAAAACGGGGTCGCATATGGTTCCAAATTTCTTAGCTCATCCTACTTTTTCGTGGGATGGAAAAGGAAAACGCTTTCGAGAGGCTTTGAATCATGATTTTATAAATGCGCCCGAAAAGAATTGTCAATTTTATGGAAGAGAAGTTCCTGAATGGCGTTTTGCTAAAGGAGAAGGTAAGGAGCAAATAACAGAGGATGATATTAAAAACAATATCAACCAACTTGAGTTTGATAATGAGTTTTGTGCCAAATGTGAAAACAGATTTGGCACATTAGAGTCTGCCTACTCTCCGTTTTATAATGGGCAACAAAAGAAAATTCATCCAAGAGTAGCTTATCTGTTTTGGCTTTCGGTTCTGTGGCGAATGTCTATTGGGAGTATGAGTATTTTTATGGACATAAACGATGAATTGTCTCTTCGTGAACTTTTGGATGATAACATGCTTGATACTGCAAAGGATATTGCTGAAAGTGATACAGATTTAGGAGAATGGCAGTATGCTATATTTCGTGCAGAAGGGCTAAAAGAAGGCGACAAGGGTATATTGGGCTATAGAAAAGAATCTTCTCCGTATGTTGTGGCTTATAATGACTTGGTGATGGTTTTCTTTCATAACGTACCTACGGATGCTGAATTGTCAATTGGTCCGATTATTGTGAAACGTGACAATCTGAACGATTGGCACTCTCCTGAGAAATCGGTTGTTGTTGATAGGGCTTGGTTTTGGGATGTGAGAGATTGGTTTGTTGAGACTTCGTATGATTTTTATGATCCGATGCGTGAGAAGGCACTTATAACGCTTCGCGAAAAAGAACGCTCGGAAGGGAGGGTTTTTAGTGATAAAATGAAGGCTGATGCTGTAAAAATAGCGAAGATTGCTGGTGGACCTAAATCGACTATGTTTAAGTTGCATAAAATGGAACGTATATATGGGGCTTGGCTACGATTGAAGGAGGCGGAAGAGGCTGGTAATAGTTATGACCCACTAAAGGACGATGAGCTGTTTTTAAGACAGAAGGATTTTGATTTGTACTTTCAGGATTTAGCAAGAATGTCGAAGAATAATGAATATCATGATAAGGTTCCAAAATTTCCTTTTTATGCGGAGGCAAGAAAAGCTATTGCGGATGAAAGGGATTGGATGGTTTCGGATATTGATGATTGCTCGGACAAGGAATACGAACACGCAATGAAGGATTTTATTAGACAGCTAAATCCTAAGGAGTTAGACCGCTTGGTGAATGGCGTGCAGGAGCCTGTGATTAATCCCTATAAGGGTATTGGACGAAATGACCCATGTCCGTGTGGCAGTGGTTTGAAGTTTAAGAAGTGCTGTGGAAAGAACTCGTAGTTTGTGTATAACAATGACTTTTTAAACGAGTGAAACAGGCTTTTACGAGGTTGAAGTGCTTCTATGATTAAAAAAAATCATGCCCCGCAACAAAATCAAAATAATTCGCTCTGTCACTGTATCAATATCCTTTATCTGTTTAATTTAGAAATATATAGTTCATAGATAATGCAATATTGAATGGAATTCGTTATCTTTGCAGAAGATTGGCTGCACCTCAGCAATTCAAGCACACTTGATTGCATTCGGTTTGCACAATCTTTGAATAAGATTGGCTGCACCTCGGCAAAACATTCAAGCAAGCTTGATATTCTGCTCTCGGTTTGCACAATCTTTGCAT
>ERZ1034678.114-NODE-114-length-43966-cov-46.389629_pt1 | contig 43966 bp, 14 predicted proteins | sample MGYA00520640_ERZ1034678 | MGnify/ENA primary metagenome ERZ1034678 (study PRJEB33766, sample SAMN09781767) | gut metagenome | biome: gut microbiome | host: Homo sapiens | place: Madagascar | study: EMG produced TPA metagenomics assembly of the PRJNA485056 data...
TCAGTGATATCCTCGGTGATGAGGACCACTTGGGTGATATGGACTTCAAGACCACAGGTACCCGCGATGGTTTGACCGCTACACAGATGGATATCAAGTGCGACGGTTTGAGCTTCGAGATTCTTGAGGAGGCTTTGATGCAGGCTAAGGCTGGTCGTGAGCACATCCTCAACTGCATGATGGAGACAATCTCTGAGCCACGTGCTGAGATGAAGCCACAGGTTCCACGTATCGTAGCATTCGATATTCCTAAGGAGTTCATCGGTGCTGTTATCGGCCCTGGTGGTAAGATTATCCAGCAGATGCAGGAGGATACTGGTGCTACAATCACTATCGAGGAGACTGATGGTAAGGGTCACGTACAGGTATCTGCTCCTAACAAGGATTCTATCGATGCAGCTTTGGCTAAGATCAAGGCAATCGTAGCTGTTCCTGAGGTTGGTGAGGTTTACGAGGGTACTGTTCGCTCTATCATGCCTTACGGTTGCTTCGTAGAGATTCTCCCTGGTAAGGATGGTTTGCTCCACATCTCTGAGATTGATTGGAAGCGTCTTGAGACAGTTGAAGAGGCTGGCATCAAGGAAGGCGACAAGATCAAGGTGAAGTTGATGGAGATTGATCCTAAGACTGGCAAGTACAAGCTCTCTCACCGTGTGTTGATGGAGAAGCCAGAGGGTTATGTTGAGCGTGAGCGTCGTCCACGTCCTGAGCGTGGTGAGCGTCGTCCTCGCCGTGATGACCGTCATGAGGGTCGTGGTGAGCGTCCAGCTCGTCAGCCACGCCGTTACGAGCATCGTAACGATGAGCAGGCTCCTAAGGATTTCAACGATTCTTTGGACCACAACAATGATTAATCATCTTCAGAAAATGATGGATTAATCATCTTCAGATTCGAATATATCATTTCGAATATATATATAATAAGGTGTATCTCAGCAAATGGGATACACCTTTTATTTTTTAAAACTACAAGGAAATTCCTTAAAAGTTTTAGTGAAAGTTATCGGGGCGTATTGGGCAGATGGTCAGGAATATGTCCTCTTTTTGTCTAAAATATAGTTGCATTCATAGGAATGCAACACCTAAATTATAGGAATGCAACTATTTTGTTGAGGAATGCAACACCTTTTTTCGTTTTTTTTCTCTAAATTTGTCAACCAAACCTATTGATTGAATTTGTTAATGATTCCAGACAGCGTTTTTAAATTACAGTAAAAGAGTGTTTGATTCCAGTCTGAATTTGAATTCCAGTAAGAGTGAATGGTCATATTCTTTGATATAGGCAAGAGTGAATGATAAAGTTCTTCGATATATATTAATTCTAATAATAGTTTTTATGAAGCATTTTCTACAACAAATGAAAAGAGATGCCCTGGCTCCTCCAAGAAGAGCTTGGGCTATGCGGCATTGGGCATTGAGCCTGCTGCTATTGGTAATGTTACAGTTTGTGGGTTCAACAGCCAAGGCGCAAACGCCTTGGGTGTATGATGTGCATGGACAAAATTTTCCAGGAACGTTGCACGTTTATTTCAATTTCAACTTTTTCTGTTGGGATGGAGATAATGGTGCATACGATGATGAGGTGTGGCTCCAGGTGAACGGTAAAGATGTTATCAATCTTAAAACAGTATGGAGTCTTATTTCGGGTAGTCGTAACAACGAAGATAACCTGAAGAAGAAAAATTATAACTGGGTAGTTGGTACTCCAAAATCTTTTTCCAAAAATGGCTATAGAGGCACTGTCGCTCTCAGTAACATTCGAAATACAGGAGGCAAATGGATGGGTACTACAGTTGATCTTATTCTGGAACGTTGGATTTACAATAATTCAAATGAGATTACGATTCGAGGAAAGTGGAGATATAAGGACAACTCTACCAGTAATGACCTAAAAGTCAAAGTCGGAACATTCAACTTCCCTTCGATGTCTTGGCCTGACATTGATTTTAAGCGTACTGCCAATGGGGTAGTTCAGGCTTATTCCACGAATTTGCTACAAGAAAAATATAATAACTGTGGAGGTAAAGATAAATCGGGTACTTTAAGGTATGCTTATCGTTTCTCGAAGAAATATGAGGGAAACGTAAATTGGCCAAGCGCACCGATCAAGATTGAAACTTATTGGGATAATCTCAATTCTACTCCCAAGAAGGTGAAAACGGATTTTGTGGATTGTACAGAATCTGCAACTTCGGCTTATGTGACAATGAAACTTGACAATTTTGAGGCTCATTGCCTGCATCCTTTTATCACTCGTTTTGCGCCCAATTATAGGTCATATCCTCTTAACGGAAGCCAATGTATAGAGAACAATGTCTATTTTAATAGAAGTTATGAGAGGGACCATTGGGTCAATGGATATCCACGTCCAAAGTCGATTTCTACTTCTACCAATTCCTGGACAAAGAATGTGATCCTCTCTTGGACACCGGAAATTGCTGATCCTAGACATGTGACCACACAGGGTAAATGGGTGGTTTTCCGCAGGAAGAGTGGTTCGAGCACTTATGAAAAATTGAAGGAATTGGCATATATTGACAAGCAGGTATCATATACAGATGAGGATACTAAGGACTACAATACTACTTATTATTATTATGTGGCATTCCAACCGAATGAATGGAATACTTCCATAATGAAGCCAGAGGATGCTACCAATTTGTATAAGAGTACTTATACGTCTATATCAACGAGCAACCCTCTGAAGTCTATATCGGCATCGAATAATTTGGATAATAAAATTACAGTGACTTGTAGTTTCTATTCTTTCGAAAATGCTACGTCTTCTAACCCTTATAAACTTCTGGTTTATCGCCGTGCAAAAGGTACTACGGATTGGGGAGAAGTCTTCCATGAGACAACTATTAGTGACAAGAACGTCACAAGTCATTCCTTTGATGATACCAAAATTGCCAATGCTTGCGTGAAATACCAATATATGATGAAAGTTGCAGCACAAGAAACAACTTTCACAAGTAACATATGTGATGGTGGTATTGATGGAAACTCTGAGGTGACTAGTGTCAATGCAAGCCGTGGAGCTTACAGCGGTACAGTGCGTGTCAACTGGGATGTCAAGCAAGTAGGTACAGATTTGACCTATTTCAATGTGCGCCGTCGCCTCTTAGGAAGCGATGCGGAATATCAAAATATATATACTACTTCTGGTGTGGCTGAGACTTATACATACGAGGATAATTCTGCTCAACCAGGCTCTTACTACCAGTATGAGGTGGAATGTTATCGCAAGTGTAAGGAAACAGGAACTATTAGTCCTGGTGCATCACAAGAAACGGATGGTTTTGCTCTTGCTACGGGAGTTGTCAGCGGTCGTATATCTTATGATACAGGCACGGCAGTGGAAGGTGTGAAAGTGATAGCGGAAGCAAATAATGCTGATGGAGAAAAACTGACGGCATTCCATGCGCTCAGCACTACCAAAGATGTGACCTGTCAGGTGGGTATTGCCAAGCCTAAAGAGACGATGGCATCTTTGTTCGGTAATCCATGGACTGCACAGACGTATATCAAGATAGACCAATTCCCGGAAAATGGTATGCACGTCTTCGCTACCAATTTTTTCTATTTTGCAGTTGGACCTACAGGTGATCTCAGTATAGGACTATCTTATCTTAAAAATAACAATCTAGAGATTGACCGCCGTTATTTGGACAAGAAAATTACAATAGCGACGGGCAAGTTCTATAATGCATCTGTTTCTTTCGATGGAAATGCGACATATACAGTGCGTGTTATAGGGGAAAACGGAAAAATCCAAAGTGCCAAGGTGCAGATTTCAGATCCAAGTGCATATAAGATGGTTGATGCCATTTTGTCTGCAAATAGGGATTACTTGCCTGAATCTGGACTTTGGTATGGAGATAGCAGAGGTGATAACCAAACTTATTCTGGTGTCATCGACGAATGTCGCTTCTGGACAAAGGAATTGACAGACGACCAAATCAAGAAGAACTATAATCACACGCTGTCGGGCAGTGAGGATGGTCTCTACTTGTATTATAAGTTTGATGAGGGTATTACTAATCAAACCATAGCTTATGACTACTCGAAGACGGGTGGTGTCTCTAATGGTAACCATGGTATCATCAGTAATATGGCTGTTACCGATGACGTGCCTTCGGAGGATCAGCTCTCCTTGTCGGCATATACCGACGTGAATGGTAACTACACCATCAGTGGCGTGCCTTTCTCTGGCGATGGTACCAGCTATACTATCCGTCCTTCCATGGGCGAACATAAGTTCTCTGCTGCCAAGGCAAACCGCTTTGTCAGTGCACAGTCGCTCGTTCACAATGGTGTCGACTTCCAGGATGTCAGTTCATTCTCTGTCAGCGGTGTCGTATATTATCAAGGTACTACAATCCCTGTAGAGGGTGTGCAGTTTGCCGTGGATGGTGTGTCTTGCACCAAGGATGGTGAGTTTATCCAAACCAACGAAAAGGGTGAATATACCATCAGCGTGCCTATCGGCTATCACTATATCAGTGCCAGCAAGATCGGTCATGAGTTCTGCAATGCAGATGGCAAGTCGTATAAGGGTATGGGGTATTATCCTACCCAGAATGAGGATGCTAATAAGATGGAAACATTCGAGTTTATCCGAGATATTCCATCCATTATGTTCTACGACACCACGCTTGTACCTATCGTAGGTCGTGTGACGGGTGGTGCGGTAGAGAATGAAAAACCGCTTGGTTTGGGACAGTCTGTCAACAACATTGGTCAGGCTACATTGACCCTGAAGGCTTCTGATACTTATAGTATGAATGTGAGTGTGGAAAAGAATGGACAGGCTTATGAATATGTGACGGCAAAGACCGATAGAGTATTTGCTGTTCCTGCTGATGCTGTTTGTAACTCTACTACTACTGTGGGTTCCGGTTCTGCCGATAAGGCACGTATCATTACCATCAAGACCGACCCTAAGACCGGTGAGTTTGCTGCTATGGTTCCACCGCTTCAATATACTGTGACAGGAATTAAGATTGACAGCAACAGCGATATCAGTTGGAATACGGCTGAAATCATCAATGCTACTGATCCACAGAATACATCTGTCGATTCTATCGAAGTAGAGGATGGCTATAAGAAGTTTGAATATGTAGCATCGCTGAAGAAGAGTTACCGCAGTCCGGCTATCCTGGATGTGGTACAGAAGAATGTAGAGGCTGAAGGTGCCTTTGGTGAACCAACCTATGAGCTGGTTGCTGAAGATGGCACCAAGAGATTGATAGAACTATATAATAAGGAGAAAACGTTTACTCTGCCAAAGACTGCAAATGAGGATGCCTATACCTTCGGTTATCCTGTCTTCGTTCAGAGAGGCAACTACGAGTTCGACCTGAGTTTGTATGAAAAGTATTACAACCATGACGCAGATGCTCCTGTCAAGGAGTCAAAGGTGCCATTGGCAAACAATACGGTGAACATCACCAACCAGATGGGATTTGGTACTTCTGTCTATGTCACTGGTGACAAGGACGGTGAGGTATATGAGTCTTCTCAGACTGAAATCGAGCTCGACTCTTTAGGTCATGGAACCTACTCTTGGCAAGCCGGTTCTCCTAATATCCTGACTCCTTACACCCGTACGCTCACGATGAGCTATCCTATAGATGGTGTGGAGAAGAACTGGAGTGGCAACGGATTCCAGGGCATTGTCTTGGGACAGTTGACTTCGGGTAGCAACTTCGTGACCTCTGGTCCTGACGAGGTGATTATGATTCTTCGTGACCCAGCAGGTTCCGGATCAAATGCTTATATCGAGGAAGGACAGTCCTTCTCTACCACCAAGATGCGTGGCGGAACTATAAAATATGCCAATGAGACGAGCGTCAAGGCAAGCATGGGTTGCGAAACTACCATTACAACCGGTACGGCAGGTATGGGTGCTTTGGTAACTAAAGATACCAAAATAGAAGTGAAGAACGAGTTGGAAGTGGGAGTCAAGATTGACGAAGAGGTGAGAATGGGAAATACCACTGTCCAGACCATTACCACTACCAAGCGTATCTCTACCAGCGATCAGCCGGAGTATGTAGGCGATCAGGGTGACGTCTTCATCGGTTCTTCTGTGAACTACAATTTCGGCAATGCCCGACAGGTAGGTATCTATGCGGCTGATGCTAATAGTGTGCCAGCACTGGAGAAACGCGATGTGATGAGCGTGGGTACTCGTTATGGTACTGAGTTCTCCTATACTCAGAACTATGTGGAGAACGTACTGCTGCCAAACTTCAAGAAGTTGCGTAACTCTTGCTTGGTACATGTGAACAGCTATGATGGCTATGTCAATAACACAGACAAGCCAGTTTATATCACCAAGTTGTCTAATACTGATTCCAGATTAGGCTCCAACAATAGTGATAAGAAAGTTTGGGGAGCCAAGGCTTCCAAGTCTGGTGAACTTAGCGGTGAGTCTTATAAGATGGTCTTGCCAAAGAGTGCATACAATGGTTCTCAATTGAAGGACGACTATGTGGCAAGCGATACCATCGCCTGGTATAATGCGCAGATTTCTGCATGGACACAGGTTTTGGCCAACAATGAGAAGGCAAAGGTGACTGCCATCGAGAATGCTGAGTACAAGCGTACGAACTATTCTTTTGATGCCGGTTCAAGTGTGTCCAGTTCTACCCAATCGGTGAACAGTAAGGATTTCACCGTGGAAAGCGAGACTTCGCTGCTGATTGTAGGTAGTGGAAAACTTGGATTTGCATTTGATGGAAATGGTGTTGAGGTTTTGACAAACGATGAAAAGGGAGGTGGCGCGACAACAAGTGATGGCAGCACCGAGGAGTCTTCTCGTGAAGTGGGCTTCTCGCTTGTAGAGACTGGTGATGCCGATGCACTTTCTATTGATGTCATCGATGCTCCTGATGGATTTGGACCTATCTTCTATACTCGTGCCGGACAAACCAGTTGCCCATACGAGGATGAGGTGAAGACCAAGTATTACAGACCGGGTACTACCATCCAGACAAAGACTGCTCAGGTGGAGCAGCCTCATCTCAGTGCCAAGGAAACTTCTGTGACGGGTGTACCAAGTGGCAAACCTGCTACATTTACCATCTACTTGCAGAATACCAGTGAGGCTGATATCGACAGTTACTTCAACTTGAATGTGGTCGATTCTTCCAATCCAAATGGTGCTGCTGTCAAGATGGACGGTAAGGATGTGACCGCTGGTCGTACAATTCTCGTACCAGCAGGTGAGACTGTAACCAAGACTTTGCAGATTTCACAGACCAATCCTGACATTTATGATTATAAGGATTTGCAGCTTCGTATGTCAAGCACCTGTGATAGCAATATCGAGGAAATCCTGAAACTCAGTGCCTACTTCCAGCAGACGAGCAGTGATGTCTCTCTGAAGTCAGCTGAGAGTGCCATCAATATGGAGACTGGTACTTCGATGCATCTTACCATCAGCAATTATGATAAGAATGCTCGTGGTATGAAGAGCGTTCGCCTGCAGGTACAGCAGCAGGGCAATCCGCAGTGGCTTACCGTGAAAGAGTGGGTAGTCAGCGAGAAGGAAGCGGCTGCTGATAAGAACAAGGGCTTGTTGCCTGATGAAGGTACATTCAATTATGTCTTCAGTATGGCAAACAATGATACTTATCCTGATGGACAATGGAATATCCGTACCATTACGGTGAGCAACTTCGGTGGTGAAGAGGTAACGAAGTCTTCTGAGGTCATTTCCTTCTATAAGGATATGGCTCGCCCACAGGTGATTAGCAATCCTAATCCGTCTAATGGCGTACTTACCGCAGACAGCGAAATCTCCTTGACTTTCAACGAGGATATTCGTTCTGGTGCGATGAGCAAGGCTGACAACTTCTCTATCCAGGGAGAATTGAATGATGCACAGGTGGCTCATGATGTGGCACTGAATCTGACAGGTGGCGAAGGTGCCAAGACCAATGCCAACTTCAATTTAAGCAATAAGTCGTTTGCCGTCAATATGTGGATGCGTTACTCTGCCAAGGGTGAGATATTCTCACATGGCACGAAGGCTGGCAGAATGACCGTGAGCGTGGCTGATGATGACAAGATGGTAGTTGATGTCAATGGACAGAAATTTACTAGCGACAATGCTTTCAAGAAGAATACCTGGCAGTTTGTCAGCTTCAGTTATGATGCAGAGAAGCAGACCTTCAATGCCAATTATGCTTATGATGCCTTTGATGTTGTCTTGTTCAACAATTTAAAGGTTGGTGAGTACAAAGGCAATGGTCCTGTCACATTGGGTGAGAAGATGCAAGGTCAGATACATGATGTCAGTCTTTGGAATCAGGCTCGTCCTTGGAGTGAGGCTCAGAATGAAATGTACGAGCGGAAGACCCGTTATAGCGATGGCTTGATGGGCTATTGGCGAATGGATGAAGGTCATGGTGGTTTGGCTACCGACTATGCTCGCAGTCGTGATCTCGTTTTGCCTTCTGCTACAGCCTGGTATTTGGCAAGCAAGAATTATGCACTTGCCTTGGACGGAAAGACCGTCGTGGCTGTGGATGCTTCCAAGATTGCCACAACCCATGAGGAAAGCTATTTGGCTGAATTCTGGTTCCGTGCTGAGGAAAAACAGAATGGTAAGGCGAATGTCTTCGGATTCAATAACAAGGATAAGTTCGACATATTTGTTGATGAGGCTGGTTTGCTCAAGATGAATGTGAATGGTGCTGATTATGCAATCGGTTCTGATAAGGTGACTGACAACCAGTGGCACCATGTAGCTGTCAATGTGCTGAAGAGTACATCTGGTTCTGCTACGGTTTATCTCGATGGTGTGGCTAAGAAACAGATGATGGCTTCTGTTCTTCCTGCCATCCAGACAAGTAAGTTGCTCTTGGGTGGTAAGTATGATGGTGCTCAGGCTACGGATATGCTGAAGGGTGCGATAGATGAAATTCGTATCTGGAAGGGCCGCCGCATGGGTGATGTCATCAAGAACAATATGTATGCCCGTGTCAATAAGGCAAGTGATGGCTTGATAGCTTACTATCCTTTCGAGGAGGGTGGACTTGATGAAGGTAATGCGCCTACCATCCTGGCAACGCTCTCTGACCAGAGTGCTACACAATCTGGGGCAGTTAAGCCTATCAATGTGCCTGTAACTCTTGCGCCAACTTCTGATAATGTACCGGCATTGAAGTCTGTACCTGATAAGCAGAATGTAAGCTTCGAATATGTGGCAAGCGAGCGTAAGATTCTGGTAAATCTCACAGAGCAACCACAACGTATCGAGGGATGCACGCTGACTGTAACGGTCAAGAATGTACGTGACAGTCACAATAACTATTCTGAGAATGTGACATGGGATGTCTATGTTCGTCAAAACCAATTGGTATGGAAACAGGATGAAGTAGAGACCGTGAAGCATGGTACAGAAAAAGTGAGTATCGAGGCTGAAATCAATAATAATAGTGGTACTACAGAGTCTTGGACTATAAGCGGTTTGCCATCTTGGCTCACTCTGGAGAATGAAACGGGCTATCTGCCTGCGCTCTCCAGCAAGAAGTTGACCTTTGCGGTTGATCCTGCTCTTGCCATCGGCAGTCAGGAGGCTACGATTTACCTGACTGGTAACTTGGGCGTACCAGAACCTATGGTTATCAAGGTGAACAGTACGAGTGTGGCTCCAGACTGGAGCGTAAATTCTGCAGATTACGAATTTACGATGAATGTCAATGGTCAGCTTGAAATCAATGGTGAGATGTCGCAAGACGTGAATGACATCGTGGCTGCCTTTCGAGGTGACAGATGCGTGGGTGTGGCTAAGCCTGCTTACTTCTCTCGCTATGATGCTTACTATGTGCTCATGAATGTATATGGTAATGCTGAGGACAACGGCAAGGACTTGACCTATAAGGTATTTGAGGCTAAGACGGGTAGAGTTCTTCCGATGGTAGAGGTGAGCATGGACAAGGCGAACATGTTTGTGACCGACAATATCGTTGGTACCATCTCTTCACCTAACGTTTGGAATGCCCAGGAAAAGGTAGAGCAGATCCTGAATCTCAAGAAGGGATGGCAATGGAGCAGCTTCTATGTGAATCCTGATAATGGCAGTGCTGATGAACTTCTCGCTGGCATCAAGAATCAGGTGAACTATATGATCAGTGAAAATGGACAGTGGACTCCTACCAGCAATTCCATCAACGAGGTGGTAGCTGGCGAGATGTACAAAATCCAGGGCAATGCGCCTGTATCTCTGTCTGTTGTCGGTGATGCTATTGATGTTGTCAACGATCCTGTTGTCATCAAACCTAATTGGAACTGGATTGGCTATAAGGCTCCTGGATACGTTTCTATCGGCAATGCGTTTGCTGATCTCGAACCTCAGGAAGGTGATGTCGTCAAGAGTCAGACTGCTTTTGCTTCTTGGAACAGTAGTGAATGGGTAGGCTCTTTGGAGGCTTTGAAGTCGGGCGAGGGTTACTTGTATTATTCTACTCGTAATCAGCAGCAGACTTTCCATTATCCATCTGCAACTTCTTCTGCTGCCAAGGAAACCTCTATGGCTAAGAGCATGAGACTGGGTGGAGATGATGCAGTGAATGAGAAAACTGAGATTGCCCAGATGCATCAAGGCAATATGAACGTCATTGCCCGTGTGGTAGATAAGCATGGTGCTGTCCGTTCGGATGCCGTAGTCAGAGTGATTGATGGTGATGGTGAACTTCGTGCCTTGACTGATGAGGCTCATGCGGATCTTTATTTCATCACGATTGCTGGTGAGAACAGTGGTGCTAACTTGCGCTTCATCGTCAGCGTGGATGGAATGGAACAGGTGATTCCTGGAACCATGTTCTATCGTGACGATGCTATCGTGGGCAGTCTTGACCAACCTCTCGTCATCGATTTGGCTTCTACCACAGGTATTGGCTCTGTCAAGACGGATGAGGATAGTTCAGAAGCAACGTATGACTTGAACGGTAGGCGTGTGGCTAAGCATGCTATCGAGACTGTTGTCATTCGTGGTAACAAGAAATTCGTTCATCTTAACAAGTAAGATTTATGAGAAAATTCTTTTTAATATTATGTCTGGTTTGTGCGGTACAGGGAATGTCCGCACAGACCGACATTCACGACAAGTATTCTTCCAAGTCTGAGGCTTGTGAGGATGGTACTTATCGAAAGTCTGACGGATATAAGAAATTTGGTCAGATTGGTTGGGAGAAGGAGAGCGGCTGGCGCCAAATCCAATATCTTGACCGTTATGAGCGGGAACATCGCATATACAATACCAATTCTTTCTTGTACTGTCAGGTGATGTGGAATGATGTTCTCCTGGATGACTGTGAGATTGTGGCTTTTGATTCGAAGGGCAATGTAGTGGGCAATCAGTGTCCTGAACCTTTTCCGCAGAAAGCAGGCAACCTGCATCACGTGGCCATCATGGCTATCTTTGGGGATACGCCTCAGGAGAAAATTACCTTTAAGGTAATCAAGGGTGCTGGTACGGTTGCGGATCCTGTCAGTGAAAAACAGGCTGAGGAAGTTCATCTGTTTGTTCCTAATGGAACGACGGGACTTGTTGATGCTGATGGGGATGGTCGTCTGGATACTTGGAAGCCTGTTGTGCTCCATGTCAAAGAAACGCCTACTGCTATCAGGGAGGTTTCATCAGACTCTGTGAAAGGTATAAACGACAAGATAGTCTATACTTTATCTGGTCAGCGCATCCACAAGGATGCAGTCTCTCCTGGTACAATCATATTGGTCAATGGAAAGAGATATTTAGTTAAATAAGTTGTATTCAGATCGTGTGCTAGCCTATGGCAATAATGTGCCCTTACTGGGGGCACATTTGCGCCATAGGCAAGTTTTTTTTCCCTATCTTAATCACTTTTTTTCAGCTCGTATAGGCATTTACCCTTCACCCTTCATCTTTTCGCCTGAACCCCCCCATAAACACTGGGGTTCTGGAGGTGAAGGGCAAAAATTCACCCTTCACCACCCATCTTCACCCTTCACCGTCTGTCATCTGAATGTTATTTCTGCCTTAATAGAAGCCTGCTTCACTCTTAATAGAAGCCTGCTTCATTCTTAATAGAAGCTTACTTCACTCTTCATAGAAGCCTACTTCACTCTTCATAGAAGTCTGCTTCACTTTTCATGGAAAGCCGGAAGATGCTAAAATAAATAACGGGTGGTGAAGAATGGCGAAAATTTTTACAAGACGAAGGGTGACGAAGGGTGATGAAAGGTGGTGAAGGGTGGAAATGAGTAATTGTTTGAGTAACCGTCTGAGTGTCAGTTGTTTATGTGGCAGAGGTGAAGGGTGAGGCGCTTTTATACAAACGAAACGCTTTCTCGCAGGCGAGAAAGCGTTTCTAACTTGTTATATCAAGTGTGGCCACTTGATGTTTTATAACTCATGTCCGAGCCTTTTATTTGAATGGCATAAACCAGTTTTCAGGATTGCTGAGGTCTATGCTGAGATTCTTGAATGCAAGCTTGTCACGAAGCCAGAGTGAACCGTAGTTGGTGCCCCAATAGCTGTCTGTGTTCTTGTGGCGTGCAATGCGGCAGAGGTCGCCATAGCGGGAACCCTCCCAGGCAAGCTCTAATGCCATTTCATCACAGAGCAGGTCTTCTACACAGTCCTGGTTGATTCTCAAACTGTCTTCTGCTGTTGCATTAGCAGGATAAGCATGGCCCAATTGAGCCAACTTCTTGTCAATCTCATTCTGGAACTGATAACCCGAGCCATTGCCCATGGTAAAGCCAGCACCGCGAGCGTGAATACCCTGATTACCAAAAGAAACACCGTTGGTTTCACTTTCATCATCGAAGACGACACGGTTTTCTGGAGTCAGGAATGGCAAGGTGGTCTTGAGGAACTTGATGCCTTCCTGGGTCATATAGGTGGTGTCCTCTTCCAAGGTATGATTCCATCCATCCTTCAATACGGCGAATGCTACATCAGGATGTCCCATACGGTTTACTGCTTCAGCTAACTTCAGATAGATACCTGCTGTTCGGTACAATGTGATATTGGCATTGTAATACTTCAGGATGACCTTAGTCAATTCCACCTGTGTACTAAACTTCACTCTTTCGTATGAACTGTGGTAGCGCATATCACCGATAGAGGCTTTAGCGAAAATCAGGTTCTTGATATTGAATTCAGAACTGCCGTTACCGTTTCCATTTGCATAATAGAAGTCCTGACTGTTGCTCAAATTCAGATAGGCATTGGTTGGTTCAAGAGAAATTTTCTCGTTTACTTCCGTACCATCTGATGAAGTATAGTAATTGTAGCCGAAGAGACCTGGCAAAGCTGTAATCTCACCACGCAACTTATTGGTAGCCATTGCTACGTAAGTATCAGTTTCCAAGTCGCTCATATAGCAGACTTTCCAGTCTGATGTATTGGAAACCGTACAGTAGTATCCCATCTTTAATGAATTAGGGTAGCTATTGTAATCAGGACTGTAGGTCGGTCTTGCCATATAGTTGTTGACCGTCTCTTTGTTCTTCTTCAGGTAGTTGAAGTAGTGCTCAACAGCCTTTGCATAGTTGCCGGATTCCAGATACAGGTCTGCCAAGATCAATCTTACAGGAATCATCATCTTCGCTGTATTGACAGTCTTGTTGTTTCCTGCATCGTTGGTACCTGCCTCAAAGTTACCCCAGTTAGGTACTGGCAGATCTACATACTGCTCCAAGTCTGGAGCCAACTCAGCAGCAATTCCGTAGATATCTTTCTTCTCAGAACTTGCTGCATTCTCGATGCCGGCGATATCAGTCAACGGCTTGGTATAGAATGGTACCTTGCCGTAGTTGTGGGTCAACTGGAGATAAGCCCATGCACGGATAGCCTTGGCCTCTGCATACTCCTTCATCGCAACTTCACTGGAACCGGTAATCAGCGTGGTATCACGGTGAGCAATGTAGTAGTTGCAGTTGTTGATGATACGGTAGTAAACGTATGCAGAATCGTACTTGTTGGTGCCGGAGTAATCGAAAGAAGCCAGTTTCTGCAAATCGGTTGAAGCGTCCTTCGTGGTGGTCAATAAGTCACCACGAAGTTCGTTGATAAGCACATTCTGGTCGATGGCCTGCTGTACACCCTTCAATATACCATTGATGTAGAACATGGAGTCCACTTTTTCATCAAGCGATGGATTGGTGATGTAGCGGTTGGATCCATCATCGAACATATCACTGCATGAGTTGAGTGTGATAGCAGCCATGAGTGCTGCAATAAAATATTTAATTTTTATCATTTTTTTATGCTTTGTGATTGTTGTACTATTATTAGAGGTTGATCTTCACGCCGACAGTGAAGGTGCGACCTTGTGATACGCAACCTGTGTCAATGCCCTGGTAAAGAACTGCATTGGATACAGACATCTCTGGATCTCCGCCAAGATACTTGCTGATGGTGAAGAGGTTGTTTGCCTCTGCCCATACCTGAAGTCCCTGGAGCCAGGAAGAGTTGACTGGTATCTTGTAGTTGATATTGAGGGAGCGGAGCTTCAGGTAGCTGCCATCCTCTATCCATCGGTCGCTGAAGCGTGAGTTGCCCATCTCGTCTCCATAAGAGATGCGAGGCATATTGGTTTCCTGGCCTTCTACTCTCCAACGGTCTGTCATGGCGCTGGTCTGGTTGTAGAAGTTATTTCCACTCTCGAGGATGCTGCGCTGATAGTTGTAGATATCATTGCCGATAGAGTAACCGAAGATTGCAGATAATGTCAGGTTGCCCCATGTAGCGTGAGCAAAGAAGTTACCATACAACTTTGGGTTTGGGTCACCAATGATGGTCTTGTCGCTCTCATTGATGATGCCGTCGCCATTGAGATCTACGAAGTGCATGTCACCTGCCTTGAAATAGCTCTTGGCTCCGGTTTCATCTACCTGGTAGAGATAGCCGTCCTTGCCTGCTGCCTTTGCTTCTGCATCGGTAGAGAACACACCGGCTGTCTTGTAACCGTAGAATACGCCTGCACTGTGATTGACGAGTGTTGCGATGTTCTGGTTGCCGTAGATGCTGGATGTGTAGCCTACTGCTGCATTCTCCTGACCATTCAGGGCAAGGGTTGTGTTGTTAGGAAGCGACTTGATTACGTTCAGATAATGACCGATGCTTGCTCCTAATTCCAGAGTGAACTTGCGGCTGACGATAGGCTTGCCGTTGATGTGTACCTCTACACCCTTGTTGTCCAGACTACCCTCGTTGCTCCAGTAGCTCTTCACACCTGCCACAGGAGTGGTGAAGTCCTTCAATGTAAGAAGGTTGGTGGTATGGTTGAAGAAGAAGGTGAAGTCCAAACCTAAACGGTTCTCCAGCCACTGGCTCTCGAAACCTGTATAGAAGCGGCGGGTCTTCTCGTAAGTGATGTTCTCGTTACCGATATTGTTGAGCTGTACGGCTGGAATGTTGTTGTGCAGGAACTTCAACACTTCGAAGGATGTGCGGGCAGCCTTGTTGTTGATGTTGTCATTTCCTGTCACTTCATAACCAGCGTTGAGGCGCAAGTAGTTGAAGTTCTTGTTCTTTGGAGCCCAGTTCTCATTGGTTACTACCCAACCAGCCTGAATGCTTGGGAAGAAGCCCCATGCCACATCACCGATTCGCAGACTTGTAGCCTTCTTGCCGAAGGTACTGCTGCTCTCCATAGAGGCTGCTACCTGCAGGAAGTAGCGGTTGCGATAGTTGTAATCTGCCTGAGCATACCAGGTGAGTGAGGTGTTCTTGTAGTCATTACCTGTGGCATCCTTGAAGTCCATGCTGTTGGATACGTTAGGCAACTTGTCATTACCGGCTGTACTATACTGACCTGTAGGGTTGTTCATCTCATAGTTGTAGCTGAGGTATCTGAAACCACCCATTGCCTTGAGTGAGTGAGCACCGAAGAGGCGTGTGAAGTCCAGACGGGTATCACTCATCAGGGTTTCTTCCTTAGCGAAGATAGAAGCTGACTGCGTCTGAACTCTACCCAAACCTTCTACATAGTAGGTAGGAACACCGCCCTTTGGACGATAGTAACGCTGGGAGTTACGGTTCAGCGTATAGTTGATGTTCTCTCTCAATGTCCATCCACCCTTGAATTCAAACTTAGGAGCCAGACGGATATGGAACATAGAGTTCTCCATACGGTTCTTGTTGTTGCCGCTACCATTTTCCAACAAGGCTGTTGGGTTTGCCAATGAGAGGTTCTGATTCAATGGAGTCAGGAAGTCATCTGCATCTGCCAATGTAGAGGTCAACTCGCGGGTTGTATTGTTGTAGAGGTATGGATTCAGGATAGGAGCCTTGATCAGCGCGAGGAGGGTAGGAGATGTGACGGTACCCTTGCTGAAATCGCTTGGTGCTCCATCGTCGAATACATCACGGCTCAACTTGACATAGTCGATGTCAAACTGGGTTGAGAAGAAATTCTTGATGATGCTCAGGTCACTGTTGAAGCGGATGTTCACACGGTTGAAACCATTCTTCTTCACGGTGCTCTGTCCGTCTGTATAGCCGAGTGAGAGGTTGTACATACCTACCTCGTCACCACCCATCACATTGATGCTGTAGTTCTGGCTCAATGCAGTCTCATATACTTCCTTGCTCCAGTCTGTATTATTATGGTATGTCTTATAATAATAGTTGTTTGGATCTGTGGTCAGGAAGTTGAGAGAACCCTTTTCCAAGAACTTGTCAATCTTAGGATAGGTACTGAGCATTTCGGTAGCGTAGCTCATATACTGGTCTGCATCCATCACCTTTGGCAGGCGTGGCACCAGGTTGACACCCATACCGATGTTGGCATCGATACGTGTAGCGATGGTTCTACCGCGGCGGGTCTCCAGTACGATGACACCATTGGCGCCCTTGGCACCATAGATGGCAGTACCATTCTTCAATACGGTAACCTTCTCGATGTCGGCAGGATTGATGTTCAGCAACTGGTTGTTGAACATACCTGTCTGAAGTGAAGTGCCGTCATATTGCATGTCCATAGGCACACCATCCAACACGATGAGAGGCTGGGCGTTGGCATTCAGGGAGTTCAGACCACGGATAAACATGGCAGAACCGATGCCTGGCGCACCTGATCGCTTCACGGTGCGTACATCAGCACCCAATTTCTCGCCGATGAGGTCTTCTATGGAAGTCTGTGTACTTACTTGTGCTTTCAGGCTTGCCTCGTTGCCCAACTTCGTACTGTTGGTGTACATCTCGTTGAACTTGTCGCTGAGCATCTTTGCCTGAATGTTGTTGACACCTGCGATAGATACCTGCTGGCTTGCATATTGTGAGGTAAACAGATAGAGCGAGGTGGTGAAGGTAGGCACCTTGATCGTGAAGGTACCGTCCTCGTTGGTCATGGCAGCATAGCGAGCATTTCCAAGTGCCTGGATCTGCACACCGCTAAGAGGCTTGCCGGTGGCAGCATCGTAGATGGTACCAGATACCTCTTTCATCGGATAGTTTGGCTGCTTTTTGTTTACCGTTTCCTTCGCTCTCTTTTCGGCGTTGTCGGTTGTCTCTTGGGCATTGATTTCAGCAGCTACTGCCATCAAGCCCATTATAGCCAATATTCTGAAATTTATCATTGTCTTCAATTGTTGAGTTCGTGTTATTAATAGGTGTATGAATTGAGATCCCAGAAGATTTCTGGCATTTCATCTTTATATTCTTCACCACTTTCTCCGTTCAATGCTTTCTGAGCCTGATAGTACTTCACGGCTTCCATAGGAACTAAGGTGATGCCTGCGATGCGCAGTACTGCACTCTGGTTTTTGACTGCACGGTCTCCACTACGTATGTTGAATACTGGATATGCTGCAGGGTCTGTGAAGTTGCTCAGGTTGCGGTAGCAGAATGATGGATTGAATACACCCATGAATTTGCTCACAATCTTGGATTTCTCGTTCGTACCATAGTCGAATACTACTGATGCTTGGTTGGAAGAAACGTTGAAGTCTTTCTTCAATGGTACAGGAGAGAATCTGGTCAGTGTTCCACCCGCAGCATCGTTCTGGAATGAACGTACCTGGAGCTTCTGTGAGGTTACCTCTGCTTCTTCATTGGTGATGTTGGCAGGTACCATTGTCAGATATACGGCGTATGGAGTGTACCACATTTCTGGTATATAGAAGTAAACCTCTGGCACTGCACCCAGGTTGGATGTTACCTCATAATACTGGTTGGCGTGCATGGATCCTTCTACATTCTTGTTTCTGTTGTCGCTGCTTACTGCTACGTTCTGGTTGATGGATACTTTATCCACTGCTGCCTGGAAATTACCGTTCTGTGCTCTCAGGTGGATGATAGGGCACCAACTGTCCCAAGGCTTTACGCGGAGTGAATCTGTAATCCATGCGTTACCGTTGCTCATCACTTTCTTCTCTGCATTCACAAACAGATCCTTGGCATCATAGACCAAACGGCTGTTCTCACTGTTGTAGTTCAAGGTGTTGCAGATTACGTCGCCTGTTGTACTCTTGATGGAGTCGGTAGCTCCAGTAGGAATATCACCCTTCTGGAAAGCAGGGTTGATGGTGTGACTGTAAATCAGAGGTCTCAGGATAGATGTTGTAGTATATAATTCTGTCAGACTATCTGCATCTAAGGTTACGGCACCAGCCTGATGGTATTCCAATACGCCTGTCTTATCGTTGTTCTTCACGGTGAAAGGCTTGATGGATTTCGGATACTTATAATAAGACTTTACTTTATCATAAGCCGCTTTCCATGCCTTGTCTGTAGGAACAATCATGGTATAGGTACTGTCCTCTGTGGTCAGTTTGGAGTTCAGGTAGATGAACATCTTGTTGCTCTCTACATATACGGTATCAAGATAGGTCATTGCTCCATCCTTGATAGGACCCTCGATACTGTTCTCCTTGTCGATTTCGCGCTTCATGGCACTCTTGTAGAGCTGGGCAAGACTGGTTGTGTTCTCATTGCGCAGGAACTCTTCATAGAAGTTAGGGCGGAAGTCCATGTAACTGCTCATCAGATGTATGATACCGTTCTTGCCTAACATGTTGGTGCTGTCGAGTGCGATATTGCCCAATGTATAGCGTCCATTGCCTTGGAATGCCATTACCTTCTTGTTGAGCAGGTGGACACGCTCATTGATCTCACCAGTAGCTCTATGGTAACCGCGGGCGATATGGTTGTTGAGGAATTCTGCCTTCAGCAAGCTGTCGCTCATGGCATTGTATTTCTCAAAGTCGAAAGCGTCGTTGCTTGGTGCCCATACGGTGTAGCTCTGGTTGGTGGACAAAGCCTTGTCGTAACCTACCTTTTCCATCAGTGCTGCAAAGTTGCTGAGCTTTGGGTTGTTGCTGATTTGCTCCCACAGTGTCTTGTCTGATGCACCGGAGCCGTCAGTAGTTACGTCATAATGGTCATCCCAGTCGGTGCAGCTCTGGAAACCCAAAGCTGCTACTGCTGTCATTATTATATATTTTACTTTCATATCTTTTGTATTTCTATGTTTGTTTTCTTGTTAGAATACATTCACTTTTTAGAATACATCCTCTGTCAGAGTAGGGTGGTTATACACGCTTACAGGAACAATCTCGATGTAGTCAAGCTCAAACTCAGCCTCAGTATCCTCTGGCATGGCAGTCTTACAGCGGAACCAGTTGTCCTCACCTTGTTTGAAGAACTGCTTGGTTACGACACGGCGAACATGTGGCTGACGAGTGGTTGTACGGGCTGTACCCTCAACTCCCTTCTTGTAATTACTGAAGTAGTTAGGACCTCTCATCCATCCACGGTTGTGCATAGACTTGTCGGTAGCTGCACCTAAGTCGCCATCCTTATCAGGGTCTGTCCAGCCGATTGTAGATGATTCCATAGGTACTCGCTGGTCGAGTGGTATATCGCAGGTCGTCATCTTGGAACGGTCTGAAGAGTGACCCATAAAGAACTGTACCATGGTACGTTTTCCAGTGATTACATAACCGAAGCGCAATTCGTAGGTTCCGTCTTTTGGAACTGGTGGCAACTTGATGGCAAAGTCGTAGGCTCCTCTTACGAACAGCTCGTCGCCCTGATAGTCCAACCAGCAATCTCTGTTATCTGGATTATAACCATTGTTTAACGTCTTTGCTTCGTCTTTTGCCAGATAATATATACGAGAAGACTCTCCGTTGTAGATGACCATGTTCTCAAAGTAACCTTCTGGGAAACGGATGGCTCCTATCTTTTTATCGTTTCTACCAAATCTTGAAGAGAAATCCAAGTAAGAATAACCTCTAAACTGATTGGTCATACCTTCATCAAGCAATGACATGAACTCGAAACGCATACGCTCGTTGAGTACCTCGTTTGGCACTTTAGCTTCGTAGCGGAGAATGTCATTGATAGGATGAATCCAACCATTGGAAGCCTGGCGGGAGAGGACTGTACTACCACCTACCTGAATGCCGTTTTCTTTTACAGAATTTTTATATGCCTCTTCATAGGCACTCCTTGAGTTTGCACCTGGTGTGCTTGTCAGTGTAGGATTGGTCAATACTCGGTTGATCCAGATGTTGCTGACGGTACCATGATCCTTTTCACCTGTCAGTTTGAACATGGTGTATGGCAATAAGGTACGTACATATTCATATACATCTACATATTCCAACTCGTTGTAAGAGTAAACCAACTTATCCATGGAAAGTGAATAATTCAGGATGTGGTAGCGGAGGAACATGTTCAAAGTATTCCACTGGTTGGTATAGTCGGTACCTGTGCTAATCTTGATTTCTGGATGATCTTCCAGGTAGCTGTACCAGGTAGCGCAATCCTTGTACCACTCGTTGGCCTTGGCTGCCAACTCTTGCCAGTTGTTGATGCCATGATCCTGAAGTACTTTGTCAGTCTCTGCAAAGACGGTGAATCCCACCTTGCAGCTTGTAGGATACTCAGCAAATGGATATTTTGTTTCTGGGTCGATGGTAAACCAGCTGATACCGTTGGTGCGGATATGCTCCTTCATCACTTCATCCAGACCTGTCTGCTTCAAGGCATCGCACCAGATACTATAGTTACCCATGTTCTCCATTTCGTCTATAATATAATTGGTAGAGCGGTAGAACAGTTTGTCGATGGTATGAACCACACCGTTTTCCACCTCGTGGTCTTTGTTGATGATCTTGGTGGTTCCATCAATGGTGATGTCGTCACCTACACGCTTTGGTGAGTGGGTGTTACCGCCCATCATAGTGATGTCAGAACCGGTCATCAAATCATTACTTGTCTTCTTCAAACCCGTAAGGTGTGCTTCTACGATGTCTTTGCAGAGTGAGTCACGTTTCTCGGATTTCCAAAGGCGATCCAATGTGTTTTCTTTACTCACATCATTGCCGTCATAGAGTCCATTGTGATTTGCTGACTTCTTATCATCCCACAATTCTTGGATATATTTTTTTACCGCCTCGTTGGTTGGAGCGAAGCAGGTATAGGTTCCGTATGCTGACAGACGGTCTGACAAACCAGCATACTCTGTTATCTTTGCGAAATCCGAAAGAGTGGAATCGCTTCGCAAGTAGTCGGTGATGGTTTCACCGGTGAAAGTATAGAGGTTGCTTTCATCTATTTGCTCGGAGCATGAAGTGAAGGCGAGTGCACCGAATGCTACACCTGCTACCATGCCACCTATCTTATGAATGAACTTTGTCATAAAGCTATACTTAATTATGAATTTCTTGAATGTTATTCTTCTGTTCTCTCAGAACTTTGTGTCTCTACCCAAACAGGATTCTGGTGAATCAGCTTGTTGGTCTTGGTCTCACTGTTCAAGATAGGCCAGTAGAGATATCCCTCGTTTTTAAACTTATATAGGTTTGTGCTATACTTCGTAGCGAGGATGTCCTTGAATAAGTTGTCTTTGTTGGCAAGACTTGGCAGATTACTGCCGTTAGGATCTATCTCATAGAGTGTTTTGGTAGGATCTACACCTGTCATGTGACGGTAGCAGTAGCGTACCAGGTCAAACCAGCGCTTACCTTCATAGCAGAGTTCGCGTCCTCTTTCCTGGAGGCAAAGCATTTCCATCTTGTCAGCCTTGTTGTAGTTGTCTTGATAAACCAAGGTGTCTTTGAGTGCCGTTGTACTGATAGAACGCTGGTTCACAGCCTGGATCAGGGCAAATGGATTCTTCAATTGATTGGTTTCTGTACCTGCCAACTGAATCTGAGCCTCTGCCTTCATCAGCATGACGTCTGTGATGCGGTAGATAATCCAGTTCTGGTTGAACTTATCGAAGTCACGGAGTGGTTGAACATAGATAGTACCTTTCTTTCGGGCAGGTATGTCCCAAATGACATTTGAATTGTCCGTCATCTTCTTCACCTCATAAGAAGTGTAGCTGTCATCATTCACACCATAGCTGCTGTTGTAGAAGCGGTAGTCGTTCTCAGACTGGAAATATGCGGAAGTAGAAGCACTCTTGGTTGCAGGAGAAGGATTGTCGCCGATGGCACCACCCACTGTAGAGGTACCTACCATCATACCGTAGCCTGATTCCTGCTTCTCCCACTTGAAGTAACTCTTGCAAAGCATGGTGTTTGAGTTCTTCTCACCGTCAAACTGAAGTTCGAGGACGCTTTCAGAGGAGTTTCCTAACACGAAGTTGTAGTAATTGGCATACAGACCTTTATATAAATAGTATTGTTGTCTGCTGTTGCGGTAATCTTGCTCAGAGCTTGTACCCTTGATGTTAGCCTCGAAATAGTTCCTGTGGGAGAGGATTACCTTGTCTGCATAATCAATACATGCCTGGTAATACTCCTTGCTCTTGGCAGCATCTGTACCGCTCCAGAGAGAAGCTCTCCAGAGATATACGTCTGCGAGAATGGCATGGATGGCATCCTTGCTGAGCAAACCGGTTGTTCTCCAGTCGTTCTCTCCGAAGATACCGTAATTGTAGCAACTCTTCTCTGCTTCTTCGAGGTCTGCGATACAAAGCTGGAGGGTAGAGTCTGGTGGCAACTGGCCATCCACCTTCATGTCGTCTGTATTCTCGTATGCTTTTGTCACATAAGGAATATCACGGAAAGCGCGAATCAGATAGAAGTGGCAGAGTGCGCGCAAACCCAACATCTGGGCACGGACTGTCTGGTAGTCATCCTCTGTGAACTCAGGATCTTTCTGCATGACTTCCGGTGCGTGACCCAATACGATATTACAGGTATTGATGACATTATAGAAACATGCCCATGAGTTGTAACCGCTACTTGGGTATAAATCTCCTTTGGAAATATCATCCAGTGTCGTGTTTTTCAGTGAAGGATGTTTCTTCAACTCGTCTGAGCGGTAGTCACCCCACATAATCATTCTTTCTATGATGCCTCCATTAATCATGGCGGTATATGCGCCATTCACCATCTGTGTGACATCTTCTTTGTTCTGCCAGAAGTTCTCACCGATTGTCTTATCGGTAGGATAGATGGTCAGGAAGTCATTGCATGAGCTAAGCGACAGCAAACCTAAGGCTGCGACGGCAAAACTCTTGACGATATTGTTTATTTTATTTTTCATTGTTAGTCTCTGTTTTTGTGTTGGATTAAATTCCGATTCTCATGCGAAGGGTGAACGATTTGCTTCGTGGTGTCTGTGAACTGTCAGAAGCAAAGTTCCAACCATTGTTTGCATGCTCTGGGTCTGTACCGCTATATTTGCTCCAAACGAAGATGTTCTGACCGCTGAAGTCGAATCGCAAGGTGTTCAGACCTACGCTCTTGAGGAACTTCTTTGGAACATCGTAGCTCAGACTGACGTAGCTGAAACGCAAGAAAGAGGCATCCTCTACGTAGCGGTCGCTACCGAGCCAGTTGTAACCATAGTTGTAGAGTGCGCGTGGAATTTCTGTTACGTCACCGTTCTTGCGCCAGCGCCAGTTCACAGCTGTACTCTGGTTGGTGGTGTCATACATCTTTTCTACACCCATTCGTGCGAAGTTTACAACCTTGAAACCGGTACGGTAAACGAAGTTGGTACGCAATGACCAGTTGCCATAACGGAAGGTGAAACCGAAACCTCCTGAGAACTTAGGATTTGAGTTGCCCAAATAGACCATATCCAATGAATTGATGGTACCGTCATGGTTGACATCTTCGTAAATCACATCACCACCGTCAAACTTGTAGGTCTCGCCACCGTCCTTAGAGTTGTAGGTCATACGCAAAGGCTTACCATCAGAACCTGTAATCACCTTGCCGTCTCTGTTCAGGGCGATAGGAGCTGTCTTGCCAGATGGCAGGAAGCGGTTGTTGAGGTAATCCACGAGCTCATTGTTGTTTCTGATCATGATCTTTTCGTTGCCATCCATGACATAACCCTGGCGACGTAAGTTCTCCAGATAGTCATAGGAATACTGATATACACCCTTGTGGCGCAAACCGAAGATAGAACCTAAGGCATTACCCACCTGGATACGCTTGAAGTACTTACCGCGGCTGTCAGCAGACCAGTCCTCGTTGATACCATCGAGTACGGTCTGATCCATCTCTGTAATCTTGTTGAAGTTCTGGGCTACGTTGAAGCTGGCATCCATAGAGAACTTACCTGCCTTGATGAACTTCTTGGCAGTGATGTTGAATTCCCAACCCTTGTTCTCCATAGAACCGATATTCTTCCATGCCAAAGTGGTATAACCGGTCTGAGAAGAAATGGCAACACCTGGGTTCAGCAAGTCCTTGGTCTTCTTATAATAGTAGTTGAAGTCAGCCTCAATCATGTCGTCGAAGAGTCCTAAGTTGGCACCCATGTTCCATGAGGTGGTCTTCTCCCATTTCAGGTCACTGAGCTGCAAACCATCTACGCGGGTAGAAGGAAGCATGGTATTACCGTTACCATACTGGCTACCGGCTGCATATTTCGCATACTGCAGATACTCGCTGCTTGGAGTTCTACCGTTCACACCCCATGATGGACGGAAAGCCAACATAGAGAGCACCTTGCGAGACCATTTCATCCAAGGCTCGTCGCTGATGTTCCAGCGGACAGACATACCTGGGAAGTAACCCCACTTGTTGTTGTCACCGAAACGGGTTGTACCGTCGGCACGTACTGTAAAGTCGGCATTGTAACGACCCTTGTATGACAAGTGTGTAGAGAATACGCCTGCCATGCTGCGCCACTCACCATTGCTGGTTGACATGTTGGAGATTTCGGCAGGAAGAGTAGGAGACTGCGCACCCAATGGCAACTTGCGCTCACTTACGTTCTGACCATAGCTGGTACCAGAAGTCAACTCCCAACGACCCAACATCATCCAGGCAATATCTTCATTCTTGAACTTAGGAGTGAAGATCAGCTGGTGGCGGGTCTGGAACTGGAATGAGTTGTAGTCATCCATTGTATAGAGGTTGTAGCTATTGTCTTTCCAACCGTTTGTACTCAACGAACCCGGGCAATAGGTAGGGTTGCTCTTGGAGAAGATATCCAGATAAACCTGACCTTCGTAGTCGAGACGGGTCTTGTGGTCGTCATTGCCTAAGAAATAGTAGTTGATGCGGAAGTCAGGAGTGATACGGTAGGTACTCTCGTTGTTCCATGCCAAGTTGGCGATAGCCACAGGGTTACCGATATCGCGTACCGACTTCAACTGGAGAGAAGAGGTTCCGCTGATGGATGAACCATATTCGTCCTTTTCTGCTGAAGGCAGCATGATGTAGTACTCGTTGGTGTCGATGCCGTTACCATCCTCACGGTAGATACTCATGTTAGGAGCCATGGAGAGGGCCTTACCCAAAATGTTGGCATAGCTCTTCTGGTTCTTGGTATATGTCAATGGGAACTCGGTGGTGAACTTCAGTTTGTCACTCACGTAGTATTCCAGGTTCAAACGGGTAGAGAAACGGTTCAATACCTGCTTGATGATGGTACCGGTCTGATGGTCATAGTTGGCAGAGATACGGAATACAGCCTTTTCACCACCACCCGAGATGGTGAGACCATGGCTCTGGTTCCAGCCGGTCTGGGTTACTGCCTTCACCCAGTCAGTATTGTCGTTCCAGTTGTTGTACTCAGCCCAACTCTTGTTGTAGTTCAACTCATTGATGTTGGTGGTAGCAGAAGGATTCTGTGTAGGGTTGTAGAGTTCCTCCTTCATCAGCATGGTATATTCATCACCCGAGAGGAGGTTGTAACCCTTAGGCTGCCAGTTGCCCTGAAGTGAGAAGTTGTAGTCGATACGGATCTTACCGCGCTTACCGCGCTTGGTCTTGATACTGATGACACCATTGGCACCACGGGCACCCCAGATAGCGGTAGCAGCGGCATCCTTCATGATGTCGATGCTCTCGATATCGTTCACGTTGATGGAAAGCAAGGAACTGTAGGTCTCCTCTGTAGCGGTTGACCAGTCTGTATCCTTGGCATCAGGCACGTCCATGATGTTACCGTTGACAACGATCAGAGGTTCTGAAGAACCGTTGATGGTGGTTACACCACGCATACGCATGGTAGTACCGGCACCGAGGTTACCGGAGTTGGCTACGATGTCGAGACCGGCAATCTGTCCCTGCAATGCCTCATCGGCACTGGTGAAGGCAAGACCATCCACGATTTCCATGTTCATGGTCTGGGTAGCAACAGATACCTCGTCCTTAGGGATGCTCAAACCATCACCGCGGAAACGCTGCTTGGCAGTTACGGTGACTGTTCCCAACTCGTTGGCGTCCTTGAGCTGTACCTGGAAATTGGTCTGCGAACCGATGACCTGTGAAAAGGTCTTGTATCCTACGTAGCTGACAACTAACTTATTCTTCGGGTTCTTGATAGCTAACTGGAAGTTACCATTCACGTCGGTAATCGTAGCGTTCACGTTACGGTTGTTGGCATCTTTCTCTATCACATTACAGCCGATGACAGGACCGAACTCATCAGATACGGTACCTGAGATACGGTGGTCTTGAGCAGAGATTGTCATAGCGCTGCATAAGGCACCTACGGTTATGTATGTTCTTATATTGTTCATTGTGTTATAAGCTTGGTTGTGAAATTATTTGTAGAACTTGATTCCATGCTTCTGTGCATAGTATAGGTTCTTGAGATTCTTCAGGCGTGCCTGGTTGGCTTCAGGGGTATTGCTGGCGAAACCGTCGTCGTAACGTTTGCTCCTGCTGAAGCAGAGAGGCTTTGAAATCTCATGGATGGCTGTGAATGATGATGTCTCAATAGCACGTACCTTGATGTCCTCACGTTCCTTGAAGATGTAGTCACGAGCCATGAAGTTGACCAACTTGTCGCCATTTGCATTGATGATGACTGGGTCACCGCCTTCGTCAGTTACATACAACTTGCCGCTGCCGCCCTTGACTTTGAGTCGTTTGTAGGCAGAACCGATGGTGCAGGAGGTCATGTATGATCTGTTGCCGTTTTCTACTTCCTGTGCATCTCCGTAGTCGATGGTGTTGTCGGCATAGAGTGCGAAGTCCTGGAAGTGATAGCGGATGAAGTTTCGGATAGCTTCAGCCATCTTCAGTGCCTTTGCCTTGGCATTCTCGTCATTTGCTGAAGCATTGTCCATCACTTCCTGTACCTGCTCCCAGGTTGGGAGACCTTGTTCGAATGCCAGGTCCATGGCTTTATTGTCTGGTGCATACAGCGTGTAGTTGTATGTGTTGTAGAAGTTGACGTTCTGGTCGAGACAGTCGTACTTCTTGTTTTCTGTTGTATTGTTGGCAAAGACATCGCTGAATACGGTAAACTGCTTCTGCTCGTCTGTCTTCATGCCGATACTGGTCAGCAGATTGCTCAGATTGGCTGGTGTACACAGATCCAGGAATTTAGAGAACTGGCTGTTGTCGTTGAGGCAACCATATACACTGGTCTGAGGTGCCTGGATGAGGTGGTCGATGACAAATGCCTTACCATTGCTGTAGCTGGTAGCTTCCTTGATTTCTGAAACCGGATAGCTGTAGTTGCTGCCTGCAATACCATTGATCTGTCCACCGCTTACTACGTTTCCGCCGATGTGACCTCCGTGGATGGCAATCTCACCGCCATGTTTGGTCTTGTAGTATTTATTGGTTACACCTATGTTGTCCTTGGAAACGGACTGTGAAAGTGATACGGTATGATAGTTCAGAATGTCAATCAGGCGATCGGTAACAGCGCCCAACTGAACGATTGTAGAGTCAGAACTGATAGAACCTGTAGCAGGGTTGTATTTGAACGCAGATACGGAGATATTCTTGTCCTTATGCACATCTTTATAATAGAAGTGGAGTACGCGAGGACCATCCTTGTAGTTCTTACCTAATGATACTGGATCTACATAATACATGTCGAAAGCAGTATTGTTTGGCAGGAACATCGCATAGTTGGCTGAGCTGGCACGCAGGTAGGCATAGTAGTTTACCTTCAGCATGTCCTTGTCCTGGATAGCCCAGTTGATCACACCTAAGTCTCTTGCCTTGCGGAGCAATGCCGGTGTAGATACGATATTATATGAAATAGGTGGAATCACTCGGTTGAGCATGTAGATGGCACCATTGTTGGCGATACGTACATCGTAGGCATTCTCTTTCTTGATGACATCTTTCAATGTGAGTCCGATTGGGTCACTCGCCTCGTCCATGATGGTACCGAACTTGCTTGGTACTGACTGTACGAAGGATGCGTTCATCATATTGTTGACGAATGAGCGGATGATGTTAGCAGGAATACTGTCTAAGTTCTCGCCGAAATTCTCCTTGGTGAGAGGCTTCTTGGCATAAAGTCCAAGAATGTTGTAACCACCATTGGATGGATTGAGGAAATAGTCTTCTACTGCTTCATCATCAGGAACGAACATCGCACCCATATCGGCGAGCATCGTGCCGTATGTGCTGTAATACTGGTTCCATCCCGGGTCGAAGTTGAGAAGCATATCCTGTGCCAATGCCACCTGCTTTGGATCTCTCTGAAGAGCAACTGCTCCCTGAGAACGCTCGCTGAAATAGCGCCACTGGAAAATGGAGTCAATCATTGGCTTGCCATTGAGGAGGGCATTGTCATTATAGTTTAATGTGGTCTGGGCATCATAGTATGGAGCACAGAAACGGTCGAGCATGCGGTTGAACCACTTGGTATCCTTGCTCTCTCTGATCATCTGTGCCATGTTGCCTGGAGGTACGATGACACCGTCAGTCTGGTTTACATAACCGTTCTGACAGGTTACGTCCTTAGCTATAATCTTGTTCTTGAAGATAAAGGTACCACCCGACTCGTATGGTCTTCCTGTGATGGCAGCAAAGTCTTCGCTGTTGATACCATTGTTGAGCATCTGCTCCTGGGTAAAGTGAACCATCATAGGACGGGTGTTGTCCATTACTACGTCGATTCCACCTTTTATATATGGAGTCCAATAAGAGTTGTTGGCTGGCAACTCAGAAGCCCATACATGATAGATGGTGTCGGTAGCGTTGGCAGAGGTCTGGTGTTTCATGGCAATGCCTCGGGTAACAGAACTGTTGGAACTTTCCACATTGGAAAGCATTTCCGTCAGGATGGCATTGTCAAGGATAGAAGTGTAGAACAGTTGTTTTTTCATGGACTCTGTCAAGTCTTCATACGACTTGGCATTCCATTTGTTGTTCTTGAAGAACTCGTTGAATGCAGAGTCATTAGCTGCAAACACAGTCTTTGAACCTGTTTTTGACATGACCTCCTTGTATCCAAGGTCATCAATCAGGCGAAGATAGGTTTTGAATGTACCATGAAGACTACTGGCTTCACTTGGATTTTCCAGCTCTTCATAGATACTCTTACCCAAATTCGTCGGGATGTTGCCCTTGTCGTCGAGGTCGTAACAGTCAGTACATGCATAGAAGCCTGAGATGGCTAATGTAGCGCATATACCGAGCATCGCATGACGCGATTGATTGATAAAGCGGTTGCTCATATTTTTGTTATTTTGTTGTTTAGAAGTTTCGATGTATCTGATGTGTAGATTTCTCCTTTTAACAGTTATTTGCCATCTTAAACGAATTTTGACCTACAAATAAAGCCCGTAAATCGTGCTTATGTAGGCAGAAAATACCACTCTTTACCGGATTTGGGTATAGGCTCAGTTTCATTTTGATTGAATCAAATTTTGTTGTTAGGATACTTTCGTTAGTTATTTTGGGTGCAAAGATAACAATACTTTAAATAAATAATGCTATTTTTGTTGAAAAATATCTCTGCGTTAACTAAGATTAACTAAGTGCTTGTGCGCCTATCGGATTTTTTTTGCTAAACTTATGGAGCGATAAGTGTTGAATTTACGCTATTATATAATGTGTGCTATTGGTTTTTTGTATTTTACACACCTATTTTGGTTAAATAATCTAAAAAACAAGAACTTTTCTTGCTTAAAAACTTGTATGTTACGGTTAAATTACTAATTTTGCAACCAGATAAAACTTTAATTAAATGAAGCTAATAACTTCATCAACCTATTAAACCAAAAAATAACGCATGGACAAACGTTTACTTTATTCAGCAGTTTTGGTTGCTTCATTAAGCACCAATTATGCACAAGCTCAGGTGAATGATCCTGTTCTTCCAAATCCAGTTCAGTTGAAACTGGATGGTACTGATACTGTAGCTATCAAGAATATCTTGGCAGACAAGTGGCTTACCAAGGGTAATGCTTATGGCACCCAGACAAGTTTGGGAGATTCTGGTCTTGGATTTGTTATCGTACCTAATAAGGGTGATGACGGTCAGCCAAATGGCACCTATTCTTTCTGTAATGATAGATCTGGTAAATTTGGTGCTTTTTCCAGCAAGATATTCCTTAACTCTGTTGATGAAAATGGTGGTAACTCTTATGTTGATTACAATAATCAAGGTATAGAGAAAACCTATTGGAAAGTTACACCTAATGGTACGACATTCAAATTCCAGGCTAACGAGCAGCCTGATACTTATGCCGGATATAATCCTAAAGATAATGGACTCGATGGTAAAGGTGAGTCTGCAGTAGATGGTCAGTTCCGCCCTGCTTTGACAGCTGATGACAGTTATGGTCTTGATTGGGCTGCTTATCCTTATACTTATTTCTATCGCTTAGAGAAGTTGAAGGATCAGATTAATTCTGCTCATGATGAAGGATTAGATGTGACTGCAGTAGAAGCTATTTACAATAATCCTAATGCAGAATATTGGCAGCTGAAGGAAGCTTCTCGCATGATTACTGATGCAAGAAGAAATAAGGCAATGGCTGATGCTACGGCAGAATCTCGTGTAGATATTACAGAATATGCTCCAGACGCCAATTGTGATGCTTTGACTGGTTGGACTCATGATTGTATATATGATGATAAGGGTGATGTTGGTCATGGCGGTCATGGTACCAATTGGCAGACAAATTCTCATGCATATACTGCACCTGATGGCTATCAGACAGAGAAATTTATTGAGCGCTGGGTGCATGGAAATTCTGACCCTGTAACAGGTACCGAAGAAGTAGCTGGTGCTGGTCGCCTCAGTGATGGTGTTCTCTCTCAGACTTTGCACAAACTGCCTGCGGGTGGTTACAAGGTGACATGCTATGCGATGGCAACCCAGCAGACTAAGGGTGATGACTTTAAGGTAGAGGGTGTTTCTGTATTCGCAGATACCAAGGCTACTAAAAACTCTCAGGCTGTAGCTACCAAGGCTGGTGTTCCTCAGAAGTATGAGTTCCTCCTGGATATCAAGGAAGGTGAAGATTTGACTATCGGTTTCAAGTTGGATAAATGTACTGCTAACTGGGTATTCGTAGATAATTTCCAGATTGAGTATTGTGGTCCAAGCTTCAAGGCAATGACCTTGGCAGATGTGAAGAAAGCTTCAGCAGAACTCGCAGCTAAGATGGATGGTATGGAGGTATGCCCTACTTATATAGATAAGGCAAACGAACTCATAGCTACTGTAGGTGAGATGACAACTGATACTGATGAAGCAGAAATCAATGCAATGAAACAGGATCTTGCTGATATCGCTGCAAAGATTGACAAGAGTTCTGCATTGTATGCTGAATTAAAAGACTTGGATGCAACTATACAGGAATTCTTGGCATTAGATCCTCAAGGAGATGAATTTGAAGCTTTCATGGATTTATATAATGATTGCGGAAAAGAAGGTGAAGGTGTTGAAAGCTTGATGAGCACTTACACTCTTGAAAATGAGGACTTGACACAGTATATGGCTGACTTGAAGGTTAAGTTGGAGGCTGCTCAGAATGCAAGTATCAAGGCTGGCGATGATATTACACGAAAGATTGTGAACCCATCATTCGATACAGGTACAAGTGAGGGCTGGACAGGTAATGTGACAGTTAGTAAGGACTATAAAAACTGTGAGGCTTACGAAAAGACATTTGATTTGTATCAGGATATTACAAATCTTCCTGATGGCGTTTACGAATTGTCAGTACTTGCTTTCCAGCGTGTAGGAACGAATGAAGATGCTTCTGCTGCTCATGACAATGGAACAGAGAATATCACTGCGTTTATCTATGCAAATGACTTGGAAACTCCATTTACTTCTCCTTATACATACGGTATGAAGGAACCTTCTGGTGGTGACCCTGCTGACTATAAATATACCTTGAATGGAGAAGAGGTTTACATCCCTAACTCTATGAAGGGTATGGCTGCTGCCACTACGGAGAATCCAAACGCTTATACCGTAACAGTTCCGATGTTGGTAGAGGGTGGTACGCTTCGTATCGGTGTACGTGCGAAGAAGCGTCCTTCTAACTCGCATGACTGGGCTATCTGGGATAACTTCAGATTGAAGTATCTTGGTAGCAAGGGTGATGCATTAGGTGCGGTAACTACACCATTGATTGCTAAGGCTGATGGTTTGCTTGCTTCTAATATGAATGCTGATGTACGTGCTCAGTTGGAGACTGCTAAGACTGCTCTCGAAACAGAAGCAACTGTTCCTGGTATTCATACATTGAGTGCTGCCATTGAGGCTGCTAATACCTCTATTGATGCTTATAACACTCTGAAGGAAGCTATTGATAACGCTCAGACTCGTTATGATGAAAATGAAGCTACTTCAACAACCTCTGAGACAGCTAAGGGCTTGTACACCGCAGCTAAGACTACTGCTGAGGATATTTATAATAATGGTACAGCTGCTGATGCTGAGATACCAGCTGCTATCAAGGCTTTGAATGAAGGTGTAACTAAGTACGTCATCCATGATGTCATTGCTGATGCTTCAGAAGCAAAACCTGCAGACATCACCAAGGTTATCGCCAACAGTGATTTCGCAACCATGAGTAGTACTGGTTGGGATGTGAAAGATGGAACAATGGGATTCCAGACTAATAATAGTGTTGAGGCTGGTGAGTTCTACGACTGTACATTCAACTTGCAGCAGACATTGGTAGGTCTTCCTGCAGGTATGTATCGCTTGACAACTCAGGCTTTCTACCGCAATGGTAATAATCCTTCGGCTAAGGTTGACGATAGCGATCAGTTGAAGTATGATGTAAACGAGAATGCATACCTCTACTTCTCTGATAAGGAAATTCCAACAGAAGAGGGTAAGACTGTAGCTACTGAACTCCCTGAAAACAAGCAGGCTATCAAGACCATTACTGCACATAAGATTGCTGAAGACGATTGGAATAGCGTAGGTTTGAGTGATAATGGAGGCCTGAAAAAGATGGATGATGGAATGTACATTCCTGACAACATGATTACTGCTCAGGCATTCTTCAGATCTGATGCTGGCAGTGCATACGATTCTGAGCCATTGAATTTCAACTATGATGGCAATAGCGATTTCCGTATCGGTTTGATCAAGAATGTCAAGAATAAAACGACTAGTGGTGACTGGACAATCGTTAAGAACTTCAAGTTGTATTATCTGGGCGTTGATCCTACTGGTATCAGCGAGATCCTTACAGATGCAAATGCAGTAGCAACTAAGATCTACAATGCAAGCGGTATGCAGATTGGTAAGCTTCAGAAGGGTATCAATATCATTGAGACCGTGATGAAGGATGGTTCTAAGAAGGTGAAGAAGGTAGTCGTTAAGTAATAGCGGCTGGTTTTTGAACTAACATAACTTGAAAGGCAGACGGAACGCAGAGAGTGAAAACCTTCTGTTTTCTGTCTGCCTTTTTCCTTTTCTCTATTCAACTTATTTTTTTACATCAACTCTATCTCTGAATAATTCATGAACTTAAGTAAACCTATACTCTTTTGTTCTTCTCTTTGTATGTCTTTGGCAGCTACAGCGCAGGTATCGATGACCATCGATGCCCAAAAACGTGCGGCTGCTATCAGCGAACACCAATACGGACTGTTCTTCGAGGAAATCAATCATGCGGGAGATGGTGGCTTATATGCGGAACTTATCAGAAACCGATCTTTCGAGGATAATAATACAACCCCTGAATGCTGGTCGGCTATCCAGCAAAACGGACAGAATGTGAAACTCACTCTGAATACTAAGCAGGTGATGAACAAGGCACAGCAAACCTGTCTGCAGCTGACGGTTTCCGGCGCAAGTGCAACCCGAAAAGCTGGAGTCTGTAATACGGGCTTCTGGGGAATGCACTTTGAGACAGATTCTACCTATACGCTCCGTGTATGGGTAAAAGCTTCAACTGATTTTAATGGAAAAATATACGGACAACTCCAGCAGAATGATGGAACTGCAGTTTCAGAGGAAGTGCAGTTGGAAGGCTCTTTGAAGTCTAATTCCTGGACTCTGTTGACTGCCCGAATCAAGGCAAATGCTTCTTGTGAGAAAGGTCGTTTCGCATTGCTTACCTCTAATAATGGCAGCATGCTGGTCGATGTAGTCTCACTCATGCCTTATACCTGGAAAGGTCGCAAGAATGGTTTGCGCCCTGACCTTGCCCAACTTCTTGATGATACCAAGCCTACCTTCCTCCGTTTCCCTGGCGGATGTTACGTGGAAGGACAGGGTGCACTGGAAAATTCCTTCCAGTGGAAGAGTACGCTCGGTCCGATAGAGGAACGTCCGGGACATTGGAACCATAACTGGCATTACCGCTCTTCTGATGGTTTGGGTTATGATGAGTACCTGCAGATGTGTGAAGACTTGAATGCTGCTCCCATGTTTGTGGTCAATGTAGGTCTGGGACATGGCTTTACCGTTCCTTTTGAACAGGTGGATACCTTGGTGCAGAATACCTTGGATGCCATCGAATATGCCAATGGGGATGAGACTACCGAATGGGGCCGTCGCCGTATCGCCAATGGTCATGAGAAGCCTTACGGACTTAAGTTTATAGAGGTAGGCAATGAGAATGGCCAGCCTGAGGCTCGTGAGGAATACAGTCGCCGCTATGCTAAATTCTATGAAGCCATCCATGCCAAATATCCGGAGATAGTTATCATCGGTAATGTGGAGGCATGGGGTACTGACAATCCTGCATGGGTCTTGGATTCACCGGTTGATCTCGTGGATGAGCATTACTATCGCTCCTACCAGTGGATGAGAAACAATTATCATAAGTACGACCGTTACAACCGTAGCATTGGTGTGTATAATGGTGAATATGCTGCCAATTCCGGTTCTTATGGCAAGTATGGCAACTTGAACAGCGCCTTGGGAGAGGCTATCTACATGTTGGGTATGGAGAAAAACTCCGATGTCTGCAAGTTGGCAAGCTTTGCACCAATCTTTACCCACGAGGAAGACCCGCTGTGGGCATACGATATGATCCACTTCAATGCTGCAAAGAATTTCTGTACACCTTCTTATTATGTGCAGAAACTTCTGGGCAACAACTTGGGCAAGCAGAATCTGCTATGGACTGAAACGGGTAATTCTTCTTCAGTTCCAGACTGTCAGGTGGGAGTAGGCTCCTGGAATACTCAGGTCTCTTATGATGATGTGGAGGTCAAGGGAAATGACGGAAGTACAATATGGAAGGATGATTTCTCTTCTTCACAGAATACCTGGAATGCAGGAACCGGTTCATGGAGTATCCGTGATGGAGAATTGAAGCAGACCGCTTCTTCTACCAACTGTACTTATATTAATACGCAAAAGCTTTCTTCTAAGAAATATACCTACAAGCTTCGTGCAAAGAAAAACGGGGGTGGAGAAGGCTTCCTCGTTATTTTCAATTATCAGGATGCCAATAACTACTGCTGGTGGAATCTCGGTGGATGGAATAATACTGCTCATGGAGTAGAAATGTGTGTGAATGGTTCGAAATCGACACTTGCCACTGCTTCCGGTTCTATCAAGAACGACCGCTGGTATGATATCGAAATAGAGGTGGATGGAAATGCTGTTACCTGCAAGTTGGATGGTACGGTAGTCCATCAGTTTACTATACCTGCTGAACAGCAGATTTATCAGTCTGCACAGTTGGATGAGGAGAATGGTATCCTCTATCTGAAGGTGGTAAATCCTAATCAGGCAGCAACCACGCTCCAGCTGAATCTCAAGAATATGAAGGCTGATGGGGGTACTGTAGTGCGACTGACCTCTGCCAATGGTACAGATGAGAATACAATGGACGAACCTTTCAAGGTGGTTCCTACAGAAGAAGTCAGTCTGTCTGATGTCAAGACCTTGGAGATTCCGGCTTTCTCCCTCAACGTATTCAAGTTGAAAGTGAGTGAGGTGGCTGAGGAAGTGAAGGACGATGTCTTGGCTGAGGATGCTGATAAGTATGGTTATCTCTATGCCCACATGCATGGTTCTCAGGAAATAACCTCTTTCGCCCTGAGCCGCTATGGCAATAGTTACCGTGATCTCTTCAATGGTGGTGAGGTCTTCGATACCAAGAAGTTTACGCAGACGGGCGGTATGCGTGATGCGTATGTGATGCGTACGGAGAGTGGCAAGTATATGTTGGCTGGTACTGATATGACTTCCAAATTGGGTTGGACAAGTAACCATATCATGGTTCTGATGCTCAGCAACGACCTCGTTCATTGGGACAAGAGCATTAGCATCGACCTCGAGAGTGAGGAAAATATGAAGGCACTTGGTCTGACTGATGTTAAGGATATGACTGCAGCCTGGGCACCGCAGGTAATCTATGATCCTGTGACACAAAAGTATGTGGTTTATTACTCTGTTGGTTTCCCTGACCGTCATCGTATCTATTACTCTTTGATCAATGAGGATTTGACAGAGATTTCAACACCTAAGCTTTACTTCGATCCGGGTTATGACATCATTGATGCCGATATCGTATATAATAAGGTGGATGGCGAATATGTCATGATCTACAAGACGGAGAGTGGGGAGCATCATCTCAAGCAGGCAAGAGCCAAATTCCTGGTACCTACAGACCAGACTACGGGTACCTGCCAGTGGCAGTTGGATCCAAACTTTGATGTCTATGAGACTAATAAGTCTATCGAAGCGCCAAGTTTGTTCAGACCGATCAACAGCCGTACCTGGAAGTTGGCTTATATGAACTATAGTGGTGGTGGTTATCGTATGCTGGATCTGGATGAGCATTGTCAGAATCCTACCGGAATGACCAATATCAAGGGCAGTGTAAATCCGCAGCATGGTTCGTTCCTGAAGTTGACCGAGCGGGAATATACCCATCTCGAAACATGGGAGAAAGTGGTCAATGCACTGGATGAGGCTAAGAAGTTGCAGGCAGTTCGCCCGATTGATATCCTGGCAGAAGCCATCGCCTTGGGAGAACAGGCTTTGAACGAATCGGGTACTTTTGATGAAGAATACGAGGCGATGCAAAAGGCTTATGTAGCCTTGCAGAAAGCTTTGGCGGGTTATGATGAATATCTCCGCCAGTTGGCAGCAGAGGGTAAACTGTCTGATATGACCTTCCTGCTCCAGAATCCAGACTTCTCTCAGGGAGGCCAAGGCTGGAGTGGAACTGGCTTTACGGCTGCTGCCCAGGGCGTAGCTGAGCATTATTACAAGACATTCGATTTCTATCAGCAACTCTCCGGTCTGCCAAATGGCCGTTATCGTGTAGAGGTGCAGAGCTTCTACCGTGCTGGCGGTAAGGAGGATGCTTCGGCTGCTCATGAGAATGGTTCAGAGACCATCAATGCCCTTTTCTATGCCAACAATGAGGAGAAGCCGGTATGCTCTCTTTATGATGCGGATATCTATACCGTTTCTCCTTATACCTATCCAGACAATGTGACAGAGGCGAATGCGGCATTCAATACCCATGACCTCTATCATAATACATTGGAATGTGTGGTAACGGATGGTACTTTGAAATTAGGCATCAGGAGCAATCAGATGATCAGCTATGACTGGTGCTGTTTTGATAACTTCAAACTGACCTACCTGGATGCTGAGACGGGTATCCAAGGAGTTCTGGGTGATAAGAAGGAAGGAAAGACTTCCCCTATCTACAGACTCGATGGTGTCAAGGTTGGCAAGAAACCCGCTCAGGGTATCTATATCCAGGATGGTAAGAAACATCTGAACAAGTAATATGCAAAGTATCTTTAACAAACCGACTAAATAATAAAAATGAGAAAGATATATCAAAAAGCAATCATCATGTTGAGCGTAGCCTGTATGGGCTACGCTACACCTGCTTTTGCAGCAGATGCAGTCGTGAAGACCAACAAGGTCTGGTTGAGCGGTGCTACCCATATCTATGGCCGTATGACCGTAAGTGGCATTACATCAAGCAACATCAAGGAAAAGGGCTTCTGCTATTCTTCTGTCAATCAGATGCCAACGGTGGAGGATGGAACAAGCAAAATCTATCTGTCTAATCAGGGAGAAATCTACAATATCTCTAAGTTGGAGCCTGCTACGGTATATTACATCCGTGCCTACGTCAAGCAGACCAATGGCGATGTAGTCTATGGTGATCCTGTGAAAGCAATTACTCGTCCGAAGGGTGGTGTTACTTATAACATCAATGATGGTTTCCCTTCTGATGCGCTGACTCGTGTTCAGTCTGCTGCCAAGGATGCTATTGATTTATGGAATGAATATACGGGTATTCATGGACTTCATATCACCATTAATTATGGTGCTCAAACGCCTACAGCAGACTGTAGTTATGGCGGTTGGATGCGAGTAGGACCGAATGCTTCTTACCAGAAGACGGGTACTCTGCTCCATGAGATGCTGCATGCCATCGGCGTGGGAACCCATGCTACCTGGCAGAATTCTTTCCTCCGTTCCAATACTACCAGCGGTTATTGGTTGGGTGTGCGTGCTACCCGTGCCTTGCGCTTCTTGGACAATAGTACGACGACCCGCTTGAATGGCGATGGTACCCACATGTGGCCATACGGTGTGAATGGAGCACATGAGGATAATGGTACTCAGATTCTTTATGTTGGAAACTCGCTCTTGGCTGAGGCTTTGGGAGAAGATGGACTGTCGCCAACAAGCAGTCAGTTTGCTACTCCTGCCTATGTCTTCGAACAGGATGACCAGCAGAAGTATTATCTCAAAAATGAGGGATATGGTCTGGGTTCGAAGTTCTTGCGTGTGGATAAGAACGGTAACTTACAGTGGATGGCGATGAGTGATGAGGATGCTACGACCAATGACAGTGTGGCATGGAACATCACTTTCGACCCGGCTACCTGCTACTATTCCCTGAAGAATGTGGCAACAGGCAAGTATCTTTCATACAATTCTACCGGTACAAATGGTATCAAGACCAAGGAAGTGACAGAGCTGACAAATCGTGAACGTTTCCATTTCCTGCCTTCCTCTGTAGAAGTGGAAAAGGTGGGTGGCGAGATGCGCACGGGTTATTGGATAGCTCATGTGCAGAATAATTCTGCTTATTGTCTGACTGCTCAGAAAACGAATGCCACAACTTCTACTAATTTGAAATTCTCTCAGGAGGCAGGTGACCAGCGTTGGTTGATTCTTACTGCTGATGAGGCGAAGGAGTTGTCACAGAATTACAGAAATGGTGTTGCCGATGAACTGAATGCCCAGATTGAGAAAGTAGAAGCCTTGTTGGCTGTTCCTCATCAGGAAACCGTGGAAGGTGCGGATGCTACTTTCGAAGGTGTGTTAGCAGAAATGAAAGAACTGCTGAAAACGGGATTGGCGGATGAATTGGAGCAAGCAAAGACAGACCTTCTGAAAGCAGTGAAAACATTCTTGGGTGGTGTACAGGCAACAGAAGCTGACAAGCCTTTTGATATTTCCTTCTTGATTCAGAATGCAGGAATGGATGCACTTGAAGGATGGACGGCTTCTCCAGAACCTACCCTCAATTATTCCTGTGCTGAATATTATGAGAAGTCTTTGGATATCAGTCAGAAGTTGGCATCTATGCCTAAGGGTGTGTATGAGATGAAGGTTCAGGCTTTCCAGCGTCCAGGAACCACTACTCAAGTGAATACTGACTATGCTGCAGGAATCGATAAGGTGGCTACCTATATATATATGGGAACTGAAAAAAATAAGCAGAACATCTGTAATATCATGGCGGATGCCCAGACTCGTAAGTTGAATATAGGTACGGAAGCTGCTGCAGGAACGAAGTATGTGCCGAAGGATATGCAGTCTGCTCATGCTTATTTCGAGAAGGGGCTTTATGAGAATACGTTGAAATATACAACCAAGTATAAATTGACGATTACCATTGGTTTGAAGGGAGATAATGTCCTGTCAAATTATTGGACCATCTTTGATAATTTCCGCCTCTACTATTATGGTGAGAAAGAACCTGTCGCTTCTGGTATTCAGGAGATCAAGATGGAGAATCCTGCTGCTAAGCAAGGGGTCTATACCTTGGGTGGGCAGAAAGTGAAAGAACAGGCTGAAGATTTGCAGGACTTACCTCAAGGCATCTATATCATCAATGGAAAGAAGGTGGTAGTAAAGTAGAAAATAACAATAACTAATTTTTAAATAAGCATAAACTTAAACCATGCAGAAAAGAAAACTGTTTTTAACCTGTTTGTTGGCGGCATCCCTGTCGATGTTCGCCGACAACACGAGCCAGACGGTGAAAGAGGTAACGGGCTCGGTTACCTTGGACGGAGAGGTGGATTATCACATCTCTTCGACGACGCCTTTCGCCACAACCGGTAGTATCAACATCACCAATACGGATCATGCGACCGTCATCTTTGATAATTTGTTGCCAAGCAAGGCTGTGAAATTCCTGAGCAACGTAATGATCAATGGTGAAGCGGCAAGAAATGGTTCCAACTGTCAGGTGCGTATCTATAATGCCGGTGCTATGATTTTGCCTTATTCCGGAAACCAACCTTTGACCATATTTACAGAGGCAGATTTCGGTGGGCAATCCTCTCATAATTTTGTTGTCAATACTAAGTATAACTTGACAACAAGTAATAAAACTTTTAATAATAATATCAGAAGTTTCATCCTGAAACGCGGATACATGGTCTGTTTAGCTACCCAGGGAGATGGTACAGGCTATAGCCGTGTGTTTATCGCTGATAAAGCTGATAAGAAAATCAATTTGCCAAGTGTTTCCAAGCCGCTCAACGGCAGAGTCTCTTACATCCGCATCAGTAAGTGGAATGATGTCCACAAGCGTGGATGGGCTGGATTCTGGAACAATGATGTGCAGGAAAAATTCAAAACGGGATGGGCTTACAACTGGGATGCCAGTATTCATGATGATTGGGTAGATCGTGAGTATGTAACCCAGCATCACCATGAGGGATGGCCTGGTATTGCCGATGTGGGTAATAACTCGGGTAGTGCCAACATCTTAGGTAACAACGAACCGGATAATAAGGCTGATGACAAGGAACAGGATATTGATGTCAAGAATGTGTTGGCTAACTGGCCTCAGATGATGGCTACCGGTCGCCGCTTGGGTTCTCCTGCCGTAGCTAGTGATTATGATTGGCTTTATGAATTTATCGACTCTGTGGATGCTCGTGGCTGGCGTTGTGACTTTATTGCCGTTCATGCTTATTGGTATAAAGATCAGCCGGGCTGGAAGAGCCAGCTGGAAAGTATCAGTAAACGATGTGGCGGTCGCCCTATCTGGATTACAGAGATGAACTATGGTGCCAACTGGACAGGATGGCCTGGAAGTGATACTAAAGGAAGTGATGCCAATTATGCAATTGAGTTGCAGCACATGGGTCCGGTTCTCGACTATCTGAATGATGCTCCTTATATAGAGCGTTATGCTTTCTATAATAATGTACAGGAATGTCGTTATGCGATAGCTGGAGATAAGTTGACGCCGATAGGTGAGAAGTATGCTGCCTTAGCACCTAAGTTGGCTTACAACTCCGACTATGAGTATGTTCCTCGAAATCCTCGTACCTATGATCCTTCAGACCTGACCGTATCTTTTGTGCCACGTACGAAGACTTGTGCCATGACATTCAAGAACCATAGCGGTGAGTTTGTTGATGATATCATGGTAGAGCGTAAAAAAGGTAAATTTGGTGAGTGGAAATGTGTCAGTCATCTTGAAGCAGTAGAGGATACTGCCCGCACTTATTCTTATCAGGAGAAGGTAGAAGAGGCTGGTAATTATTTCTATCGTATCCATGTGATAGATTTCTTGGGAAGAGACCGCCTTTCTTCTGAGGTAGCAAATACGGTGAATGGTTCAGAAGGTTCTGCTGATTTCCAATGGGGAACCATGTCTGCTGCAAATGATGAAGATGTCTATAGTTTCTATGAGCATGGATTCGAAAGTATTCCTGCTGTAGTTTTTGGTGGGACAACCAGCGTAAATCCTACTACCCATGCTCAGGAAGTTGTCAATGCAGTCACTACGAGTTATTTCACATCGAAGTTCTTTCCTTGGAATGCACTCGAATCGGATCCTAATAAATTCAACGGAACAGAGCATGCCTCGTTCATTGTAGCAAAACCTGGTAATGGTACCTTAGGTTCTCTTCATTATGAGACGGGTTTGATTACGAATGAAGCTGGTACAATGGTAAGAGTGGGCGGAGATACAATAGAGTATAAGTTTAAGCAACCATTTGCTGAGGCTCCTGTAGTATTCGTGACACCGATTTCTACTTTGAAATATCCTGTAAAAGCTCGTGCTTGGGAAATTACCAAAGATGGTTTTAAGGTGGTGCTGACTCGTCAGGTGGAAGCCAGTAAATTTGGAAAGGCAATCGTTAAGCAACGTGTTTCCTTTTTTGCCATCGAGAAGGGTAGTACGACTGCATTTGACAAGATCATCTCTGTAGGCAACCAGGATATGGAATTTTTGAATAACTATAATCGTTTTCGGTTAAACTTTGGCAAAGAATTGAACAATCCAAAACTGATTTTCCAATATCAGTCTTTCAATCGTCCGCTCTTGTCATTGCTGCGATTGATAGATTTGGATGATCTTTATAAAACAAAGTCTTATGCTAATTTAAGAGTCTTTGCTGATACTTCTGATCCAAATAAAACGATCAGTAAAATTAAGCCAATCAGTGAGACTGTGGGCTGGATGGCTATCAGTGATGACGAATCGGCAGGTACAGGTATCCAGAATGTTACTGGCAGTGAAACGGCTGATCTTTCAGTAGAGGTAAATGGCGGCATGGTCAGCGTTCGTGATGCCAAGGCTACAGCTGTGGCTGTCTATACTGCTTCTGGTGCAAAGGTTGCTTCTGCCAACTTCCAAGGTGGTGAGGCGCATTTCGATCTGGCTTCCTTGCCTGCTGGCATCTTGGTCATCAAGGCCAATTCCGGCAAGTTCTCCAAATTGGTTATTCGCCGATAAAGCCGAGAATATGAGCGTTTTGTAGTATATATATAATAAGGTGTGTTCCGAAGAAAGTCGGAATGCACCTTTTTTAGTCTAACTTACATGAAGGGTGTATCATGAGTCAAATCCTATACACCCCAAAAAGTCCCTGTCATGACCTTCAAGCGGTCCCTCGGGGATCACGTGTTGGGGAACCGATGAACATGAGACGAGCAACCGTTGCTCACGAGACGGGCAACAAGTGCCCAAATAGGTGAACCAAATCTGGGCAATATAGAAAAGTATAAAAACAAAAAGCCTTGCAAGTGTTGAACCTGCAAGGCTTTTGCGCTTCAAGATGGGCTTGAACCAACGACCCCCTGATTAACAGTCAGGTG
>ERZ1034678.123-NODE-123-length-42595-cov-20.016408_pt1 | contig 42595 bp, 32 predicted proteins | sample MGYA00520640_ERZ1034678 | MGnify/ENA primary metagenome ERZ1034678 (study PRJEB33766, sample SAMN09781767) | gut metagenome | biome: gut microbiome | host: Homo sapiens | place: Madagascar | study: EMG produced TPA metagenomics assembly of the PRJNA485056 data...
TATTTCAATTAATTCAAAGAGCGATTAGTCCACTTTAACGGGACAGTAGTGAGTTAATATCAATCGTAAGAGTCAAAGTGCCACTTTTTTCTCTTTTAATACATTCTCCTTTCTGCCCAATCTCCTCTATCCAGATTTCTGTATCCAATAGCCTCGCTTATATGCTGCACCTGCACACATTCCGATCCATCGAGATCAGCAATGGTACGTGCAACTTTTAGTATACGGTTGTATGCACGTGCCGAGAGAGAGAACCTCTCCATTGCCATACGCAACTGGTTGATAGAAGCCTCATCAGGTTCGGCAAACTGATGTATCATACGTTCTGTCATTTGAGCATTGCAGTGGATGCCTTTAAAGTCCTTAAAACGTTCGGTCTGTATGTCTCGTGCCTTAATAACACGTTCGCGAATAACAGAACTTGATTCGCCTGGCTGCGCCTGCGATATATCCTTAAACGGCACGGGAGTTATCTCGCATTGGATGTCAATGCGGTCGAGCAACGGACCCGAAATCTTATTCATATATCGTTGTATCTGCCCAGGTGTGCAGCAACAATTATGGGTAGGGTCATTGTAATAGCCACACGGACACGGATTCATTGAGGCAATGAACATGAAGGAGCATGGAAACTCAACTGTGTATTTGGCACGTGATATTGTTATCTTATGGTCTTCGAGCGGTTGGCGTAACACTTCCAATGTTTGCTTATTAAACTCTGGCAACTCATCTGCAAAAAGAACTCCATTATGTGCCAAAGATATTTCGCCTGGCTGAGGATTGAAACCACCACCAACAAGCGCAACCTCACTAATAGTATGATGTGGAGCCCTGAACGGACGCTGCGATATAAGCGATGTGCCACGTTGCAGTTTGCCGGCAACACTATGTATCTGCGTTGTCTCTAAACTCTCGGAAAGCGATAGAGGAGGCAATATTGATGGAAGACGCTTTGCCATCATCGACTTGCCAGAACCAGGAGGGCCTACCATGATGAGATTGTGACCACCAGCAGCAGCAACCTCTAATGCGCGTTTTACAGATTCCTGACCACGAACGTCGGCAAAATCGAGTTCGTACTTATATTGTTTTTCGTAAAACTCGCGACGTGTATCAACAAATGTAGGTTCGTATTTTTCTGTACCAGAAAGAAGTTTAATGACATCTATAATGTTTTCCATGCCATATACGTCAAGGTTGTTCACAACAGCAGCCTCGCGCTCGTTCTGCTTTGGAACGATAAGGCCTTTATACTTCTCTGCCCTTGCCTTTATGGCAATTGGAAGTGCGCCTTTAATTGGTTGCAGCGTTCCATCAAGACTCAACTCACCCACCATCATATAGTCGCCCAATACTTCGCTCACAATGCCACCACTAGCCGCCAATATACCTATGGCCAATGGCAAGTCAAACGAACTGCCTTCCTTTCTTAAGTCGGCAGGAGCAAGATTGATAGTTATATCGCCATGCGGAAACTTATAGCCATTGAACTGCACAGCCGACGCTATACGGTCGCGTCCTTCTCTAACAGCAGTATCGCCCAGTCCAGTCATACGATACATTACACCAGGCACAATGTTCACCTCAACCGTAACAGTGGTAACGTCTAGGCCGTTAACAGCAGCAGAATAAGTTTTTACGAGCATGATAGTATATGGTTTTAAAGGTTAGTATATAAAGACAAAAGTAATATTTTTGCTTGAAAATAACAACAAAATCGCAAAAAAACATATAATTGAATATATATTTTATACCCTTTCGGGTGCAATATAAAATATTTTTAGTATATTTGCACCCGAAAGGGTATAAATTAAATATAACTATTTAGAAATGGACTCACCTATAGCATCATTCGTAAAGGAGCGTCGCAAAATGTTCAACCTTACACAAATCGACCTTGCAGAGAAGTCGGGGGTAGGTTTAAGGTTTGTACGCGAACTGGAGCAAGGCAAACCCACTCTGCGTCTTGATAAAGTGAATCAAGTGCTGGCATTGTTCGGACATGAAGTAGGAGCAGTACCGGTAACAAATATACTTGTTAACAAAGAAACGTGTTGACCACAAACAAAGGAGACAGAATAATTATGAAGAGTGCCAAGATATACATGTACGAAAGATATGCCGGAATGCTGAAAGAGGACGAGAATGGTTTTTCGTTTGTATACGATCCCAGCTATCTGCAACAACCAGACGCTGAACCAATAAGCCTAAGTATGCCTCTGCGTAAGGAGCCTTATGAGGACAAGGTTTTGTTTCCTTTCTTCGACGGATTAATTCCAGAAGGTTGGCTACTCAATATTGCAGAGCGTAGTTGGAAGATAAACCAACGTGACCGCATGTCGCTGCTCCTTGCATGTTGCAAAGACTGTATCGGCGCTGTGAGCGTTGTACCTGAAGAAGAAATATAAAAAGCCTCAACTATGAATAAATGCCTATACTGCTATAAGCCATTGAAAGACGGGCAAACCGACTTTCATCCTGCATGCGCACGCAAGTTATTTGGCGTGAAAGAAGCTCCCACTTTACCCTATTGCCGCAGTCAAATATCCGATTTAGCCAAGCAGGTGGTACGTGCACAAACCACACTTACGGGTGTACAAGCAAAACTATCGCTCGATGTAAATCCCGGTGGACGTAACGAGCCAGACCGGTTTACCATAGTAGGACTATGGGGACGCTATATCCTCAAACCACAAACCGATGCATATCGAGCTTTGCCAGAACTGGAAGACCTTACTATGCATATGGCTGAGGCAGCCAAGATAGCTGTGGTACCCCACTCGCTTATACGCTTTGCCGATGGCGAGCTCTGCTATATTACACGACGTATAGACCGCGACCGCAATGGTTATAAAATAGCAATGGAGGACATGTGCCAACTGTCAGAACGCCTTACAGAATACAAATATAAAGGTTCGTATGAGCAGATTGCAAAACTGATAAAGAAGTATTCTGCCACACCACAACTCGACCTTGTAAACTATTGGGAGGTGGTTGTATTCTCATGGATTACGGGCAATTCGGACATGCACCTAAAGAACTTTTCGCTTTACAAGACACCGCTCGGCTACACTCTCACCCCTGCTTACGACCTACTATCTACAGCTATAGTCATGCCGGAAGATAAAGAGGAACTTGCGTTGACGCTCAACGGCAAAAAAGCTCGATTGAAACGCAGCGACTTTGAAAGGTCGATAATAGCATCAGGAGTTAACGATAAGGTTCTTGACAATATTGCCAAGAAATTCCGCAAAGCTCTAATAAAATGGGTTGCACTAATAGATGATTCTTTTCTGCCGGATGATTTTAAACGGCAGTACAAGCGACTAATTATTGGGAGAATGTTGCGACTGAAATAATATCAGCAAACCTCCACTTAAAGAACCTCAACAAAGATATACATCTTGTAGTTGGGGCATTTATGAATAAAAATAATTATCTTTGCAAAAAATAACAAAAGAAAATGGAAGAAGATTTCGACATACGACAGGAGCGGATGGCAAAGGGCGAAAAGGATTTTGAGAATGCCCTCCGTCCTCTACGATTCGGCGACTTCAGCGGACAGCAAAAGGTTGTAGACAACCTTGAGGTATTTGTAGAAGCAGCCAAGTATCGTGGCGAACCGCTCGACCACACTCTCTTGCATGGACCTCCAGGCCTTGGCAAGACAACACTTAGCAATATTATTGCCAACGAACTTGGCGTAGGATTCAAGATAACAAGTGGACCTGTACTAGACAAACCAGGCGACCTTGCAGGCATTCTTACCTCGCTAGAGCCTCGCGATGTACTATTCATAGACGAAATTCACCGATTATCCCCACTCGTGGAAGAGTATCTCTATTCGGCTATGGAGGATTATCGCATAGACATAATGATTGATAAAGGACCGTCGGCAAGATCTATACAGATAGACCTCAACCCATTCACACTGGTTGGCGCCACTACCCGAAGCGGACTGCTCACAGCTCCATTGCGAGCTCGTTTCGGCATTAACTTGCACCTCGAATACTACGGACCAGAGATGCTACAGAAGATTATAAAGCGATCGGCTATGATAATGAAGGTGCCAATAGACGACAATGCAGCTATTGAGATAGCCCGACGCTCGCGTGGCACGCCCCGTATAGCCAATGCCTTACTACGACGTGTACGCGACTTTGCTCAAGTGAAGGGCAACGGACATATAGACCGCGACATAGCACGACTCTCGCTATCAGCTCTCAATATCGACCAATACGGTCTTGACGAGATTGACAACAAGATTCTGCTAACTATTATAGACAAGTTTCATGGTGGTCCTGTTGGTGTCAGCACTATTGCCACAGCCATCGGCGAAGACACGGGCACAGTGGAAGAGGTATACGAACCTTACCTCATAATGGAGGGATTCATCAAGCGCACACCACGTGGACGCATGGTAACACCCCTTGCCTACCAGCATCTCGGCAGACCAATGATGTGCAATAATACCGCCGAACCAACATTGTTCGATTGATACACAATAAAGGCCAGCACACATAAGTTGCTACAAAATAAATTTAAATATCGGCTTGATATTCTTTAATTTAGCCTTTTTTCATTACTTTTGCAATTTTAAGAAACATCAAACAAGCAAGAATTAGAATAGATGTCAGCAATAGAAATACGCAAAGTGGAATCGCGCAGCGACCTGCGCACCTTCATAGAGTTCCATTACGACCTTTACGAAGGCAACGAATACGACGCTCCAAACCTCTATACCGACGAGGTGAACACCCTACGCAAAGACAAAAATGCCGCATTCGACTTCTGCGAGGCCGAATACTTCATTGCCTATAAGGATGGCAAGGTGGTGGGGCGTGTAGCAGCCATCATAAATAATAGTGCGAACGAAAAATGGCAACGCAAGGCTGTTCGCTTTGGCTGGATTGACTTCATCGATGATATCGAGGTGTCAAGAGCTCTGTTCAACGCTGTAGAAGACTATGGACGTTCGAAGGGTATGACAGAAATAATCGGTCCACTTGGATTCACCGATATGGATCCAGAAGGTATGCTTACCGCTGGATTTGATCAGCTTGGCACACAGGCTACTATCTACAACTATCCATACTATCCCAAGCATATGGAGAGCCTTGGTGGTTGGGAAAAAGATAACGACTATGTGGAGTACAAGCTCTATGTGCCAGAGCAGATTCCCGAGAAGTATGCTAAGGTAGCTCAGATGATTCAGAAGCGTTACAACCTGCACATCAAGAAGATTAAGAAAGACGAGATTTTCGGCGAGAACGGATATGGTCAGAAGATATTCGAGGTTATCAATGCCACCTTCGGTCATCTATACGGATACTCAACGCTTACGCAACGACAAATCGACCAATACGTCAAGATGTATCTGCCTATGGTAGATCTAAGCCTCGTGTCGCTCATCGAGGATTGGAATACGCCCGACCACAAGCTTATCGGCGTGGGCATAACGCTACCTTCGCTTACGCGCGCTTTGCAGAAGTGTCGCAAGGGTCGACTCTTCCCCTTTGGATGGGTTCATATCCTGCGTGCTTTGAAGCGTCATAAAACCAACATCGTGGACCTGTTGCTCGTGGGCATCCTGCCCGAGTATCGTCCAAAGGGTGCCAATGCTCTACTCTTCTACGACCTCATACCGCGCTATCAGAAGTACGGCTTCGAATGGGGCGAAACCCATGTTGAGATGGAGACCAACGAGAAGGTGCAAGGGCAATGGCAGTATCTTGAGCGAGAGTGTCACAAGCGCCGCCGCTGTTACAAAAAGAACATTAAGTAAAAATGGAAGAACAAAACATTCAACCCACAGTCCAATACACAGACGACAACATTCGCCACCTGTCCGACATGGAGCATGTGCGTACCCGTCCTGGTATGTACATTGGTCGTTTGGGTGATGGAAACTTGCCCGAGGACGGCATTTACGTGCTGCTTAAGGAGGTAATCGACAACTCTATCGACGAGTTTAAGATGAATGCCGGACGCCGCATAGAGGTCGACATCGACGAGCGTCTACGCGTGTCTGTGCGTGATTACGGACGCGGCATACCTCAAGGCAAACTCGTTGAGGCTGTATCCGTGCTCAACACAGGCGGCAAGTACGACTCCAAGGCATTCAAGAAAAGTGTCGGTCTGAATGGTGTTGGTGTTAAGGCTGTAAACGCTCTATCCGCCCACTTCGAAGTAAAGTCGTACAGAGACGGCAAGGTTAGGGCGTTGAAGTTTGAAAAAGGCAACCTTACAGACGACCAAACTACTAATACAGAAGACGAGAACGGCACATACATATTCTTTGAACCAGACCCTACTCTGTTCATAGGCTATTCGTTCCACGATGACATTGTAGAAACGATGCTCCGTAATTACACCTATCTTAATACGGGGCTCACAATCATGTATAACGGTCATCGTATACTCTCACGCAACGGTCTTGCCGACTTGCTGACTGACACTATGACCACCGACCCGCTCTACCCCATCATACACGTTAAGGGCGAGGACATCGAAATTGCCTTTACACATACCAACCAGTATGGCGAGGAGTATCATTCGTTTGTCAACGGTCAGCACACCACTCAGGGTGGCACACACCAAAGCGCCTTTAAAGAACACATAGCACGCACCATAAAGGAGTTTTTCGGCAAGAACTACGAGTTCACCGATATACGTAATGGACTTGTGGCTGCCATTGCCATTAACGTGGAGGAACCAATGTTTGAGAGTCAGACCAAGATTAAGCTCGGCTCTTTGCAGATGTCTCCGGGCGGCGAAAGCATCAACAAATATGTTGGCGACTTTGTAAAACTTGAGGTTGACAATTTCTTGCATATACATGCCGATGTGGCTGAGGTTATGCAACAAAAGATAACAGAGAGTGAGCGTGAGCGCAAGGCCATGGCTGGCGTAACTAAGCTAGCTCGCGAGCGTGCTAAGAAAGCAAACCTTCACAACCGCAAGTTGCGTGATTGCCGCATACATTACTCTGACACAAAGAATGACCGCAAGGAAGAATCATCAATATTTATAACTGAGGGCGACTCGGCGAGTGGTTCTATCACAAAGAGTAGAGATGTCAATACTCAAGCTGTTTTCTCGCTACGAGGCAAGCCGCTCAACTCGTATGGTCTTACAAAGAAGGTCGTTTACGAGAATGAGGAATTCAATCTGCTACAAGCGGCCCTTGATATAGAGGAAGGCCTCGATACGCTGCGTTACAACAAGGTTATCGTGGCAACAGATGCCGATGTAGATGGCATGCACATACGCTTGCTCATCATAACCTTCTTCCTACAATTCTTCCCCGACCTCATAAAGAAGGGTCACGTCTTTGTGTTGCAGACACCTCTGTTCCGTGTACGCAATCGCCGTACCAAAATACGCAACAAGGCAGTTATAGCCGCTGCAGACGAACGTCTTACGGGCAAGGAGAAAAAGAGCGACTTTATTACTCGCTACTGTTATAGCGAAGACGAACGTCTAAAGGCTATCAAAGACCTCGGTCCTGACCCTGAGATTACCCGATTCAAAGGCCTTGGCGAAATTTCGCCAGACGAGTTTGTCCACTTTATAGGTCCAGACATGCGCCTCGAACAGGTAACACTACACAAGAACGACCAGGTGCAAAAACTTCTTGAATACTACATGGGAAAGAATACCATGGAGCGTCAAAACTTCATCATAGATAATTTGGTGGTGGAGGAAGATTTGCCAGAGGAGAATGTAATAGAAGAGTAGTAAGTAGATGTGGTTGATTTGCTTGGCATTCCTACAAAACAACCACACCTACAAAACCTACCACACCACCATAAAAGCCAAAGAAATCAATGAAAAAAATCAGTCTAATAGTCCCCTTACTATTTGTTGCCTGCATCCTCTTAGCTCAAAGAAGCAACCCTCTACGCAAGCTGCAAATAGCCGAAATGGCCATTTCACAACTATATGTCGACACAGTTGACCAACAGAAACTGGCAGAAGAAGGAATAAGAGGGATGCTCAAGTCTCTCGATCCCCACTCTACCTACACCACAGCCAAAGAGACAAAGGCTATGAACGAACCGCTTGAAGGCTCGTTCGACGGCATAGGCGTGCAATTTAACATGGTGGAAGATACACTACTCATCATACAGCCTGTATCCAAAGGTCCATCCGAAAAAGTAGGCATACTTGCCGGCGACCGCATCATTACCGTCAACGACACAACCATTGCTGGTGTCAAAATGCAACGCTCCGACATAATGCAGCGTCTACGCGGACGACGTGGTACAAAGGTAAAACTCGGCATAAAACGCCGCGATGTCAACGAACTGCTATACTTTACAGTTACACGTGGCAAGATACCCGTACACACACTTGATGCCTATTATATGATTCGACCACATCTCGGGTATATCCGTATTGGATCATTCGGCGCAACAACTTACGGCGAGTTTATGCAAGCTGTCGATTCGCTTCGCCGTATTGGGATGCACGATATCATCATCGACCTGCAAGATAACGGAGGAGGATTTCTACAAGCTGCTGCCAAGATAACAGAAGAATTTCTGCAGAAGAACGACCTTATTGTATATACAGAAGGTAGGGCTCAGAACAGACGCAACTACCGTGCTGACGGCAACGGAAGTCTGCGCAAAGGCAAAGTTTACGTGCTTATCAACGAGTATTCTGCATCGGCTGCCGAAATTCTTACAGGTGCCTTGCAGGACCAAGACCGTGCCACAGTCATAGGCCGGCGCTCCTTTGGTAAAGGACTCGTTCAACGCCCCATCGAGTTTGATGATGGCTCTATGATTCGTCTTACCATAGCCCACTACTACACACCATCAGGCAGATGTATTCAGAAGCCATATGCCAAAGGCGACCGCGAGGACTATGCCATGGACATAGAGAAGCGCTTTAAGAATGGCGAGTTCTATTCGGCCGACTCTATCCACTTTGCCGACTCGCTGAAATACCAAACTCTGCGACGTCATCGCACGGTATATGGAGGTGGCGGCATCATGCCCGACGAGTTTGTACCATTAGACACCACACAGTTTACAAAGCTCCACCGACAGATTGTGGCACGCTCGCTCATCATCAACGCCACCTTGCGTTATGTAGACCAGCATCGTACAGAGCTCAAGAGTCGTTACACAAACTTTGACGACTACCTTGCCAACTACCATGTGCCGCAGGCTATGACAGACAGTATCTTTGCCGAGGCGGAGCGCCTTAAGCTCAAGCCATGCACAAAGGAGGAACGCGACAAGACGCTGCCTATGCTTACCTTGCAGCTCAAGGCTTTGATAGCACGCGACATCTGGGATATGAACGAGTACTATCGAATCATGAACGAGAGCAACCGCATCGTGGCGAAGGCTGTAGAGATTGCCGGCAAGTAGAGCCACATCCATACCCAATACACCCTCCATATTATCCTTATAAATATCCTATTTAGCCCAAAGCGGAAACTTTTAACGTATAAATAGTTTCCGCTTTGGGCTTTTTTGTATATCTTTGCACTTTTAGTAATGCAAACTTTAGGCTATCTATCTGATAGTAAGAAAGAAATAGGAGTTGTTTATAGGATAAACAATAAAGAATATGATGTATGTAAATAGATGTATGCGCTCGGTGGCTATGGCTGCCGTGCTCGGTTTAAGTGTTCCCGTCATCGCCAACGGCGATGGCAAGTTTGTTCCTTTTAAATATGGCAATTTCGATACCTGGGTAACACGTCAGATACACGAGTCGGCTGTAATTGGAGGCAAGACCAAGACCCTCTACGAGATAGGTCCTAACCGCGCGCTCAAAGGCAACAATCCCTACACCAATCTTGGAGGTTCGCCTTGGGGTACCAGCAATGTCATGGCAAAGGTCATGGGCATTGTGAAGACAAACAACTCGGTATACCGCGACAACCGCGGCTCGGGCCATTGTGTAAAGATGACTACCCATATCGAGACCTGCAAGGTGCTTGGTATGATGAATATCAAGGTGCTTGCAGCTGGCAGCATCTTCCTCGGCGATATGAAAGAGCCTATAACTGGAACCAAGGAAGGACCCAAAGCCCTCAACTGGGGCATACCCTTCACGCATCGTCCAAAGGCTCTGCGCTTCGACTATCGTGTGCAGGTGCCGGGCAACAAGAACCGCATACGACAGAACGGATTTTCAAAAGCCACCACAGTTGCAGGTCCCGACTACTGCATAGCCGTGCTCTATCTGCAACGACGACACGAGGATGCAGCCGGCCACATAACGGCGCAACGTGTAGGCACAATGGTTGTTAAGTATGGCGCATCCACCAACGGATGGGTCAACGGCGCCACTTACGAAATTCATTACGGCAACATCACCCACCAACCATTCTACGATGTAGCCACAATGGGGTTGCGCTCTACCGACTATGCCCGCAACTCCAAGGGACAAAGCGTAATTGTGCACGAGACGGGATGGGCCTCAGCAGATGCCGTGCCTACACACATTCTATTGCAGTTCTCGTCAAGTCATGGCGGGGCCTATGTTGGGACAGTAGGAAATACGTTGTGGGTTGATAATGTAGGACTGGTTTATTAAAAAATAAACATTAAAAGCCATACAATACAGTTGATTTTAATAACTGAGTAATATAATATACAATATGAAACTTCGCCCCATACTACTTGTCGGCATGTTATTCGTCTTTCTACACATAAGCGCCGTAGAAAAAGCCGATACCATCAGACGCCACGGTTTTATAACCCGACTGCTCGACTACTTTAACGATGCCAACAAGGAGAAGAAGGACAAGCGGTTCGACTTCAGCATCATAGGCGGACCCCACTACAGCACCGACACCAAGCTCGGATTAGGCTTGGTGGCTGCCGGACTGTACCGTTCCGACCCCAACGACACCCTGCAGCCGCCCAGCAACGTGTCGCTCTTCGGCGATGTGTCGACAGTAGGCTTCTATATGCTTGGCGTGTCGGGCACGCATATCTTCCCCGGCGACCGCCAACGCATCGACTATACCACCTACTTCTACTCCTTTCCGTGCTACTATTGGGGCATGGGCTACGACATGGGCAACAACAACGACAACAAGAGTGAGATGAAGGACTGGCAGGCGCAGATGAAGGCGAGCTGGCTGTTTGCCACTGCCAACGACCTCTTTATCGGTCCAACCATTGCCTTCGACTATATACACGGCAGCCAGATAGAGCGTCCCGAGCTGCTCAACGGGCAGCGCGCGACAACCTATAACATCGGCGCCGGATTTACATTGCTGTACGATACACGCGACAACCTTACTGCACCCAAGCGAGGTGTGTATCTGTCGCTGCAGCAATTATTTAGACCCCGATTTATGGGCAACAAGTATGCCTTCAGCACAACCGACCTGCACACAAGCGGATACGTACCCTTGTGGAAGGGAGCAACCCTTGCTGCCGACTTCCGCACGCTGCTCAACTTTGGCAATCCATCGTGGGCAATGATGGCGTTGCTTGGCGACAGCTACTCGATGCGAGGCTACTACGAGGGCCGCTATCGCGACAAAAACAAAATTGAGACACAAATAGAGCTGCGCCAGCATATATGGCGACGCAACGGTATCGTGCTTTGGGCAGGAGCCGGAACCGTATTTCCTAAGTTCTCGGAGATGCGCATGAGCCACATTCTGCCCAACTACGGACTGGGCTACCGCTGGGAATTCAAGAAGAACGTAAACGTACGCCTCGACTATGGATTCGGCAAAGCCGGACAGAGTAGCTTTATATTCAATATCAACGAGGCTTTCTGATATTATCAACGAGGCATTCTGATATTCGAGTAGACAAGTGGACAAGCAGACGAGCAGACTCGTCAACAATTATAAGAATAAACTAACTTTATAAATATGGAACTAAACAAGAACCTAATCGTGGCAATGCTCGCGACGGGCATTAGTGCAAACACATTTGCAGCCAACGATTCAACAAACCCTGAATCTGTTGAAACACGCCGCGACACGCTCAAGCTTAGCGAGATTGTGGTAGTGGGTTACGGCAAGATGCGCCGCAAGGACATCACCAGTTCGATAACCACCATCCAGTCGTCAGACCTCAATCAGGGTGTCTACACCTCGCCGGCACAGCTGTTGCAGGGCAAGGTACCGGGTCTAACTGTATCGAATAGTGGCGACCCCAATGCCGCTCCAAGCATTACACTACGTGGCGCGTCTACCTTGCGCACCGGTGCAGCCATGGAGCCTTACTATATAGTCGACGGTGTTCCAGGCGTCGACCTCTCTCTTGTAGCTACCGACGACATCGAGTCGATAGACATTCTGCGTGATGCCACAGCCACAGCCATCTACGGTTCGAAGGCTGCCAACGGCGTTATAATCGTAACCACAAAGCACGGACATGCTGGCACAGCCCGTGTAACCTACAACGGCTACATGGCTGTAGAGTCGGTATCTAAGAACCTCGACCTTGCATCGGCTGCCGACCTGCGTACCTATGCCGCAAACAACGGCTTTGAGCTTACCAACGATATGGGAGCCAATGTCGATTGGCAGAAGGAGGTACAGCGCACCGGTATTTCCCACAACCACAACCTTGCCGTGTCGGGTGGCAACGCCCGCTCGGGATATAACGTGTCGCTCAACTATCTCAACCACGAGGGTATAATACGCTCGTCAGAGATGGAGCGCTTCGGAGCACGTGCTCTTGCCCACTCAAAGGTGCTTAAAGACCACTTGCAACTGTCGTTGGGTGTAAATGCAAGCCAGACAACAAAGAAGGGCATCGAGGCTCAGGAGCAAGGCATCAGCGTTACCGACGCTATGGTTTACTATTCGCCATGCCAGGCTGTACGCAACGACGACGGCACATGGACCGAATCGACAAGCACCACCCAATACTACAACCCGCTGTCGATGATAAATGAGGACACCCGACAGACCGTGTACCGACGTATGCAACTCACGGGTAAGGCCGACCTCAACCTGCTTAAAGACCTTACATGGACCGCCCAGTACTCGTATATGTACGACCAGAATGTGCTCTCCGAGTATCATTCTACAAAGTCGCAGATTGTTAAGAACAACGGCCAGGCAACACGCTCTACATACATGAACAACAAAGAGGTGTTTGAGACTTTTGCCAACTACAACCACAGTTTCCCCGGATATCACCGTGTGGGCGCCATGATAGGCTATTCGTGGGAGCAGACTAACCAGGACGACGGCTTCGGCTTGACGGTCAAGGATTTCTACAACGATGCCGTTAAGTACTACAACCTTTCGTATGCCAACAAGATTGACGGCATGGATGGTGTGGAGAGCGGAGCCGAATCTACCCTCCGTATGATTTCGTTCTATGGTCGTCTAAACTACTCTTATGCCTCACGCTATAACTTCCAAGCCACGCTGCGCCGTGACGGCTCATCAGCATTCGGCAAGAACAACCGCTGGGCTACATTCCCGTCGGTATCAGCAGCATGGCGTATAGGCGAGGAAGAGTTCATTCGCAACCTCGGCATCTTCTCCGACCTTAAGCTGCGTGTGGGTTATGGCGTATCGGGCAACTCGCTCGGCTTTGACGCCTACTCGGCACGACGTACCTACGGAGTGTCTGGATGGTTCCAGTATACCGACGAAAACGGCGTTACAACCGACAAGCACACGCTTGCCGCTACCAACAACGCCAACCCCGACCTGAAGTGGGAGCGTACCGGAATGTTCAACATCGGCGTAGACTTTGGTTTCTTCAACTCACGCCTTACGGGTACTATCGAGTATTACGACAAGCGCACATCCGACCTTATCTACTATTATCCCGTGTCGACCAACCGCTATCCCTATGGCACTATGACGGCCAATGTGGGCGACATCTCCAACCGAGGCATAGAGCTTACCATTAACGCCATACCCGTACAGAACGATGACTGGCAATGGACTACAACCCTCAACCTCTCGCACAACCGCAACCGTGTGGAGAAACTGTCTAACGCAGCCTTCTCGGTTAAGTATCAAGACCTTGGCTATCCTTGGATTGCTGGCAACACCAATGTGGCTGTACAGCGCCTTATGGAGGGCTGCCCGATAGGCCAGTTCTATACATACGAGTTTGCCGGACACGACGAGAACGGCATCTCGCAATTCTGGGTACACGATCCCGCAACCGGCAAGCGTACTGGCGAGAAAACAATCAAGCCCGAAGATACCGACCGCACCAAGACGGGATCGGCTCAGCCAAAGCTTACATTAGGTTGGACCAATAACCTATCGTACAAGAACTGGACACTCAACCTTTTCTTCCAGGGTATGTTCGGCAACAAGATATTCAACGCTCTGCGTGCCCAGTACAACAGCGTTACATTGATAAAACAAGGCAAGAACGTGCTGCGCGAGGCTCTTACAAACCAAAACTACGGCGACGTAAACTCGCAGTCGCCCTCTGACCGCTATATCGAGAACGGCTCGTTTATGCGCCTTTCGTCTATGACTCTGAGTTACAACTTCGGCAAGCTTAAGGGTTGGGTAGACAATCTCTCTGTATATGCCACATGCAACAACGTGTTTACGCTTACCTCTTACAAGGGTGCCGACCCTGAGGTGTCGCTTGGCGGACTTACCCCGGGCATCGACTGGCGTAAGGATTACTATCCACACACACGTACCTTCATGTTCGGCATGAAGGTTAGTTTCTAATAAAACCCTAAACAGATTAAAAGCAATGAATAAGTCAATAATATACGCGTTGGCATCATCGGCACTTGTGGTTGCCACAAGCTGTACCGACCTTGATGTAGACGTAAAGTCGAAATATACCGAATACCCCACCGAGTCGGAGATAGCGCTTGAGGCTAAGATGTCCGACGTCTACTATGCCTTCCGCACACAGTTGGGCAACAACTACAATCGCACGCAGACCTTTGCTTCAGACGAGGCAGCAGGCATAAGCTTTGACGGCGACTACTACGACAGCGCCGAGAACGTAAACCCAACCTTGCACAACTTCAACCCCGAGAACAAGCCACTAAACTATTGGGCCGACCTTGCCTCGGGCATAACCAAGTGCAACCAGTTTATAGACGACCTTGCTGGCAACAACAGCAAGTCGATGCAAATAGCACAGGCCCGCACCATGCGTGCCTTCTACCACTTCATTCTTATGGACAGCTTCGGCGACGTACCCGTGCTCGACCGTGTGCCCGACGATGGCGAGGCTGTAGAGCGTAAGCCACGTGCCGAGGTGGCTGCCTTCATAGAGAAGGAGCTTAAAGAGTGCTTGCCAATACTGTCCGACAAGAACAACGCTGCAACCTACGGCAAGCCTAACCGCTGGATGGCTGAGGCTCTGCTGGTGAAGCTATACATCAACTGGGGTGTGTACACATGCGCCAATGTAGCCGACTATGATGCTGCTACTACCGTCAACAACAAGCTCGACGAGTGTGTGGCTATGTGCGACGACATCATCAAGAGCCATCTGTTTAATCTTGACGATGCCTACCGCAAGAAGTTCCTCTACAACAACGGAGTACACATCAAGGACTTTATCTATGCCATGCCATACGATAAGGTAAGCGCACAGGGACTGAAGTACGGCCAATATCGCACCTTCCGCAAGGTGGATGGCGGCGACTCTATGGGCTATCTTGGCGGCAAGATGAACAAGTCGTGTGCTGGTATATGTGCCATGAACGAAGAGTTTGCCTACCTCTTTACTCTACCCGGCGACGACCGCAACGACATAATCCTTGGTGCCACAACCGACGGCAAGGTGTTCATTCACGACGCCCTTACCGGCGAGCCTACAGCCAATCCGTATATATACAAGGGCGAGCAGCTGGTACTCTCTAAGAAGATACAGCTTAAGGACGACAGCGAGACAGCCCGCCAACAGCTCGACTGCGGCGCAACTCCCAAGGGTTGGAGCCAAGGTTACCGTTCGTTGAAGTTCTATCCCAACCCCAATGAGTATGCCGCATACGAACGCAACCAGAGCAACGACGTGCCTATCTTCCGCTATGCCGACATCATCCTTACCAAGGCAGAGGCTCTGCTGCGTGGCGCACAGAAGACCAACGACGACACACCTCAGTCGCTTCTCAACCAGATACGCAGCTATGTGCACGCTCCGCAGTTTATTGGCACACCTACATTGCAGGACATCCTCGACGAGCGTGGCCGCGAGTTTGTAGACGAAAACTGGCGTCGCAACGACATGATACGTTTCGGAACATTCGAGAACGAGTACGGATTCCACCGCAAGGGATTCCCTGGCGCACGCTTCGACAAGTCGTGCCGCATCCTCCCCGTGCCTAAGGCTATAATGCAGGAGAATAAGAACTGGAAACAAAACGAAGGTTATTAACCCGCATCCCCATCCGCCTTTGTGCAGATGGGGATGTCTATTAAAGAATTTATGCGCAATCTGCTTTCACCCCGCTTCCTTTACTTCTACACCATCCTTGGTCTGCTTGTGCCCAACGTAGCCCTTTGCTTTACCGAGCAAATGCCGTTGACGGCATGCGTAGCCAATGTCTTTTTGCCCTTGTTTGCCTATTCGTTGTTGATGTCTATGTCGGCAAAGACAGGACGTCAGGTGTGGATACTCTTCTTGTTGGTGTTCTTCGCTGCCTTCCAGATGGTGCTGATATATCTGTATGGCAGCGGAGTAATAGCTGTGGATATGTTCCTCAACCTGCTCACCACCAATCCTGGTGAGGCAATGGAGCTGCTTGACAATCTTGTGCCGGCAGTAGCCGGAGTCTTCATACTGTATCTACCGCTGCTCGTGATAGCCGCCATTCAGTGGACCAAACACATCATGTTGGATGATAAGTTCAGGCATACGGCATGCCGCCTGTCGCTTATAGGCATCCTCGTTTTTGCCACCCTTACCAAGCTGTGCTACTACCAGTATCCTGAGGGCAATGAGAAGGATGGCAAGTTCGAGTATCGTTTGTCGGACAATATGTACCCCGTCAACGTGTTCTACAACCTCGGTCTTGCCGTAAAGGAGAGTTGGCGGTCGGCACATTATCAGCAGAATGTGGCTGGCTTCAAGTTCAATGCCCGTACAACACACGCCAAGGATTCTGCCGAGGTGTATGTGCTGGTAATAGGCGAAACTGCCCGCTCTGCCAATTTTCAGCTTTACGGATACCATCGCCCCACCAATCCGCAGCTGATGAAGACCCAGGGACTTATTGTGTTCCGTAACGTGCGGTCGCAGTCGAACACCACACACAAGAGTGTGCCAATGCTTCTGTCTGCCGCCACAGCCGAGGACCACGACCGTCTGTACAACGAGAAGGGATTGATAGCCGCCTTCAGAGAGGCTGGGTTCCACACCGTATTCTTGTCTAATCAGCGCCGCAACCACTCGTATATCGACTTCCTTGGCAGCGAAGCCAACTATTGCCATTTTATACGCGACGACTATGCTGGCGATAATAAGGACGATAAATACAGCGACGAGCTGTTGCTGCCGTACGTACAACGAGTGCTGGACGAGCGCCACAACAAGCTGCTCGTGGTGTTGCACACATACGGTTCCCACTTCAACTATCGCGACCGATATGCCCAAAGCAATGCCCGCTTTCTGCCCGACACACCTACAGAGGCAAAGGCAAAGAACCGACCGCAGCTGCTCAACGCTTACGACAACACCATATTGCAAACCGACCGCATCCTTGCCAAGCTCATATCAATGCTTCGCGAGCAGGGTTGTGCCTCTACCTTGATGTACACATCCGACCACGGCGAGAACATCTTTGACGACCATCGCCGCTTGTTCCTACATGCCTCGCCACGTCCGTCGCAATACGACACCGACGTGCCGCTGATTGTGTGGACATCAAAGACGTATGCCACGCAGCACCCTATAGAGTTTAGAGCCATGCTTGGCAACCGAAAGAAGGGTGTACAGAGCAATGCCTCCGTATTCCCAACGATGCTTGGTTTGGCAGGTATTGAGACCCGTGCACGTGTCGACAGCCTCTCGCTCACCAACCCACGTTATCGTCTTGGCACACGCCATTACCTCAACGACCATAACCATGCTGTGCCCTTGGTGATGTATGGCATCAAGTAGAAAGGCTGTACCTCTACAAATAATATTCTTTTGGGGGCATGATGTTCCAGTTCTTCCAGTTATTCCAGTTATTCCAAATAGAGTATCCACATGTAACACCCTTTTCTATAGACTATATAATTAATTGATTATTAAGTAGTTATATATATAAAGAAAGAGGATTGGAATGTAGAAAACAATAATTGGAATAACTGGAATAACTGGAATTGGAATACGCCACCTTTATCTAAATGGCTAATTATCAACAACTTACAGTTACAACGATTACAGAATACATATATAATATCAGCCAAAAACACATCTATAAAGACGCAAAAAGCCGCAAAATTCACATAAAACGTGCTTGATTTTACTCTCGTAAGCATAAAAAGGCATTAGTAAAACCATTATACTTTAACTTTACTTATACTTGACGCACACGTTAGTAGCGCAAAATAGAAGCTTCTCTATCTGATTTGAAAGGAAACTGGCAGACAACGAGCTGATTTAAACAGCAGAAAGCCTAAAAATCGATTGCTCGAATAGACTAATTGGAACAATCAAAAGGCGTCACAAGAGATTATATAGTAGCGGAGGTCTCCGGCCTCCGCACCAATCAATGATACAAACTCTATTATTAGTAATGATGATGATTTGTATTCGACTTGGTGCTGCGGAGGCCGGAGACCTCCGCTACTTATAAGTTCATAATTGTATCGCTCCATATTCTGGATGAACCTTATATAATAGGCTCACGAGAGTAATCGATATACATCACGAGGCTAATCGAAAGACGTCACAAGGCTAATCGAAACAGCAGAAGCGAATAGTCGCACAAAACCTTCTATAATTCCATCTACCCGATTTGCTTATTTTTCCTGTATATTTGCATTTGTTTTCAATTTTTATTTATACCTTTGCGACCTATTTTTAACATTATCTATAAAACAACCACTTTTATATTCACAAGAAAAAGGTAACAGCCCCTCATCTACAATGGAGATGAGCATCAACGGCAACATTGTGCGCCTTATTGCCGTTAATTGCTTATATTAAAAGATTGCCGCAATACGACTTATTTTTTTAAGTTTTTCTACCAATGTTTGGTCTTTCATTGCCATATACATATTATATTTCATCTGCATCTTCAAAAGCGAATCGGCTGGAATATCTAATGCTGCTTCAAACATCAATGCAGATGCTGTAGAGATGGAACGTCGTCCGTTAAGAATCTCATTAAGCACAGAGTAGCCTATGCCAATGCTGTCGGCAAACTTGCGCTGTGAGATTCCTCTCTCTTCCAACTCGTCCTTAATAACCTCACCTGGATGCGATGGGTAAAAACCATAACCTAAACTTGACATATCTTTTGCAAAGAGAATTGATTGACAGATAACATTCGCATAAAAAGCGAATTATTTTATTTCTTTTAGTATTTAAAGTTATTTTTCCCTCTTCATGCTATGATATCCAAACCTGCACCTTAGGCAGTCTTTGCGTTCGCAGTAGCGTGTGTGCAGCTGTATAAGCGCCTGTGTGTCGGCAGCATTGTCGGCTGTTATGCCACACTCTTGCCAAAGGCGTATATGTGTGTTGTCCTCGGGAGGCAACGATTCGAGTATATCGGCGGCACGCTTAACAAGCAGCTCGTCCTGCCGATGGCAGCCATAGGCATGCAGCATAGGCACCACGGCATTAACGATGAGGATGTCAATGGAAGCGGCAGACAGATGTTTGGCACAATCGCGGCTCTCATTACCGAAGGTGTAATGTGTGCGCCAATATTCGGAAGTCTCCGTTCGCAGTCTTTTGCGTATGTCGTCTATATTTTGACACGTGGTGATGTTGGCCAGTTCGGCACGTCGCGAGCAATAGAGCTGGGCCAGTTGCGACAATCTGATGTACGGGAAGTTCTGAGGACGCAGACGTAGGAAGCGCCACGTCTGCCGAGGCATGGCAGAAAGGTTAAACTTATGCGCAAGATAATTCCACTCGGTTTGCAGTCTCTTAAAGTAGGCATCGGCTGTAGCTGCTGTCCGTTGACGCTCGTTCATGGTAGTGGTGTCGAGCAATCCGGCAGAGCCTATAAACAGAGCCTCAACCTGAAAAGGATCGTCGCGATGATGAGCCACCTGCATAAACGGCAACCGTACAGCCCATTGCTCAAATGCCTCGCTGTTGACTCCAAACCCAAAGCTGCGTGCTATGGTGGCAAAGAAAGCCTGTTCCCAAGAGCCACCAGCCATCTTCACACGTTGGTTTATGGCTTCGCACTTGTCGGCAAGGCGCTCGGCGCCAAGCACACTCATCCACGAATGTATAATAAGTTTAGGCAACTGCATAACTGTGTCGCGGCACGGCGGATAACGATCGGCAGCCAACAGACGGCGGTAGTTGTTGAGCACATACTTAGGAACCTTTAGCTCCATCTGTGGCGGATGCGTCCCGTACATGGTCTGCACATCGGCATCTATTACCGACGCCACATGCAACACCACATTGTTGTAGGCAGGATCTTGGTCGTGCTGATGCAGCACCCAGTCGGCCGAGCGTTCGTGTATCTCTACATTGCCCACCCACAACGTGCCGCCGATGCGCAGTTTGGCATTAAAAAAGTCGGGACCTGCATGTGTGTTGTGCAATCCAGGGTCTATCACCTCCACCGTGCGTCCATCGGTAGTGTGCATCTCGTGCAATGGCAGTATGCGGTGTTTCCAAATGTAATGGAGTAGTTGTTCCATAATAATGCAATATAGGTTAGTTAGGCTTAAATAAAGAATAAGCAAGGTTAAATCAAACAGCACACCCCAATAGGAGCGTGCTGTTTGATTTTTGTTTGGCATACGCCAATATACTTATTAATAAACAGTCTTTGGCGACAGTCTGAACTTGAAGGTGTAGTCCTTGTATTCCACACGGTGTCCCTTGCGTGCTCGTCCGTCGGCATCCCAGCTGTTTACACCACCTACGCCCTGCTGAAGAAGGTCGATAAAGAGGTTGGTGTACTTCGACTTCTCAACCGACTGCGAGTGGCGCTGGTGCTTCTCCTCGCCCTCATCCAACGATAGTAGATCGTAATGCAGAGCAGAAGCCGAGAACATCTTGTCGCTCTCAACACGGAATCCGAAGCCGCCTTCGTCTGTCTGGTTCCACCAACGAAGGTCGCTCATAGTACCTGTCTCCTGAGGACGTACATAGGGGAAGAACAACTTGTCGGCAGAAGATTTGTATATACCAACGTTCTGAGATAGCTTGCGGTCAGAGTAGTTCTCTACCGGTCCGCGTCCGTTCCACTGGCATTGGTCCATATTGTAAGGCAGATTCATCACCATACCGAAGCGCAACATATCGGAAACCTTGGCACCCGGAGTGGTCTTTAGCTGTTGTGTAATGGTGAGTGCGCCATTCTCCTCGGCCTCGTAGACAAGTGTGAGGGTCGACTTAACTGTAGGCATATCGTATACAGCAGTAACGGTCTTGGCCTTCTTGTCGGCAGAGATAGAGCGTAGGTTTAGCTCAGGTGTGCGCCAAGCCTTTAGCTCCTTCTGCGACTGGGCACCCATGTCGTTGTCGGTTACGGCACGCCAGAAGTTTGGCTTTAGCGAGCCACCCTCGCCAAGAAGCGACTTGCCACCAACCATATACTTAGACATGAATCCGGTCTGACGGTCGAACTGCACCTCGAAGTTCTCGGCAGCAAGTGTTATCTGCGGCTGCTTCTTCTTGTCGGTAAGTTTTACAGCCTTGGTCTTTACTGGATTAACAGCAAGGTCGGAGCCAGCAAACTCGCGTATAGGCAACTGCTGATGAGCCACGATGTCGCCCGCCTTAAGCAGTCCCTCGTCCTTCTTAAGACGGAATTCGATGTTGAGCATAACATCCTTCTGGTCCTTGTAATTGTCCAACTTGTATGGCAGCACCAATCTCATCTTCTTCTGCGGAGAGAGCATAGAGATGTCGGCAATGGTTCCGTTCTGATATTCTATGCCGTCGGCCACGATAGCCCACGACAACGAAACATTGTCGGCTGGGCGGAAGAAGTTCTCATTCTTAACAATAACCCATCCGTCTTGAAGGTTCTCGGGCTCCACCCAATAGTTCTGATACCAGTAACCTATCTCGTAAGCCTGAGGAGTAGGTGTGCGATCGGCATAGATAAAGCCATTGCAGCAGAAATTGTTGTCCGATGGGTCGTACGAGTTGTAGTCGCCACCATACTTGTATATAGTGTTGCCATTGTCATCCTTGCCGCGCAAGCCTTGGTCTACAAAGTCCCAGATAAAGCCGCCTTGGTTGGTAGGATACTTGCGTACGAGGTCCCAATACTCATGCATAGAACCTCCGGAATTGCCCATGGCGTGAGCATACTCGCACATGATGAGTGGTTTCTTCTTAGATGGGTCCTTGCAATACTGTTCCACACCCTCTGGTGTGTTGTACATCACGGCAAAGATATCGGTATTTGGACCCTCGATGGCACGTTCCCAATGTACGGGACGCGAAGGATCGTACTGGTTTATCCAATTCTTAGCGGCGGTAAAGTTCTTCGAGTCGGCTGTCTCGTTGCCCAACGACCAATAGATAACCGACGGATGGTTGAACTGGTTCTGCACGTTGTGCTGGTTGCGCTCAAGTATAGGCAAGGCGAATATCTCCTTTGTGGTGATGGCATCCTCGCCGTAGTAGAATCCATGGCTCTCCTGGTTTGCCTCGGCGCAGACGTATAGACCATACTCGTCGCATAAGTCGTAGAACTCGGGATCGTCAGGATAATGACATGTACGCACGGCGTTGACATTAAACTGCTTCATAAGTTTTATGTCCTCAATCATGCGCTCGCGAGACACAACGTAGCCACCATCGGGATCAATTTCGTGGCGATTGGCACCCTTGATGTATACAGGCTGACCGTTTACAAGTAGCTGTGCGTTCTTAATCTCAATCTTGCGGAAACCCGTGCGAACAGGAACCGACTCCACATCCTTGTTGTTCTGCTGAACCGTTACAACCACCTTGTATAGGTTAGGTGTCTCGGCTGTCCACTTAAGCGGATTCTCTACGTCGAACTTAACGGTAGCGTTAATCTCGGCAATGTTCTTGCCAGCCTTCTTCTTTACCTTTGTGGTGTTGAGAATCTTGCGGCTTACGATGTCGCCATTAGGAGCAATAAGGTCTATAAGGAAGCGAGCGTTGCCCTTTGCCTTGAGGTTTACGGCAAGCGAGCCGTTCTTATATTGAGCATCGAGATCTGGTGTTACGCGTACATCGTCTACATGTGCTGTTTTAGAGCGCGAGTAAAGGAAACAGTTGCGTGCCACACCCGATAGGCGCCAGAAATCCTGGTCCTCGCTATAAGAGCCGTCGCACCAGCGGAATGTCTGAAAGGCTATGAGGTTGTCGCCCTTCTTAAGGAAAGGAGTTAGATCGAATTCGGATGCCGACTTAGAGTCCTCGGCATAACCTACAAAGTGGCCGTTTACCCATAGGTAGATGTTGGATGTAACCGAACCGAAATGGGCAATAACCTGACGTCCGTCCCATGAATCAGGTATGTGGATTGTGCGGCGATAAGAGCCCACATGATTATCCTTTGTAGGCACCTCAGGCGGATTGTCCTTAAAGTGTCCGCGCCAAGCAAAACCTATGTTTACATATTCTGGGTCACCATATCCGTTGAGTTCCCAAATGCCAGGAACACGCATGGTCTTCCACGTAGCGTCGTTGAAAGAGGGGTTGAAGAAGTCGGTAGGACGTTGGTCGGCATTCTCTACCCAATTGAATTTCCAATCGCCCTCGATAGAAAGATAATTTGAGGACGATTCGCGGTTGCCCTTCAAGGCTGCGTCACGGTTCTCGTAAGCAAAGAACGATGTGCGCGAAGGGAAACGGTTGACATTGTTCACCGACATGTCGTGCCACTCGGTAAAGGTGGGCTGTTGAACCTTGTCGGTTGTGTCGGCTGCATAGATAAGGCATGGCGACATGCCAGCTACAGCCAGAGTCAGTAATAGATGTTTCATAGACGTTATGTTGTTAATAAAATATATCGGTTTGTAAGGTGGGTGTAATTAAATAAGATTATAACGACTACAAAATTACAGAAAATAACCGATTATTGTGTCGGCTTGTGTGTTAATGAATGATAAGCGACAAAGAATGAACTATAAACGGCAAAGAATGAACGATATACATACGAAAAAAGTGTACCTTTGCAGATAGTAAAGGAAAACGAAACAAAAAGCAACTGAAATGAATTATAATACACATACGCTGACCAACGGTCTGCGCGTTATTCATCTACCGTCGGCATCGCCGGTGGTTTATTGTGGCTATGCCGTGGCTGCCGGAACACGCAACGAGGAAAAGGGCAAGGAAGAAGGAATGGCACACTTTTGTGAGCATACTACCTTCAAGGGCACAAGCCGACGCACTTCGATGAACATACTTGGCTATTTGGAGAGCGTTGGCGGCGACCTAAACGCCTTTACCAACAAGGAGGAGACGGTATATCATGCTGCCGTACTGAAGGGCAACATAGACCGCGCTGTGGACTTGCTTACCGACATTGTGTTTAACAGCACTTATCCTCAGGCAGAGATAGACAAGGAGGTAGAGGTTATTGTAGACGAGATTGAGAGCTACAACGACTCTCCATCCGAACTTGTGTACGACCTCTTCGAGAATGCCATATTTAAGGGCCATCCGCTCGGGCACAACATTCTTGGTACTGCCCAACAGTTGCGCACATACAAGACCGAGGATGCCCTGCGCTTTACACGTAGATATTACAGACCGGACAACTGCGTGTTCTTTGCTTATGGAGATGTTAAGTTTGAGAAACTTGTAAGATTGCTTGAGAAGGCTTCGGCTGCATCTATAACATCGATTTCGTCATCAACGGATATGGCTTTGCCAATAACAGCCCCAGCCACGCCACTTCCGCCGTATAAGGCACAGCACATAGAACACCACATGGACACGCATCTGGCACATGTGATGATTGGTACACGTGCCTACAACGTGCACGACAATCGCCGCATAGCATTGTATCTGCTTAACAACATACTTGGTGGACCTGGCATGAATGCCCGTCTTAATGTGTCGCTACGCGAGCGCCATGCTCTTGTGTATACGGTGGAAAGTATGCTTCAGAGCTACTCGGACACGGGATTATGGGCCGTTTACTTCGGTTGCGATCCACGCAACGTTAACCGTTGCTTGCGCCTAATAAGACGAGAGCTTGACAAGGTTATGGAGAAACCTATAAGCGAGGCGGCTCTAAGAGCTGCCAAGAAACAGATAAAGGGCCAAATAGGCATAGCTTGCGACTCGCGCGAATCGTTTGCACTCGACTTTGCCAAAGGTTATCTGCACTATGGATGGCAGAAGGATATAACAAGGCTGTGCAAGCATATAGACGCCTTGACAACAGACGACTTGCTGAGAGTGGCAAGGGAGACGTTCGCAGAAGAGTGTCTTACAAGACTGATTATAAGATAGGCATGCGCTTTAAAGCATGCCTATGAGTCTGCTGAATTCGATATGCTGCTCGGCTATCGCCCCATTCTTTATCAATATATTGTCGGGCAGATTGTACAATCCCAGCTTGTTGAACAAGTCGCCATTCACCATACGGCCATCGCATATGGTAGTAATATTATCGGCACCATACTGTTTCAACGTGCGCTGGCACGAGCTCTTGTCGGGATTAAGACAGATGCTTACTACCTTAAGCTTGCCATCCGACTGGCGTTCCATGTCGGCCAACTGGCGTAGCTGTGATGTCGAACTGTAGTTCCATGTTGCCCATACGTAGAACACCACGTTAGGAACAGACGCAAGCGTAGCGTTGTTCACAATCTTGCCGTTAATGTCATTGGCAGAGAAACGTGGAAGCTTTGACCCATTGTTGATGGTTGTCTTGCCATTGCACGAGGCAAGCAGACGGGCTGCAAACTGGTTGTCGGGCTGCTTCTCGACAATAAGTTTTAGCAGACGAGCGGCTGTAGTATAGTCGGGACGGTCGACAGCTACAAGATAACGGCGCACCAGATAAACGGCTACAGCACTCTCTGGATTGTCCTCGGCCATCTGTATGGCACACTTCTTTGTCTCGGCAGGCGATGCCGATAGTATCTGCTCGCGAAATGCATTCATCAGTTTGTTGGCCTTGGTGCCCTTGACAGTAAGTTCCTTAAGGTGCGAAGCATTGCCCTTGATGTCTACACTCTTGCCTGGTTCGGCAAAGACAGGCTGCTCGGTGAAGTTGGGGAACACTATCATCAAGGTCATAGGACGGTCGCACTCTACAAGATAGCTGAATCGTCCTGCCTGCACCTTTATAGTGTCCATGCCATGCGTAACGCTTCCATCAGGCGAATAGACGTAGAACTCGCCTTGGTTGAGGTTCAGCAAATGACCGTCTATCTTGAAGTGGTGGCTGTCGGTACCGCATGAGGCAAGAAGAAGTGTGAGAAAACTCAGTAACGAAACAAGAGAATATTTCTTCATATTGTTGGGCATTTAAGGATAGATGTAATGGGCGTTGCTCTTTCCGCTTACAGCAGAGGATGTCCGGCAATTACAACATTCCTAATATAATTAACGGCAATTATACGATATGCCTCGTGTAATTGCCGTTAGTTTTTATTGTTATAGTTTTATTACTTCAGAAGCGAGAGCTCCAAGTCGTTCTCAGCATATTGCTTGAGCGAAGGATCCTTCTGGAGAGCTTCCTTGAGATAAGAAGAAGCAGCAAACTTGTTGCCACGACGAGCAGCTACAACAGCATGCAGGTAGTCGGTCATGGCGTTAGGGTTCTGAACCTTGTCAAGAGTCTTGGCGGCAGCTGCATAGTTCTTGTTAAGGAGCTGTGCCAAGGCAGCTGTATTGCTGTTGGTCTTGCCGAAGTACTGCTCAGCCTGAGCGTAGTTGCCCTTTGCTATGTTAAGAGCACCAAGAGCAGCCTTTACGTTCTCCGAGTTGGCCGACTTAGATATAGCGCGCTCTGCATCCTGAACGTTGCCGTTAACAAGAGCGAGCAAGCCCATATTGGCCTGAGCCTCTGGTGTATCGCTACCAAGCGAAGCTGCCTTCTCGGCATACTTCTGTGCAGCAGCCTTATCGCCCTTTGCAAGAGCCAAGGCAGCGAGGTTGTTGTATGCACGATAGTCCTTGTCGTAAATCTGTGTGGCCTTGGTGTAGATAGCCTCCTGCTCGGCAGGTGTCTTGTCGAATGTAGCAAGATAGAGCAACTCATCAGCGCTCAACTTAGCTGCATCGTCCTTATACTGCTGCTCGATTTGCTCGTCTGAGCGGCCAATTGTCTCGTAATTGATGATAAGGCGTGAACGACGCAACTCAGGAAGGATGCCGTCGGCAAGCTCGCGGAAGCCTGCAGACATGTTACGAATCTGCTGCTCGCGCTCCTGAGGATCCTCGTACATAGAGAGAACACGAAGGATAACGTCCTTGTCCTGGAGGTTAGATGCAGCAACGAGCTTCTGGAAACCATCCCAGTCCTGTGCTGTATAGTGAGCATCAATATCTGCATTTACCTTATTATGCTTCAAAGTACCCTTAACATACTTCTCCGACTCGTTCTTACGCTTGCCTGCAAGCTTGTCGTTAAGCTTAACACCACCCTCTGGCGAAGCGTAAGCCTGAATCTCAACATTCTGGATGTTGAAGCCCTCGCGGTCGGCATTAATCTTCTTAAGCATCTCGACAAACTCCTGTACAGAGTTGTTCTTGAGCTCGCTCTTGCGTATGTTGGCCTGGTTGATAAGGAACTTGATGTTAGCCTCCTGCTTCTTCTCGTTTACACGCTGGAAGGTGTCAGGAGCGATGATGCCACTCTCCGAGGCAAGAGTCTTCTTGTAAAGCTCAGATGTAGCGATAACGCCGTTGGCCACCTTAACGGCAGGAACCTTCTGCTGCTTCTTGCCTATGCGGGCGTCGAATGTAAGGTACATCTCGCTCTTCTGCATGTCAGGAACATAGTTGAACGCTGTCTTCATTGTGTAGCGTCCACCTACCTTGTAAGAGATAGTCTGGTCGTTACCCATAACCTTCTCGCCCTGGAATGTGGCGCTGTTGCCCTTAGCAACCTGGCCGTCTGCATAGCGCAGCTCAGGAGTTACGGTTACAACGGCCTTCTTCTTCATATACTTCTCAGGGAATGTACCGTTGATTGTAGCAGGCACCTGACCTGCTTGGGTCTCGAGAGGGTTAGGTGTCACGGTGAAGTTGTCGGCTGACAGAGCGCCGAGCTTCGAACATGACGACATCATCAGCACAGAGGCTGCTGATAGAATAAATAAGTTTTTCTTCTGCATGTTTTATTATGAATGTTATTAATTTGTTTATTGTTACGAATTGTTTTTAGTTCACTTTAAGTTGCAAAGTTACTGATACAAATTGTAAGGAGGTACAAACCTTGGCTAATTTTATGTTTAATTAAAGATTTTAGCCGTATTAAACAAAGGCTTTATCTACTTGCGGCAGATTATCAGCACGTGCTCGCCCTCCATTGTTGTTGTAGCAAAGATGTATGTATCGCCACCATCGCGCAACTTAAGGCGTTTGCGAAGCTCGGCTACAGACATTGGAAAATTGCGCACAGCTATATTGGCTTGCTTCAAGGTACCAAGTGTCTGCTTTAGCTGACGTTTGTTGAGCGTGCATACAGCTTCTATTGCAAACTTTCTGCCTGGAAACTGCTCTACCCTACCCGCTGAAACAAACAGATGACTGTTAGGACCTATAGCCTCAACACCATATGCTTGCGACAGTTCGGCAAAGCATCCTGCCTTCATTATTGAGGCGTTGGGCTCGAAGAGGAATTGAGAGTTGAGAGTTGAGAGTTGAGAGTTGAGAGAGTTGGGGGTTGGGATATTATCTGCTGCACCTCCTATGGTATAGCAAAACTCGCTACGCTTATACTCGCCATCAGCCTCTGCCTTAGGCATAATGTCGACACAGTATACACGCACCCCATTCTCCAAGCTGCCACTATCGACCGAGGAAACAGAAACCTTGCCTGCAAGCACAAGCAACAGCTCCTTACACTCGCCACCTACCGACACTATATGCACCTCGTCCACCGTTCCTTTAAGGTCGGCTATGGCCTTGTGCCAATCGAGCATAGGCGAGAGCTTAAGCATTACAAAGCGTGCCTTCGACATAAGCTGTGGCAATAGACGGCACACATCTGGAGTACAGTCGGCTATGAGCACAGTCTTGGCGCCATGCTCGTCGCGTCGAGCCGGGTCAAGAAACAACATTGTCTGCTGTGGCATCGTGGCAAGATAGTCTTCGGCCTCGGCACAAACCACATTGGCGTTGCTAATGCCAAGCCGTGGCAGATTGCCGCTTACAACATCGCATAGGGATGAATTGCGCTCTACATAGGTGGCCGAGGCAAAACATCGGGAGGTAAAGGAGAAGTCTACACCAAATCCACCCGTAAGATCGGCCATGCTTGTCGTTGCTCCACCATGCCCTACACCAAGCTTATTGAGCCAACGAAGCGCCACCTCTTGCTTGTAACGGGCAGTAGGCTCAGACGAGCATTGCTCCATATTGAGATGCGGAGGATAGACCACACCATCGCAAGATGCCCATGATGGCAACTTCTGACGTGCAGTCTGCCAACCCTGTATCTGATTTAGGGCATAAGGCATGTCTACATCTGGATAGCGACGAGCCTGAAGGGCAAGGTCGCGAGGATTGGACAAACGATGCTGAAGGATAAATTCGGATGTGGTCATATGTGGATATTGTGGTTTGAGTGGTTTTAAATGCAAAGTTAATGAAATCTTGATATTTATGTAAAAAAAACACCCGAAATACTTTGCCAATCAACTAAGTTGCACTATCTTTGCCAAAGAATATTGCACATTCGGTAAATATTTGAGCAATCAACAACTGCCGACTAATTTAACTCAAACAATCTATATGAATCCTATTGTTGACTTTAAAGCCTTGCCCGAACGCATACGCTCTGCCGGAAAGCGTGTCATAGTTGCCGTGGCATCTCCTGCCGACTCGCATACAGAGGAGGTGATTGAGCGTAGCATCAGCGAAAACTTCGCACAGTTTACACTCGTTGCCGTGGAAGGCAAGCAGACCATTGCCTGCCGCCTTGCCGCTGACTATCCCGAACATGTTAACATAATAATGGCTGCCGACGACGACGATGCCGCAAGGCTTGCCGTTAAAGAGGTGCGCGAGGATAGAGCCCATGTGCTGATGAAGGGCTCGCTAAACACCGACAATTTGCTGCGTGCCGTGCTCAACAAAGAACATGGCATACTGGTTAAAGGTAGCGTGCTTACACATATAGCCGTTGCACAGATACCGGGCATGAACAGATTGCTGTTCTTCTCGGATGCTGCCGTCATTCCCTTCCCTACTACCGAGCAGCTGGATGCCGTTACCACATACATCACACAAACTTGGCGCAGCATTACTGGTGGTGATAAACCACGCGTGGCTCTTACTCATTGCACCGAGAAGATAAGCGAGAAATTCCCTATTACGCTGTCTTATCAGGATATTAAGCAATATGCCGCCCAGGGCCGATACGGCGATATTTGCATAGATGGACCAATGGACGTTAAGACGGCTTGCGATGCCGAGAGCGGAGCCATAAAGGGTATTGCGTCGCCTGTTGTAGGCAATGCAGACATCTTGCTGTTCCCGGATATCGAGGCTGGCAACACTTTCTATAAAACTATCACTTATTTTGCCCATGCCACAGTTACTGGCATGCTTGCCGGAACTACCGCCCCAGTGGTGGTTACATCGCGTGCCGACTCTGCCGAATCTAAGTTCTACTCGCTGGCTGTGGCGTGCATGAAGGCAGTGAAGAGTGAAGAGTGAAAAGTGAAAAATCCAATTGCTATGAAAAGAATATTCGTCATAAATCCTGGATGCACATCCACCAAGGTGGCTGTATACGAGGACGATAAGGCGGTGTGGACATCAGACGGTCTGCACCCACAAGAAGAGATAGACAAGTTTATGACCGTAGACGACCAGTACGAATACCGCAAGGACTTTGTGCTGAATCTCCTGCGCGAGGCAGGCATACCTCTGAAGTTTGATGCCGTAATAGGTCGTGGCGGTTTGCTTAAGCCCTTGCACGGCGGCGTGTATGCTGTCAACGAGCAGATGAAGTACGACTTGCACCATGCTCATCATCAGCACGTGTGCAACCTTGGCTCGCTCATTGCCGACGATATTGCACGCGAGTGTGGATGCCCAGCCTTTATGGCCGATCCCGTTGTTGTGGACGAGATGATGACACGCGCACGCTACACCGGACTGCCTTTCATGAAGCGCGAGTCTATATTCCACGCTCTCAATGCCAAGGCTGCTGCTCGCCGTTATGCTAAGACATGCGGCAAGGTTTACGAGAATATGGATATCATTGTGGCACATCTCGGTGGCGGCATCTGTGTGTCGGCTCATCATCTTGGCAAGGTTATCGACGTAAACAATGCACTTAACGGCGACGGTCCTATTGCTCCCGAACGCTCGGGCACATTGCCTGCCGACCAGCTTGTGCGCCTATGCTTCTCGGGCAAATACAAAGAAAGCCAAGTGATGAAGATGCTTGCAGGCTACGGCGGTTGCCAGGCCTTGTTGGGCATAAAGGATATGAAGGAGATATCGAGCCGCGCCGAGGCTGGCGAGGAGCCTTACCACGAGGTGCTTGAGGCTATGCTCTACACTATATCAAAGCAGATAGGCGCCATGGCCGTGGCGCTTTGGGGCAAGGCAGAAGCCATTATTCTAACGGGTGGTATTGCCTACAGCAAATACTGTGTAGAAGAAATAAAGAAACAAGTAGACTTCCTTGCTCCCGTTGTGGTACTGCCTGGCGAGGGCGAAATGGAATCGCTTGCCTTCAACGCACTCGGAGCTCTAAACGGGGAGTTGCCTATACACGAATACAAATAAATGGGAGCGGGGACGCCCTCGTCCCCCGAATGAGAGCGTCCCCCATTCTTATTCGGGGACGAGGGCGTCCCCGCTCCTAAATAAAGCACTCATACATGAATAAATTTCTCAACAAACACGAACCTATATACGAAACAACAGGCAACCTACCCCATTGGACACAATACGGAAAGATTACTTTCGTCACATTTCGTCTTGCCGACTCCCTTCCCCAATACATCATTGACAACATCAAAACCGAATATGAATCCATCAAACAGCAATTATTAAAAGAAGGTAATCTAAAAGAACTCGAATTTTTAAAAGTGAAAAAACATAACCAACTGGAGAAATATCTTGATAAAGGCTATGGTTCATGCATATTAAAAAATAAACAATATCAAGATATCATTATACAAACACTTGAACACGAGAATAACCTCATGTATGAATTGCATTGTTATGTCATTATGCCAAACCATATTCACTTACTTATAGAACCAAAAGAACAAGCTACTATTCAACAGATAATAAAAACTATAAAATCTGTTTCTGCACATAAAATCAACAGTTACACCAACCAAACGGGTTCTATCTGGCAAAAGGAATATTTTGACCGTATTATTAGAAACGAAGACCATTACAATCGGGTCATCAATTATATAAGACAAAACCCTTCCCATTGCTCTCCTTCTGAATACATCCTCTGGGAGTGGGGACGCCCTCGTCCCCGATAAAGCAAACAAACTCTCTGGGAGAGGGGACGCCCTCGTCCCCTGATAAGGCAAACAAATTCTCTAATTATTCGGGGACGAGGGCGTCACCGCTCCCATTGAGGGCGTTTAATATATATTACTTGCCCATTTAATATATATTATTTGCTCATTTAATATATATTACTTTGCCGTTGAATATATATTGCTGCCTTGCTCTCAATTCGGAGATGACTTGCTCTCAATTCGGGGACGAGGGCGTCCCCGCTCCTTATTTATACGATATATTCTCTTCCTTGAATTTCGCCTTTGGTTGTGGATGTTCTGCCGGATATCCAATTACCACCATGTTGAGTGGAATAAGATTGCTCGACAACGACAATGCTTTGCCTATTGCTTGGCAACGCTCTTCTGACGGATAGGCACCTGTCCACACAGCACCAAGCCCCATGGCGTGGGCAGCAAGAAGCATATTCTCAGTAGCAGCCGAAGCATCCTGAATCCAGAAGTCGCGACCGCCACCCTCTATCATTTTCTCGGTATCGCCACAAACCACAATGGCGAGGGGTGCTTTCTTTATCATCTTGGCGTAGGGATTGGCATCGGCGAGAGCGTCGAGCAAGTCACGCTGGTCGACAACAACGAAGTGCCAGGGTTGTTTGTTCATTGCCGTGGGAGCTGCCATGGCAGCACGCAGCATTTTTTCTATCTTCTCCTTCTCTACGGGTCGCGCCTCATAGTCGCGTATACTGGTGCGAGTGGCGATGTTGTCGAGCACCGCCTGCTCTGCATTTACTGTTTCACCTTCGCTTGCCGACTTCTCGGTAGAGGATTCACCAGACACCAAGCGCACGCCAAGCACTACTACAACCAAGGCGAGCACAATATTTAATACTATCGATTTGTTCTGTAAATTCATAACTCAAAAATTATAAAACTAAAAACCTTATAATCGCCAACGGCAACAATTCAAAATCTCAAAGCGCAGCCTAACAATTCATAATTGAACAATTCAAAATCGCCGTAGGCAACCAATTCAAAACTCAAAATTCAAAATTCCTAACTCCTCAAAAGGCTTCCCGTTGGGCATACGAATCTGCAATATGGCCGCGGCACCCATACCGAAAGGACGAGAAACAATACGGCAAACACTATTACCCACACCGAAGCCGAGGAGTATAGGAATGCCGTGAACAGCTCGTAGTCCATCCATGCGGTCCACGTAGCTGTTAGCATGAGCACCATAAGCACTCCCCACAGAACGTTGCGGAACATGTTGAGCGCTCTGTTCAAGCGTGGCGAGATTCGGGGTTTGCGTCGAGTGAGTTTGCCAGCAAGTTCCTGAGCCGAACCAAACGGACACATGTGGGCACAGTAGTGTCCTGGTCGACCTGCCAAAGGATAAAGCATAGCCACCACTACCATCAGCAATGGGGCTGCGAGCGTGGCGAGTATGGCGAGGTTTATGCCTCCCGAGAAGAGTCGCATGAGCATGGTGTAAGAAACGAATGTGCCGGTCCACAAGCCGAGAACGATGACGTTGAGAACCAACTGCACATAATGCCAACGGCGGTTCTTGACAAACAGCGGAACCACAGCACCCATCAACACCACTATCAAAGCCACGATGCCACCAAGAGTAAACCCACCAGACGAGACAGAAGACCCCGACACATCTACAGAGCCAGTGGCATCAGGCGCATTGCCGAGCGTTGCGTGTTGCTTGGCATAGGCGAGTCCACGCTGCACATTGGCTATGATGGCACGCGACGAGAACGTTGCTCCCGTCACACCATCCACCTCCATTGCCGTAGCCTCATCAATGGTCTTGCCCTGCCATTGAGCAAAGATAGCAGAAGCATGATTGAAGAAGTCGGGCGTTTCGGCATTAGGCTCTGCCACAATGCTGTCCACCACCCCACTCTTGCTTACATGAATGCGCAGCGGAACTGGTCCGCCATATCCCTGCACGTCTTTGGCAAGCAGGCGTGTATTCACAACTATTGTGCCATCGGGATGCACCGACATGGTGTCGTTGCCTAATGCCACGGCATCAGTCATGGTATGCGCGTGGCGCAGATCGATGCCGAATATCCTGCCGTCGCGCACTATTGCCGCAGCCGAGAGTATCAGCACTACAACCACAAGCGATAGCAGAGCAGGAATAAAGTTTTTGTTTTTCGCGTTTTGCATATTTAATATCAATTTGTTTTATTAAGTATGTGTTCATATATAAAGATAATTCTGAACTGTTACTTATTGTATGCAAAAATAACAAAAAAGGAAGAACAATCCAAATATAAAAATGTTTATTAACGCAATATGGGGGTGTGGCAAAACTCATAAAATGAGATGCCACACCCCCATATACTACTGTCTTGCCACGTTCATTCCACAAGACTACGTGGCTGACTATTCTCCATAAATATATCCATCATCGCCAGGCATTGGTTCATTTCCCGATCCAGGTCTACCTATTGGAATAGTTTCCGACCCTGCCATAATTCCTACAGCATCGATAGCGATAACATTGATTTGGGGCTTATGATACTTTTTCTTTTCCATATTGTTTTTATTTTTTTCGTTATTGATTCAGTTTATTGATTTAACTTTTAATAGTTCTGTTATTTTATGATTATCTTCTTAGTCTTACCCGACTTCATGCGCACGATGTTTACGCCGCGCTGTAGCTCGTCGAGACGCTTGCCGCTGAGGTCGTAGTATTCAGCTTCGGCATCGTTGAGGGCATCAATAGCATTGATGCCAGTAGTAGAACCGTCGATGCGCATACTGAGTTGGGCAGGAGCATTGGCAGAAGTGCTGCTGAGCCAAGCGCGGAACGGACTAACCTTGGCGCCTTTCACATGATTCGAACTCATCAGTTCAGCCACATTCCAGAAGCAGTCCTTTGATATCACATAACCGCTGTTGACTTCCTTAGTAGTGTAAGTGCCGTGGAATGTCATGCCGCCCACGTTTTGATCTGATATTGCCATGCTCAACTCTGCATCGTTAGCGCCAAATGTCAGCTCTGTTTCGGTGCCGTTGCGCTTTACCACGCATGGAGTTCCGGCTGCCACTGTTCCTTCTATGCGGCTCAGCACAAGCTCGTTGCCATCAATCTTGTCGATGGCATACAGGCGGTAAGACTCCTCGCCAGTCAGCGTCAATGAGTACGGCAACACGAGTGTGCCCCAGTCGTTCGACATCTGGCGGGTGTAGGATATTTCATCAACTGTGCCGCTTGCCTGGTCGCTGATATATGAGTCGTCGCTCAGACTGACTGCCTTCTCCTTATAACCTAAGCTTCCCGATATACCTTCTGGTAATGACTGTAAGTTAACAGTCTTAATATTATTAGCGTTAAGAAAAACAGTAAAACCAATTTTTTTCAGTGATTTAGGCAGCGTCACTCGTCCTGTTTCTGCACTTAGATTTTGGCAACCATAAAATGCATTATTTCCGATTTCCGTCACCGAGGCAGGAATTACAAGTTCTCCTGATAGACTTCTACAAAGCATAAAAGCTTGATTAGGGATTACACTCAGAGTATTTGGCAACTCAAGTTTTGTAAAACCGTGACAACTATAGAAAGCCGATTTTCCGATAGTTGTTACTGAGCTGGGTAATGTCAAAGATCCCCTAAATCCAGAACATCCGTCGAAAGCGGATCTCCCTATTGTTTCAAGTTTATTTGACAGCGTTAGAGTGCCGAATCCAGTGCAATTTTGAAAAGCCTGGTCGCCAATCTCTGTTACCGAATTAGGTATGATAAGGTTTCCTGAAAGACCCTCACAACCTTTAAAAGCAGTCCCGGGGATTACACTCAGAGTATTTGGCAACTCAAGAGATGTAAAATACTTACAATTCATGAAAGCTGCAATTCCGATCTCTGTTAATGAGCTGGGCAATTTCAAAGATCCCGTAAATCCAGTACAATTGTAGAAAGCATCTTGCCCTATTTTTCCCAGTTTACTTGACAGCGTTAGAGTGCTATTGAATCCAGTGCAACCGGAAAAAGCGTTCTCGCCAATCTCTGTTACCGAATTAGGTATGTCAAGGCTTCCTGAAAGACCCACACAACCATTAAAAGCATATTCGGGGATAACACTCAGAGCATTAGACAACTCAAGAGATGTAAAATACTTACAATTCTGGAAAGCTGAACTTCCGATATTTGTTAATGAGTTGGGCAATTTCAAAGTTCCCGTAAATCCTGAATTATAGAAAGCAGAGCCCAATATTTTTTCCAGTTTGTTTGACAGCGTTAGAGTGCCATTTAATCCAGTGCAATCGGCAAACGCCAAGATGCCAATCTCTTTTACCGAATTAGGTATGACAAGGTCTCCTGTAAGATTTTTACAATTACAGAATGCTTCTTTGGGAATTTTCGTAATCGGACCGTCAAACTCTATCACGCACTTGCCATCAACAACACTATGCGCCACGATGTTTGCACCAAATTGCTCTTTGTATCTTATGTTATCCACAATCTTGCCGTCGGAAGTTGTGTAACGGAAGAAACTATGATTACAGTATTGGCAGACATCATCGGCGTTTAGCTTATGTCCAGTGGCAATATATGAAGTGGTAAGGCCGCAAATAGTGTCGTTTGTATAAAATCCGCGGGATTTGAATGTTACATCATAGTTAGATAAACAAGTATGCTCGCTCTTTGCTATTATAAGTTTATTATTTTTCGTACTTCCCAAATTTTTGCGTTCGCCATTTTCACGCTTGTATACAAACCATTCGCCATCGTCAGATGCCGACTTATTATAGCCCTGCTTCTCCCACGATAGCTCCATATAGTTGCCATAAGGCTGCACCTTCAAATTGGCAGGACGAACGTATCCGCTGATGGTGTTGTCAAGTGTCCAATCCTCTTCTTGGTCTTGTGAACTATAGTTTTCTTTGTTATACCATTTGCCCTTCACAGTTAGCTTATGGCCATAATAGGGGAATGAGCTGTTGAAGGAGAGCTTAAGATCGATGACGCATACAAAACCATTTAATAAGCCTAAAGCGTTTGGGTTTTTCTCCTCAACTTTAAGATTGCAGAATTTTGCTGTGCCTACATTTTTATTATCAACAATAATATCTGAAGTATTACCGACAGGCTTGTCTCCATAGGTTCTTTGATCATTTCTAAATGTTTTTATATCGGTGACACCAGATATATTGCTCCACATTTCTTTAAGGTTTACTACTTGCTTGTCGTCGATGTAGAGATTTACATCACCTTTGAAGTTGGCTGTCCTATCTATATAACCCCCATGTGATGAATAATACCACATGTATAATTGTAGCGTGACCTCTGTGCCATTCTTTGTGTATGACACGGGATTGAGTTTGACCATAGGGTCGTAATTGGTTTTGGCTGCCGCCTTTCCCACGCCAGCCACACACAAGAACAGCGAGAGCAGCGTGTAGACTACTGCTCTGCCGAAATGTATAGAATAAAGTTGTTTAATATTATGCATTGTCTTTTGTTATTTGATTGAACTTTCGCAAGTTCAGAAGTTAATGGAATTAAAGAAGTTTTTCGCGGAGCTCAAGGGAACTACACTCCCTTCGGTCGTTTTGGAAGTTCTTGCTATGGCAAGCGGCAAAGCCGAGCGAACGGACAATAGCTTTATTGCTTAAACTTCCGTTCCGTGTCACCGAATGGCCGTTCCGTGTCACCGAATGGCCGTTCCGCGTCACCGAACGGACATTCCAAGACACGGAACGGAGATTTTAATTATTCTGCCGATTATACACTAAGGTTTTATTCACCCCAGATCCATCCATTCTCGTCAGGCTTCGGTTGTTCTCCCGATCCTGGTTTGCCATTTGGAATAGTTTCTGTTGACCCAGACGACGATCCAGGCGACCCAGCCATAATTTCTACAGCATCGATAGCTACAACATTTATTAGGGGTTTCTGATACTTCTTCTTTTCCATATTCTTTTGTTTTTTTGTTATTGATTCTATTTATTGAACATTCAAGAGTTCTGTTATTTGATAATTATCTTCTTAGTCTTTCCCGACTTCATGCGCACGATGTTTACGCCGCGCTGTGGTTCGTCGAGACGCTTGCCGCTGAGGTCGTAGTATTCTGCCTCGGCATCGTTGAGGGCATCGAGAACCTCCGCAGCGTTGATACCAGTAGTATTATCGTCGATGCGCATGCTGAGTTGGGCAGGGGCGTTGGCAAAAGTGCCGCTGAGCCAAGCGCGGAACGGTTTAACCTTAACACCTGTAACCAAATCTGACTTGTTCAATTCAGCCACATTCCAGAAGCGGTCTTTGGCTATGATATAACCGTTGTTAACGTCCTTGGTCCAATAAGTGCCGCTGAATTTCATGCCATCCATGGGTTGATCATTTATTGCCATATTCAACTCTGCATTGTCATTACCAAATGTCAGATCTGCTTCGCTGCCGTTGCGCTTTACCACGCATGGAGTTCCGGCTGCCACTGTTCCTTCTAAGCGGCTCAGCACAAGCTCGTCGCCATCCATCTTGTCGATGGCATAGAGGCGGTAAGGCTCATTGCCAGTCAGCGTCAAGGAGTAAGGCAACACGAGTGTGCCCCAGTTGTTCGACATCTGGCGGGTGTAGGATATTTCATCAACTGTGCCGCTTGCCAGGTCGCTAATATATGAGTCGTCGCTCAGACAGACTGCCTTCTTCTTATAACCTAAGTTTCTCGATATACCTTCTGGTAATGACAGGAAATTAACAGTGTTAATATTATCAGTGTCAAGAAAAACATTATCACCAATTTTTTTCAGTGATTTAGGCAGCGTCACTTGTCCTGTTACTGCATTTAGATTTTGGCAATCATAAAATGCAAGACGCCCAATTTCCGTCACCGAGGCAGGAATTACAAGTTCTCCTGATAGACTTCTACAATGCGTAAAAGCTTGAGTAGGAATTACACTCAGAGTATTTGGCAACTCAAGTTTTGTAAAACTGCGACAACTATAGAAAGCCGATTGTCCGATAGTTGTTACTGAGCTGGGTAATGTCAAAGATCCCGTAAATCCAGTACATCCGAAGAAAGCTGATACCCCTATTGTTTCCAGTTTATTTGACAGCGTTAGAGTGCCATTGAATCCAGTGCAACCGGAAAAAGCCTGGTTGCCAATCTCTGTTACCGAATTAGGTATGACAAGGCTTCCTGAAAGACCCTCACAACCTTTAAAAGCATATTCGGGGATTACACTCAGAGCATTTGACAACTCAAGAGATGTAAAATACTTACAATTCATGAAAGCTCCATATCCGATGTCTGTTAATGAGCTGGGCAATTTCAAAGATCCCGTAAATCCAGTACATCCGTTGAAAGCTGATTCCCCTATTGTTTCCAGTTTATTTGACAGCGTTAGAGTGCCATTGAATCCAGTGCAATTGTAAAAAGCCTTTTCGCCAATCTCAGTTACCGAATTCGGGATGGTAAGTCCGCCGCTAAAACCACATGCATTAAAGGTTCTGTTTTCTATCCTTTTCAGATTAGACGGTAAAGACAGAGAGGAGTTTAAGTTCATGCAATTCTCGAACGCCCCCCTCTCCAATTTCTGTCACGCTGTTTGGAATGGCAAGATAGCCGGAGATTGCAGTATTGTAAAAAGCATAAGAGCCTATTGATGTAACTGTATTCGGTATACAAATGTCCTTACTGTTTATCTTAGTATTTTTAAACGCCCTATCAGGTATACGCGTAAATTTGCCTTCAAACTCTATTATACAATTTCCATTGTTGTCAACAGTATGCGACAGTATCTTGGAGCCAAAGTCAATGTTGCTTGCAAGAGGTATAGTCTTGCCGTCGGTTGTGGTGTAAGAAAATATACCATGCTTGCAATATCTGCACTCTCCTTCAATTGGATCATGACTTCCTTGGGTATAGCCCTTAGTCAGACCAGTGATGATTGTTGTTTCATTTAAGGCATAGGGTTGGAATGTGAGATAATAGGTTGCCAAACATCTGAAATCTTTATCGGCGATTGTAAAATGTTTCGTAAATGGATTTGTGTCTTCCACCTGTTTTACACATTTGCCGTTCTCTATTCTGTATAGCACCCACTTGCCTGTTCTGGTCTCGTCAGTTTCCGAGCCAGAATATTCCCATGTGAATTTTACATCATAACCAATCTTAGAAATATCTAAATTGGTGGGGTAAACGAAGCCGTGGAGAGTGTTCTGGAGGTCCCAGATTTTATCATTATACTTACTATCGTCGCATCTGTCACGCCAATTACCTTTCACGCTTACAGTATGTTTACGATAAGAAAACGAATTGTTGAAAGAGAGTTTAAGCTCAATAGTGGTCCACTTCGTCTCCCCTGTATTTCTATTATAGGGACACGTCTGGTTTTTTTTGGCGTTGCAGAACTGCGCTGTGCCTACGTTTACGCCATCATATGTTATAGTGCCTTGTGAACCCACATTGCCACTTTTCTCGTAATTCTTGATATTGTTCTCGTTTTTGTGAGTACTACTGGACATCAGACTCCACATGTTGTTGAGAGTGCATGCATCTTTGTCGTCTATACGAAGCATGACATTACCTGTAAAGTAAGCGTTGTCGCCATCGTAGTTATACATCCATAATTTAAGCGTAACCTCGGTGCCATTGTTTGAATAGGTCGGACCGGAGATAAGTTTCACAATCGGATTGCGAGGTGTCCTGTTACCAGCAGACATAGTGCTTGCTCCTAACATGCACATCAGGAATGAAAGCAAAGCGTAGAGATATACTCTGCGTGGGTGTTTGAATTTGAATGTTTCCATAATAGTTATTTAATTTTATTTTATTCGATGTGGTGCAAATTTAGGGGGGGGGTATTGGGTGTATTATGCATTGTCTTTTGTTATTTGATAATTATCTTCTTTGTCTTTCCCGACTTCATGCGCACGATGTTTACTCCCTTTTGTGGCTCGTCGAGACGCTTGCCGCTGAGGTCGTAGTATTCTGTAGCTGTATCGTTAAGAGCATCAATAGTGCCCGCAGCATCTATGCCCGTTGCTGTGTCGCTAACACATATAGACAACTGGGAAGCGCCATTAGGCAATGTGCCATCAAGCCAAGCGCGGAAAGGTTTAACCTTAACACCTTTAACCAAATCTGACTTATTCAGTTCCTCCACATTCCAGAAACTGTTCTTTGATATCACATAACCGCTGTTGACTTCCTCAGTCCTGTAAGTGCCGCGGAATTTCATGTCGCCCACGGTTTTTCCTTCTGTTGCCATATTCAACGCTGCATCGTTTGCGCCAAATGTCAGCTCTGCTTCGCTGCCGTTGCGCTTTACCACGCATGGAGTTCCGGCTAATACATCTTTATCAAGTTGTTTCAATACAAGCTCGTCGCCATTCATATTTTCAATGGTATACAGGCGGTAAGGCTCGCTGCCAGTCAGCGTCAAGGCATAAGGCAACACGAGTGTGCCCCAGTCGTTCGACATCTGGCGGGTGTAGGATATGGCGTCGGCTGTACCGGTTGCTTGGTCGCTGATATATGAGTCGTCGCTCAGGCTGACTATTGGTTTATAATCATTTAAGCTTCCTTCAAAGACTTTGGGCAACGACTGGAATTTGAAAGTTTGAATATTATTACATTCGTTAAAAGAATCACTAATAACAACTTCCAATGATTTAGGTAATGTCAAATTTCCCGTGAATCCAGAACAACCATCGAAAGCCGAATATCCAATAATTGTTATAGAGTTTGGAATAGTCAAATTTCCCGTGAATCCATAACATCCTCCGAAAGCTGAAGTTCCAATATATGTTACAGAGTTTGGAATAGTCAATTTTCCATTAAATCCAGAACAACCACTGAAAGTATTGTTTTCAATAGTTGTTATAGAGTTTGGCAATGTCAAATTTCCCTTGAATCCATAACATCC
>ERZ1034678.125-NODE-125-length-42375-cov-75.372637_pt1 | contig 42375 bp, 49 predicted proteins | sample MGYA00520640_ERZ1034678 | MGnify/ENA primary metagenome ERZ1034678 (study PRJEB33766, sample SAMN09781767) | gut metagenome | biome: gut microbiome | host: Homo sapiens | place: Madagascar | study: EMG produced TPA metagenomics assembly of the PRJNA485056 data...
AATAAAGGTGGCGTAGCTACTGCTGTCACAATCCTGAATATTCCTCATTCGAGCGACGACAAGTGCAGAGCGATACTGCAATGAGGAACAATACTACGGCGGGTTACCCACCCATCTTAAGCATAGAAAAATAAGCGTTTTACGATTGTCGCTTTACAATCCAAACAATCGTACTGCTTCTACATTTTATAATACTCAATCAAGTTATGATTAATTTAAGAATCACTGGCCTTTACAACAGAGGCCAGCAAGATGAGTACGTCGAATTGGAAGCAGCGGCACGTTGCGACTTCGAAGGCCTCCTCAAGCACATGCAGGAAAAGGGCGAGATAGGAACCGCCAAGTCTTCAAAGAAGACGAAGAAAAGCAAGAAGAGTAAGTAACGTACCGCTCACCTCCCTGCGCCGAAGGCGTGGGGAGGTACTTAAAGTTTTCTTTAATAACTTTTTCAAAACACTGATAGGTGTAACTACTTGTAGTATAGTGGGGACGCTGTATTGGTGATATGCAGTAGGTTCCCCGAACCTTACGCAATCCTGTATAGCCAGTAATTTGATAATTTTAAAAATATAGCAGATTTCTTAGAATTTGCAGCAAAGTTAATGAGAAGATAATATGAAAATTCAGAGTTTTAAAGTCGTAGGTGTTAGAGGTTTTCTTACCAAAGACATTTCTTTCAGAGACAGTGTTACTTTCTTGATAGGTATAAATGGTTCTGGAAAAACAACCATATTGGATTTGATGTATGGATTGTTGAATCCTTGTTTGGAAAAACTTTTAACAATAAGTTTTAAAGAAATAACGATTGTCTGCGAAGTTGAAGACAATAAGGTAATCTCTGGAAAGCAAAATATTCAGATTGTCTGTAAAAAACAAGATGAAAACGTTATTATTGCTTACCAAGACTTGAAGAAAGCCCAGTATGCAGAATATACCTTGTCCAATGTATCCATGGCAGAAGATTACGATTGTGACGGTGAAAGAACGTATAATGAGTTGGATAATGCTTTTGTTAAATCAGAAGTATATGCAAAAATCAGAAGTCTTTCAACACCAGTGATATTGAATTTGAATCGTTATTTATCTAATTTGGTAGAATTCGAAAGTCCAATAAGGGTGAGGCGTGCTCTAAGGAACATACCAAGGCAAGGACGAGACGACGGTATTCAAAGAGCTTTGTTTAATGTACAAGAGTTAGTGTATTTTAATATACGACAAACTGCACGAAAACAAAGTAAACTAGCTGAAGAATTTAAAAATAAAGTATTTGAGGAAATGTTTAAAACTCCTCAAGTTATGGATTTTACTCTTCCAGGGAAAAAGTCAATTGATTACTCTAAAATTAAAGATCTTCGAGAAGCGTTGTTAGTAGCCGAATCATTGGATGAAGAAACAAGTAAGTTGACTCAAATGGTAGATAAATATTTGGAAGGATATGAGTCCACGTTACAAAATTTTGTGTCCTTTAGTAAGGAGATGGATTTTAAGACTTCTAAAGAAAATGTCGAATTGTTTCAAAAAATGATAATGTATGATATGCAATATAATAAAATCATGAATCTTGCAGAATATGCAAAAATTAATATGCAAGAAGTGCGTAAGCTTCATGAGCCTTTAAACCGTTTCGCTAAGAGTGTTAATCTGTTTTTTAAGGAGGGAAAGAAAGAAATACGAGTTACTGGTAGTGGTGATATAATTGTGCTTAATTACAATAAAGGTGCCAAGGTTCAAGATACAATCTTTAACTTGTCTTCTGGCGAGAAACAGATCATAATCTTGATGGCGTGTCTTTCACTTTCAGAAGATTCTAAACGTTCTCATGTATATGTTGTCGACGAGCCTGAAATCTCTTTACATATATCTTGGCAAGAACAGTTTGTAGATGCATTGTTGGAGGCAAGTCCGAATACTCAATTTATTTTAGCAACGCACTCTCCTTCTATAATTGCAAAGAATGATAGAAGAGGTTGGTGTGAAGATATAACGATGTGATAAGATGGGGCTAGAATATAATTTTGAAGAAAGACAATTAGTATCAGTATTTCATCAGTATAGAAATGATATAAATATCTATACGGAGGATTGCGAGAAGGATAAAGCTTTCTATCAACAGCTCTTAGGGCGATTGATGAAAAATACGGATTGTCAAATCACTGACATATTCCCTATAGGAGATTGTAATGCTGTGATGGAAGCTAGTAGAACTAATCTTGATGCGCGTGGCTTTTATCTTATAGATGGTGACATTTATGTGATTTACGCTCCACGAGTTCATCGTCCAAATCTTTATGCACTTGATTCATATTGCATTGAGAACTTTGTGATAGATGAAGAGAGTGTTGCAAGATTAGTTTATGAGTTGAATGGTGGTATGGAAAGGTTGGAAACGATAAAGGAAAAGTTAGATTTTACGCATGCGTTTGATTTGCTATTGCAACCTATCATCGACTTATTCTTTGTTATGTCATTGGAACGTAAATATGTTGGTGCTTTCGAGTTGGGGGAATATGATCGCTATATATCTAGTGGAAAGATATTTGATGGTAATAAAGTTCAAATAGCAATTGACTCCAAGCAAAAAACATTGGTGCAGAATGTTATAAGTGGAGAGATCTTACTTGATGAACTTAATATGCTGAGAAAAATGTATCCTTACAATAATGACACACTATTAAAAATTGTCTCAGGCAAGGATTATATATTACCTTATTTGAAGAGATATATAAAAAGTAAAATGGGGTTCAATTTTCAGTTGCCCAAAGAAACATGGAAATATCATTTGGCTAAATATTGTAATTTAGAAAGGTTGGAGCCTTTAAAGGATACCATATTGAAGAGACTGCATAGTATGGAAAATCAGATGAATTATCCGGCAACAATATAAGTTAGTATGGGTTTATAAATGTGATTATACCATCTGGAACAATAAAAATACGATGAATATAGTAAAAACAGAAATAGATGGCGTACTCATTATAGAACCACGCCTCTTCCGTGATGCTCGTGGCTACTTCTTTGAGAGTTTCAGCGAGCGAGAGTTTGAAGAGAAGGTAGTCCCAATCCTGGGACACAGTGTTCACTTCTGCCAAGACAATGAGTCTATGAGCAGTTATGGCGTGATGCGAGGCTTGCACTTCCAAGCGCCCACCTTACACACAAAGCAAGCTGGTACGCTGCGTAAAAGGTAGAGTACTTGATGTCGCTGTGGATATTCGTAAAGGCTCACCAACCTATGGAAAGCATGTGGCAGTAGAACTGACTGAAGACAATCACCGCCAGTTCTTTATCCTTAAGGGTTTTGCTCATGGTTTCGCTGTCCTCTCAGAAACAGCCGTCTTCCAATACAAGTGCGATGAGTTCTATCATCCAGAGGCTGATGGCGGCATCAGCATTCTCGACGATACCCTCGGTATCGATTGGAAGATTCCAACAGAACATGCCAATCTCTCAGAAAAGGATACGAAACATGCGATGTTGAAGGACTTCGATTCTCCTTTCTACATCAATGTAGATTTATATAAATAATACTATTATGGCAGATAAAGAAGTTTTAGAGCGAATCCTCTCGATGCTCCCAGAAGAGTTTCAAGACATTTACGACGATACGATACCAGAGGCAAAGGAAGTACGCAAGAAGATGGGAAAGAAGGTTTCTTCCGTAAAGTCCTATTCCTGCGCTATGCCGATGTTTGAAGACATTCGTAAGCTCAACTACAAAGGGCAAGCCCAGGTCTGCAAGACCTTTCATCAGTACATAAGAAGAATCCTAATGTGGTATCCTTCTTTCTCGACCGTTTCGAGGAAACCTAATCCCGAATCAATATGAAAGATCTTGAAGACTCCATTGAATGGATAGGCTATGCCGTTAATGATATGGACAACGTCATTTCAGAGATAGACTATAACGACCCAATGACCTTCTTCGATATTGAGAAATCAATGGGAAAGGTAATCAGTAAAGAACTGAAGAGCAATTCTCTAAAGTAAGATATGCAAGACGTTGAATTATTATTTAGTAAATAGAGAAGACGCCTTACCTGCATGAAAGATGGGGATAAGGGCTATAAGTCTATGCTTCATGTTACTATATTGAAAAAATAGATGAGGTGAAGGAGTGTGCTTAGCAATCCTTCACCCTAAAAGATAATGCAAACGAGCGCAATGAAAGCTGGCTTTCAAATTACCGAGTGCAGCTTATCTTATGCAAAACGATAATAAAATAACTTTTTTCAAAAACAGATATGTGTAACTACTTGTAAAATAGTGGGGACGCTGTATTGGTGATATACAAGCAGAAAGTTATTTTGAAAACTATCTAAAATAAGAATTATGAAGTTATCCTATAAAGATTATAATTTTGATGATTCTCTTCGAATGATGGATTCTGTTTTATCAGCACCTTCAGATGTGATTAGAGATAGTGATTCTATTCCTTCGAAAGACATGTTGAATGCTAGTAATGCTTATTTTGTGTACTATACTGTTGTGCATATTAGACTTTTAGGTGTAATTGCTTCAATGGAAAGTAACCAAGAAGCTTACTTTAAAGTAAATAAAGTTGCCTTAGGAGAGTTTATCGCCTTATGTCGATCCTATCAGCAATGTGAAGATGTAAATATTTGCAACCAGACTGTCACTGTGGTATTGAATACGAGGTATAAGAAAGATATTGATGATGTGATAAGTTTAGTTTCCAAAATACGTAGTATAGTAGATGTCATCAATTTGAAACTTAGCAAAAGACAAAATCCGTTGATAAAAATAGCCATTGGCATAGATTATGGGAAAGGCTTGATGATGAAACTCTCTGATGACTCTAATAAAGAGCAAACAGATGTTTGTTGGTTAGGTGATGTCGTTAATCAAGCAATATTATTGTCTTCCTTTGCTGGTAAAAGTTATTTGGATGGGCCAATAATGATATCTGATGCAATATATGCAAATCTCAACGAAGATAATCAAAAGATGTTCAAGAGGAATGTTACGCATAATTGCTATCATGGCAGTTTGCAAAACAAAAGAATGAATGAATGGTGTAAGGAAAATAGTATTTAGTTATGGCAAAACCAAGAGTTTTTATAAGTTCGACCTTCTATGATTTGAGACAGGTTCGCACGGACTTAGATCAGTTTATAATGGCATTGGGCTATGAGCCTGTGAGGAATGAGGAGGGAGATATTCCTTATGGACAAGATGAGGAGCTAGAGAAATATTGCTATGAAGAAATTAAAAATTGCGATATTTTGGTTTCCATTATTGGAGGTCGTTTTGGGTCAGATTCAAAAGTTGCTCCTTATTCAGTTACGCAACAAGAAATCAAGACAGCTATGCAGGAACATAAGCAAGTATATATATTTGTAGAGAGTTCTGTATTAGCTGAGTTCCAAACTTATCTTTCTAATAAGGAAAATAAGGAGGTTAAATATGTATATGTTGATAGTATTAAGGTCTATGAGTTCTTAGAGGAAATAAACAAACTGAAAGTCAATAATACGATTAAAGGTTTTGATAGTACTACTGATATAACAAAGTTCTTGAGAGAACAGTTTGCGGGGCTGTTCAAGCGTTTTTTGGATGACCAAAATAAAGTTCGTGAGGCAAATACAATAGAGCAATTGCAAAAGACTTCTCAAACCTTGAACCAACTGGTGGAGATGTTTTCCAAGAAGAATGAAGGACAGTCAGAGCAGCTAAGACAAATACTTTTATTGAATCATCCTATAATATCCTTTTTACAAGACAAGTTAGGAGTGACTTACAAATTCTATGTCAATTCTTGGGATGATTTGAATAATTTGTTAAAAGCAAGGGGATTCCTATTGCAAAAATCGACTCCACTTGATGAGTATTATAAATGGGTTCGTGAGAATTCCTCAGAAGGAAAAACTCATAATCTTTCTGTTGTAACATCCTTATTTCAGGATGTTAACGGTGAAAAGTTATTGAAACCAATCAATGTCAATGATTGGAAAGATTCTTATACTAAATATGAGGTTAAGGAAAATGATCCATTTGACTTGCCTTTTTAAATATAAATTATAGTCATTTAAAACAGAATATTATGGCAAGAACAAGAACGTATATAGCTGGCGATTGGACAGGAGATTCCGATGCCATTGAACAATTGTATAAATGGAATAAAGGAGATAAGTGGAGTTTCCATTTTGTTGATGCACATAGTAATCATAATTGCTATGATTCATCTAAGCCATGTACAATTAAGGCAGATTTATCTTCTAGAATGAGTATTACTAAAATTTTTGTATTGATAGTTGGAAATGATACCAAGAATACAAGGAAGGGATCGTGTGCTTATCAAGATTGTGATAAGAGAAATTATAATTATTATCTTCAGAAGAATGAATGCTCAGTAATAGGGAAATCTTATAGTACTCAGAGCTTTATAGACTATGAATGTCAGATGGCTTATAATGCTTGGATAAAAGATGATGTGAAGATAGTTGTGTTGTATAATGCAGCTTCGGTAAATAAGAATAAGTGTCCTGATATACTAAAGAATATAGGTGTTCATGTGGCAATGAAGAGTTATAATGTCTATAGGGATAAATATGTCTATGACTATGAGCAAGTTAGAAAGGCTATAGAAGAATAACTTTGTGTGTTAAAATGAACTATAATCAAAGATAATAAAGGATGAATATACATTTTATCCACGACTTGTGGTTTTATAAGAGCTTGGTCTGTTCGAGATTTCTAAAGGCTTTAGGTATTTTGTTTACGATAGATAAGTTCTTGGAATGTTTCGATTGTTTTTCATGGCTTCAAATACATGACTTTTACTTTGGATTGGCAATTTGTACTATTAGTTTGTTATGGGGCATTTGGATTCTAATTAAAACAAAACAGAAAGTAACTCTAAAAATTAATAATCGTACAAAGCTGTCTATATTTTATGGGGATTTATTTAAAGAGCGACATATACGTGTAATTCCTGTTAATGAATATTTTGATACGCATTTAGATGATGGTATCATAGCACCTAATACAGTTCATGGTCAGTTCTTGAAAAGATACATAACACGCATTCCTGAACTTAGAAGAAAAATTGATGCTCAGTTGCAGCATCTTAGACAATTACCTAATACTCGTCAACGCAATATGGTAGCAGGATTACCTCAAAATCCATATCCATTAGGTACTACTATTCGAATAGAAATGGATGGGCAATACTATTTGTTGGTGGCGGTAACACGTTTTAACCAAGTTGAGCATGTTGATGTTGCTGATTCTGAGTATATGGGGATTATGCAACGTCTATTTTATCATATAGAACAACTAAATGATGGTAAGTCAGTCAGTTTACCTCTAATAGGTAGTGGTCAGGCAGGGTTTGGATATACCAATATGCAATTGCTTAATTTAATTGTACAAGCTGCTAGCTTATCTGATAGATTAGCAGTAATACATGGCATTAATGTTGTTTTGTACGATAGTGAATCTATGAGAAAAAGCATTAATTTATCTGTTATCAAATCGCTATATGATAATTGGAAAATTCTATAATGTTTAGGATTTTTCAGGTTGGATATTTAGAGTAAAAGTTAAGTATATTCAATCATCAAATAACAACAAGCGAAAAGCGGAGAATACGTTACTTCTTTACTTCCGAATGCTCTTTATGATGGTTGTGTCGCTATACACGAGCCGAGTCTTATAGAATGCATGGGGGGGGTGGAAGACTTCGGAAAATATAAATAATAAAAACACAATATCATGATGAATGATTTTAAGAATATAAAAGTAGCAGTAGCCGGTACCGGCTACGTAGGTCTGAGTATAGCAACCCTGTTATCTCAGCACCATCATGTAACAGCAGTAGATGTAATCCCAGAGAAGGTGGAGAAACTCAACAATAAGATTTCTCCAATCCAGGACGATTACATTGAAAAGTATTTGGCTGAAAAGCCATTGAACCTCGTGGCAACCCTTGATGGCAAGTCAGCCTATAAGGATGCAGACTTCGTAGTGATTGCAGCACCAACCAACTACGACCCAGTAAAGAACTACTTCGATACAACCCATGTAGAAGAAGTCATCGACCTGGTTCTGGAGGTAAACCCAGATGCAGTGATGGTCATTAAGAGTACCATCCCTGTCGGTTACACCCGTAGCCTCTACTTGAAGTATGCCAAGAAGGGCGTGAAGAAGTTCAACCTTCTCTTCTCTCCAGAGTTCCTTCGTGAGAGCAAGGCACTCTATGATAATCTTTACCCAAGCCGCATCATCGTAGGCTATCCAAAGATTATCGAGCGCCCTGAGTTTGAAGAGGAGAATGAGGCAATCAAGACTGTAACCAATGTCGAGATGTTGAAGAAAGCTGCCAAGACCTTCTCTCAACTTCTTGTTGAAGGCGCTATCGCATCACAGTCCGTAGGCAATTCAACACTTAACACTCAACATTCAACATTAGAAAACAAGGGCATCCCTTGTTTGTTCATGGGTATGAAGGAAGCCGAGGCAGTTAAGCTCTTTGCCAATACCTATCTGGCACTCCGAGTAAGCTACTTCAATGAGTTGGATACATACGCAGAGGTAAAGGGACTCGATACCAAGGCAATCATCGATGGTGTAGGTCTTGACCCAAGAATCGGCACCCATTACAACAACCCAAGCTTCGGCTATGGTGGTTATTGCTTACCAAAGGATACCAAGCAGCTCCTGGCGAATTATGCCGATGTTCCTGAGAACCTGATTGAGGCAATCGTAGAGAGCAACCGCACCCGTAAGGACTATATCGCTGATGCCGTTCTCCAGAAGGCAGACTATTATAACGAGAATAGTACTTTCGATGCCAGCAAGGAGCACAACTGTGTGATTGGTGTCTATCGCCTGACCATGAAGTCAAACAGCGATAATTTCCGCCAATCAGCCATCCAAGGCATCATGAAGCGTATCAAGGCAAAGGGAGCAGAGGTGATTATTTATGAGCCAACATTGGAAGATGGAAGTACATTCTTCGGTAGCAAGGTTGTAAATGATATGAATGCTTTCAAGAAGCAGAGCCAGGCAATTATCGCCAACCGCTATGATGCTTGTCTGGATGATGTAAAGGACAAGGTATACACTAGAGATATTTTTAGAAGAGATTAAGATTATGGTAAGTTATAATATAGATTTAACAGGTAAGACAATCCTTGTTACAGGTGCAGCCGGATTTATCGGCAGTAATCTTGTAAAGCGTTTGTTTAATGATGTGGAGAACATCAAGGTGATAGGTATTGATAGTATTACAGATTACTATGATGTAAACATCAAGTTTGAGCGTCTGAAGAAAATTGAGGCTTTGAATAAAGACTGGACGTTTGTTCATGACTCTATTGCCAATAAGGAGGCTATCGAGAAAATCTTCTCTGATAACCAGATTACTGTGGTTGTGAATTTGGCTGCTCAGGCAGGTGTTCGCTACAGCATCACCAATCCTGATGCTTATATCCAAAGCAATCTCATTGGCTTCTATAACATCCTTGAGGCTTGCCGTCATCACGAAGTAGAACATTTGGTATATGCAAGTTCTAGTAGTGTGTATGGTAGCAATAAGAAGGTTCCATATTCAACAGATGATAAGGTAGATAATCCTGTAAGTCTATATGCTGCCACCAAGAAGAGTAATGAGTTGATGGCTCATGCTTATTCTAAACTCTATAATATTCCAAGTACGGGCTTGAGATTCTTCACGGTGTATGGTCCTGCGGGTAGACCGGACATGGCATACTTCGGATTTACCAACAAGCTGGTGAAAGGCGATACCATAAAAATTTTCAACTATGGTAACTGCAAGCGTGACTTCACTTACGTAGATGATATTGTGGAGGGTATCGTGAGAGTGATGCAGCATGCTCCTGAGAAGCAGAATGGCGAGGATGGTTTGCCTATCCCTCCATACAAGGTATATAACATCGGCAACTCGCATCCGGAAAATCTTTTGGAGTTTGTAAGCATCCTGCAGGAGGAGTTGATTCGTGCTGGTGTTCTGCCTGAAGATTATGACTTTGAGGCACATAAGGAGCTGGTTGCGATGCAGCCAGGCGATGTTCCTGTAACTTATGCTGATACAACACCTTTGGAAGAAGATTTTGGTTACAAGCCATCTACTCCTTTACGTGAGGGATTACGTGCTTTTGCCGAATGGTTTAAAAAATATTATTTGTAAAAAACAAATAATAAAGGCTGAATTAGATAGTGTGTAGATAACGCAACCATGTATTTTTTTCATAAATCTCGAAGATATGCTTGTTCAATCTATAGAAGGTAAATTTTTTCTTCCTTGAACTATCAGACCTCTATTGATAAGAAGTAAAGGTATCTGAGCAGATGAATACTATAGAACGGTGGATTTAAAATAAGAATATTATTCGGTAGGCGAAGCACCACTAGCATTTTATTTATGAGCTACTTTTCGCTTTTGGTGTGAAGCCTGCCTTTCTATGATTTTTAATGGATTTGAAATATGAAAGTTGTGCTTCTTGCAGGTGGTTTCGGCTCCCGCATTTCTGAGGAATCTCAGTTTAAACCAAAGCCAATGATAGAGATAGGTGGCATGCCTATCCTTTGGCATATTATGAAGGAGTATGCTTATTATGGGCATACTGAGTTTATCATCTGTGCTGGATATAAGCAGGAATATATTAAAGATTGGTTTGCCAATTACTTCTTGCATAATTCTGACGTTACTTTTGATTATCGTAATGGTAAGAACGAAATGACAGTACATCAAACCAATATGGAACCTTGGAAGGTCACGGTTGTAGATACTGGTTATAATACCATGACTGGTGGACGAATCAAGCGCATTCAAAAATATGTAGGAGATGAAACGTTCCTCATGACTTATGGTGATGGTGTATGCGATGTCGAAATAGATAAACTTATAGATTTCCATAAGAGTCATGGCAAACTTGCAACTCTTACAGCTGTCAAAATGGCGCAAGACAAGGGTATTCTTGATATTACCAAAGATCAGGCTGTCCGTGCATTCCGTGAAAAGAGTGCATTAGATGGTTCTCCTATCAATGCTGGCTATATGGTTCTTGAACCAGAAGTTTTTGATTTGTTGGAAGGTGGAGACTCTTGTGTCTTTGAAAAGACTGCTTTGGTCAAGCTGGCAGAGCAAGGTCAATTGATGTCATACGTCCACACTGGTTTCTGGCAGTGTATGGACAATATCCGAGAGAAGTCTCTTCTTGAGCAACTTCTTGCAGAAGATAAAGCTCCATGGAAACGTTGGGATCGTAGCATTCCTGAAATACCAGATTACGCAAAGTAAAAAATATAATTAATAAGAATGGAAAATATATTTGATTTCTATAAAGGAAAACGAGTTTTCCTTACGGGACATACGGGCTTTAAAGGCTCCTGGATGTGCAAGATGCTTGCAAATGCCGGAGCTATTGTTACTGGTTATTCTTTAGAAGCACCAACAGAACCGTCTCTCTTTAAAATTGCTAATATTGAGGGTGATGTACATTCTGTTATTGGTGATATTCGTGATATGGCTGCACTTAAAAAGGCCTTTGATGAAGCTCAGCCTGAGATTGTTCTTCATCTCGCGGCACAACCTATAGTTCGTGATTCCTATAAGGATCCAGCTTATACGTATGAAACAAATGTCATGGGTACGGTTAATATTTTGGAGTGTGTACGTCAGAACAACTGCGTGAAGTCGTTCCTTAATGTAACTACAGACAAAGTATATCTCAATAAAGAGTGGAACTGGGGATATCGTGAGAATGAAGAGTTAGATGGCTATGATCCTTACTCTAATTCAAAGTCATGCTCAGAGCTTGTCACTCATTCATATAAGCGTTCGTTCTTTACAGATAACAATGGGCTTCCTATCATCCCGATTTCAACTGCTAGAGCCGGTAATGTAATTGGAGGTGGTGATTTTGCAAATGACCGCATTATCCCTGACTGTATTCGTGCTGCAGCAAAGCATGATGATATCGTAGTTAGAAATCCTTATTCTACTCGTCCTTATCAGCATGTTTTGGAGCCTCTGTATGCTTATCTTGTGATTGCTATGAAGCAGTATGAGGATAAAAAATATGCCGGCTATTATAATGTAGGACCTGATGACGTTGATTGCTTCCAGACTGGAGCTCTCGTGGACCTTTTCGTCAGCAAATGGGGAGATGGTATGAAGTGGGTGAATAAATATGATGGTGGACCTCATGAAGCAAACTTCCTGAAGTTGGATTGTTCTAAATTGAAGGCAACCTTTGGCTGGTCTCCTCGTTGGAATCTTGATGAAGCAATGGAAAAGATTGTAGAGTGGAGCAAGATTTGGCTTGAAGGAGGCGATGTTCGTGCTTGTATGGATAAACAGATTTCGGAATTCTTAAAAGTTTAATGATATGAAGAATGTAATTGTAACAGGTGGTAATGGTTTTATTGGTAGTTCGCTCATCAAAAAGTTGGTTGCGAATGGTATCAAGGTTGTTGCCGTAGATATAACGTTTCAAGGAGAACGTCTTCCTGATAGTGAACTCATTACTAAAATTGAATCCTGTGTGGATGCTTTCCTTGTCGAGAAACTCCCTATTGAAGAGTATGATGCATTTTATCATCTTGCCTGGAAAGGTGTGAATGGAGCTGACAAGGCAAATCCTTCAGTTCAGCTTGCTAATATTCAAATGGCAATAGATTGTGCCGATATCTGTAAAAAGTTAAATGTAAAAAAGTATCTCTGTGCTGGTACTGTGGCAGAGAATGCTACATTTAGTCTTCCTAATTTAGAGAAAACATCAGGAGGTATGATGTATGGTGTCGCAAAGCATGCATGTCGTCTCATCTTGGAAGATTATTGTAAGAACATCGGGCAGCAATTTGTATGGATGCAGTTCTCTAATATCTATGGAGTAGGTAATAAGACAGGTAATCTTGTAAGTTATACTCTGGGTGAATTAATGGCTGGTAATGAGGCGACATTTGGTCCTGCGCTCCAACCTTATGATTTTATTTATGTAGATGATTTGATTGAGGCAGTCTATCGACTAGGAGAAAAAGAGACCAATAAAGCATTCTATTACATTGGTTCTGGTTCACCTCGTCAATTGAAGGAATACCTCCTTCGTATAGGGGAATTAGCGGGATATGCTGATAATGTAGGTATTGGAATTCGTCCAGATGATGGAATTAAGTATTCTATGGATATGTTCTGTAATGATGATCTTGTAGATGCAGTCGGTGAATATGTATCTACAGATTTTGATAATGGTATAAATAAAACAATAGAGTGGCTCAAAAGCCTTTAATAGATATGATACAGAAATTTGATTTCAAAGAGCTTGAAATGAAAGGAGCATACGAAATTACTCCTTTCTATGCAACCGACGAGCGTGGTGGCTTCGTCAAGGATTACAATATAGATACTTTTAAGCAGAATGGTATCAACCATGAACTGAAGGAGGTATTCTATACAATCAGTAAAAAAGGCGTGATTCGTGCTATGCATTTTCAACTTGTAAAACAACAAGCTAAACTTGTACGTTGTATTAGTGGACATGTATATGATGTGATTATCGATCTTCGACCAGATTCGCCTACATTTGGAAAGTGGCAAGGATTTGATTTAACAGGTGAAAACCAGAAGACTCTTTTTGTACCACAATTCTTTGGTCATGGTTACCTTGTACTTGAGGATTCTGTAGTCAGTTACAAGTGTGGGGAAGTATTTTATGGTGAAGGAGATGCCGGTATCATGTATAATGATCCTGATATGGGTATAGATTGGCCATTTGAGAAGATCGGTGGCATCGAGAATCTTATTATCTCAGAAAAGGATAAGAATCTGATGAGTTTGAAAGAATATATAGAAAGAATAAAGTAATTTAGTATGCGTAAAATAACAGTTCTTTACGATGGTACGCTTTATACATATGTATGGCTTAAAGCTATACTGACTTTAAAATCATACTTCAGAGAAAGAGGATATAAGTTAGAGTTACTTAATATTCTCTCTTACTTACCTGTTGCAGGATTATGTAATAAGCAGCTGGACGAGGCTTTGAAACTACGAGAATTTGATATACTTCTATTGGCTTTTCATCACTCTACTTCTGATTTAGGAAAAATGGCTACTGAAGAAAGAATAGAGTTGTTAAAGAGATTGAAAGCGAAATCTAATCGTTTAGTATGGTTGGATACTGCAGATAGTACTGGTAGTTGTGTGTTTGATATTCTTCCTGTTGTCGATAAGTATTTGAAAAAACAGCTATGTCATGATTTGTCATTATATAAACAAAACTTATATTTAGATCGTGTTTATGCTGATTTCTATGCTAAGCAACAAAGTGTTGAAGCCCCAGCAGATGATGGACATCAATGTCTTTTACAAGATAAGTATATTGGAAAAATAGGAGTTTCATGGAACATTGGATTAAATGATTTCTTAAGTCCTAAAATACTAAGATTAATACCAAATGGAATGTGTTATCCTAAAATTGAAAGATTTTCGACGGAACGACAATATGATATATTCTTTAATGGAACTGTTAAATATTCTTCTCTTGTTAGCTATCAACGTTTAAAGGTATGTGATTATTTAAAAGCTAATGAATTGTCAAAGAATATACCCAATCCTGGATTAAAAATGTCTCATAAAGAGTATATAGAGTATATGAAAAACTCTAAGGCATGTATATCTCCATTTGGTTGGGGAGAAATATGCTATCGTGATTTTGAGTCTTTCTTTTATGGTGCTACTTTGTTGAAGCCTACTGTTGATCATATGGATACATTTCCAAATTTCTTCATCAAGAATGAAACTTATATTCCTATAGATTGGAATTTTGATAATATTAATGATGTCTTTGAGTTGGTCGGTTCCGAGCAATATAAAGAGGTTGCAAAAAATGGTCAGGAGTTATTTCTTGATTACATTAATGGTAAAAAAGACGAAATCGTTGACCATATTTTAAATTCAATAATGAATTAAACATATCAATATGTCAGCAAAGATATTAATTAGATTTGATGATATTTGTCCAACGATGGATTTTAAGCAGTTTCATATAGCTGAAACCATGATGGATGAGTATCAGGTAAAACCACTTATTGGAGTTGTGCCAGATTGCAAGGATGCAGATCTCCAGATTTCGGATGAAAAAAGTGACTTTTGGGGGTATGTGCTTGCCTTACAAAAGAAAGGTTATACTATAGCGATGCATGGATTGAACCATGTCTTTGATAGTCCCCATAAGGGAATGGTTAATAATCGTGTTGGTTCTGAGTTCTCTGGTCATTCACTGGAAGTGCAGGTTGAAAAAATCCGGAAGGGCAAAGAAATACTGCAATCTCATGGCATTGAGACCGATATCTTTTTCGCTCCTGCTCATTCATACGATGATAATACGATAAAAGCCTTATCTTTGTGTGGCTTTAAGTATATCTCCGACGGAAAAAGTTCAAAGGCTTATGAAAAGTATGGGATAAAGTTGTTGCCTTGTCGTTCTGGTGGTTGTCCTAAAATTCCGAAACAAGGTTACGTTACTGCTGTTTTTCATGCACACGAATGGGCGTGGTTACATAAGAAGTACTGTTTTGATGAGTTTAAAACGTTGCTGAAGAACTACCATAATGATGTCGTTTCTTTTGATGAATATAGAATGCAACCTGTTTCAAATACAATGGTTCAGCAATTAAACGAAAAAATATATGTTTTATACGAGTATAGAGTATATGCATATCTCAAAAAAGTTTATCGCTTTATTTTACGAAAATGAGGGTAATATACATAATACATAGTTTGCCTGTTGGTGGGGCAGAAACACTGGTTGTTAACTATATATTAAAGTTAAAGCAAGCAGGTATAGATATTTGTTTAGTTGAATTTTATCATACAGATTCTTATCTTTCTACCAAGATTCAAGATAGCGGTATTCCGTATTACACTTTGCAAAAATCGAATAGCCGCATAAAACATCTTTTTCTGAGATTCTTTTATGACGACTCTTTAAGAAAGTTGAATAAAATAATATCAGATTTGCAGCCAGACGTAATCCATTATCACACAGTCTTTAAAAAATTAGATAAGGTAAGTTTTCCAATAGATAAGTGCGTTTTTACCTATCATTCTCGTGTAGAACGTAATTTTAATGTTGGTAGTTATGTCCGTCCTTTGATAGAACATTTATCTCAAAAAGGAATGAAATTTATTGCAATATCACAATTGCTTCATGATGATATAGAACATTTCTTTCCTTGTGCTCAGATTGTTGATATACCGAATGGTGTAGATTTGGAACATATTAGAGCTCAAAAAGGAAAAAAGAAAGATCTATGTGAGATGCTATCCATTCCTGAAGATTCTTTCATTGTTGGACAAGTGGGGCGATTCAACCAAGTAAAAAATCATCTTTTTACAATTCATTTGTTTAAGGATATTATACGAAAAAAAGAGAATGCTCATCTTGTTTTTGTTGGAACTGGTAATGAAGGTGAACTTAGGTTGATAAAAAATGAAATAGCAAAGTATGATTTAGAGTCACATGTTCATCTAATGGGATTAAGAAAGGATGCTACCAAAATTATGAGTTGTTTTAATACTCTTGTCTTACCATCCTTATCAGAAAGTTTTTCATTAGTATTGATAGAGGCTCAAGCTAATAATGTACGCTGCGTAGCATCAGACGCAGTACCGTTGGATGTTATTTGTAATGCAAATTGCTTTGCCTTGTCTTTGAGTGCTCCTAAGCAGCAGTGGATTGATACTGTCATAGGGCAAAACGGGAGTAAAAAGAATAGGTCATTGCTTCAGTTTGATATAAATGCAGTAGTACAAAAACATATTAATTTATATAATACAATGATGTAATTATGAAATATGGTATTTTGACTTTTCACAATATTCCTAATATTGGGGCTTTATTGCAGGCATATGGATTATGCACGACCATTAGAAAATTAGGTGCAGAATGTGACTTGATAAATTATCAATGTGATAATATTATTTATAGAGAGCTTACTTTTCATCCCGCTGTAGGTTTCTTGAGAAATGTTTTAGCCAAATATATTTGGAGAAAAACGGAAAGAAAGATTAAAAGTTGCCAATATTTTATGAAGCAGCAAAATTTTTATAGTAAGAAGCTGTATACTAAAAAAAATATTGGAGAAGCGAATAAAGATTATGATGCTTTTATTTCTGGTTCAGATATGATATGGAACCTTTTTGTGACAGGAAATGACTTTACGTATTTCTTGGATTTTGTTAATGAAGACAAGCCAAAATATTCGTATGCTTCTTCTGTTGGTGCTGAATGGGATAGTAATACTTTGTGTAAAGTTCAACCACTTTTACACAAATACAATAGTATTTCTGTAAGGGAGTCTGACACATGTCAAATTATTAATGATATGGGGATACCTTGTAAAAATGTCGTAGATCCGACAATGTTATTGACTTACGATGAATGGGCTAAGATTGCATTACCACCAAAAGAAAAGGATTATGTTCTTGTATATTTTCCAACAAAGGAGAATAAGCAAGCTGCTTTAGATTATGCAAAAAGACATGGCAAGAAGGTTCTCATGATAAACATGTGGTTGTTTTCACCAGGATTCAAAAATGTGAGTCCTATGGATCCTCCTTCATGGCTGGGATATTTTATGAATGCAAGTGCTGTTTTTACTGATTCCTATCACGGAATACTGTTTTCCTTGTATTTTCATAAACTTTTTTGGACAGGAAACTATGGAAATAGAATTTTATCTTTAATAAATACCTTGGGGTTACAAGGATGTTTGTTGAAGAAGGATAGAGATCTTATCAATGAAATCGATTATAGGCTTGTTGATGAAAAGCTTCATAAGCTGCGAATCGATTCTTATAATTTCATAAAAAATCAAATTTTAAATAAATCATAAACTATGGATTTAGTAGGAAAAATTGTACCTTATTTAAGGGGTAAACGTGCTGAATATTTTACAAAGAAAAGTCTTGATAAAATTTGGAAGGATACTTCGAATAGCTGCAAGCTTAAGAAGTTGTCGAAATCACAAATATCAGATATTCAAAAGTATTGGTATGATAGAACAGGGAAAAAGGTGTCAACAAAATGGCATCAATTACTTTACTCTCTTACAGGAGAATTTAAAGTTGAATATGAGCCATTTGAAGTATGTATAGAAGTTCAGCAGTACCTTTCTCCTGCATTACAACAATACATTTTTGACGATAAAGGGCTTTATAGATCTCTATTGAATGGTTATAATATTCCTACGAGAGTTGCAGAATGCAATAATGGTATATATTATTTGCCAAATCAGGAAGGTCCTTGCGAAATAGAAAAGGAGTCTTTTCTTAAGAAACTTGAAAATGTCGATAATTGTATTATCAAGCCTTCTAAGGGTACAGATGGAGGCAGAGGTGTATGCTCTTTTTCGGTTACAGAGGGCATAGTAGATAATTCTCAAGTGAAATTAGCTGAGTATATTCGTAAATATGAAGCAAAGTATGGTTTGAACTATTGCATTGAGAGTAAGATAGACGAATGCGAAAATCTTTCATGTTTGAATCCTTCCTCTTGTAATAGTTTAAGAATTCATACATTCCGTAATAGACAAACTCAAAAGATAGAATTTCTGTCTTCATACGTTCGTATCGGTAAAAAAGGTAACGTAGTGGATAATGCGTATTCTGGGGGATTCTGTGCTCCTGTTTATCCTGGTGGATTGTTGAAAAAAGCTATTACAGTTTATCCTTATAAGACATATAAGTATACAGAAAGTGGTATTTATCTCGAAAATTATTGTATTGATAATTTTCAAAATATGGTTGATACCGTATTGAAAGCGCATTCTTCTTTGCCAATGTTTGACTTGATAGGATGGGATGTTGCAATGGATAAAAATGGGAATGTTATTATTATAGAGTTCAATCCAAATCCTGATGTAAGAATGGAACAAGTTATTTTTGGAACTACTTGTTTGGCTAACAAACAGGATGAAGTATTAAAACAAGTTTATCAAAAGCGTGGCAAATAATATTTTTGAGAATTTTAAAAAGGTTGATTGTTGCGGGTGCTCTGCATGTGAGACGATATGTGGTAAGAATGCCATTACACTGCAATATGATGACCAAGGTTTTTTATATCCGAATGTTGACACACATAAGTGTGTAAATTGCGGTCTTTGCACTAAAGTATGTCCTTCTTTTGATAAGAAGATAACTAAGTTGGATTTATGTTATGCTGTAAAACGTACTGAAATTGAGAAAATGAAGTCTTCTTCAAGTGGAGGGTTCGCTGCTGCATTAAGTGAATTTGTTGTTAGTAACGGAGGTGTTGTTTATGGTGTCGCTTATGAACCTTTTCCGCATGTTGCTACAATTCGTGTTGACAATATTAAGGATCTTGAAAAGTTAAAGGGAAGCAAGTATGTACAGACTGATCCATCAAAATCATTTCATGATGTCCTGATAGATTTAAAGTCAGGTCAATTTGTTGCTTATTTCGGTACTTCTTGTCATATTAATGGATTGCTCAATTATCTTCAGTTAAAAAAGGTTAGTATCGATTCGCTGCTCACAATTGATCTTATTTGTCATGGGGTTCCTAGTCCTCGTTTATTTGAGGAATATATAAGTTGGCTTTCAAAAAAGAAAAAAGTAACAGGATTTGACTTTAGAACTAAGGTAAATGGATGGGGTGGAGGTAGTATAAATTTCTATCCTACAATATATTATGGGGCTAATCAAGAATGTAATACATTAAAGTCATGGGGGTATACAAAGTTATTCTTTTCAAATAATTGCTTGCGTCCATTCTGTTATAATTGTCCTTATGCAGGAAAAGGACGTTCTGGCGATTTTTCAATTGCAGATTATTGGGATGTTGAGAAAGTTTTTCCTGATTTCTATTCAAAACAGGGTGTATCTTTAGTATTTGTGAACAATATTAAAGCACAACATTTTTTTTCTAAACTTAACAATATTGAGGTCAAACTATCTAAATATGGTTTAGGTATGGAAAGACAAGCTAATTTGATAAAGCCGTCATCTATCAGCTTGCAATATGATGAATTTTGGATAGATTATAAGAACGGAGGCATTGTTTGTGTTTTAAAAAAATATGCACAGCTAAGTTTTGTCGCTCAAATAAAACATAAATTAAAGAAGGTCTTAAAGAGAAAGTGAAATGTCTGAAAATAGAAATAAATCAGTAATTGATAATAGAAGGGTCATGAAAAATACAGTCTTTCTGTATTTACGTATGCTCTTTGTTATGATTATTAGTCTGTATACAGTCCGTATTGTTCTTCGTGAACTTGGGGTTGTTGATTATGGAATTAATAATGTTGTGGGTAGTGTTGTGGCATTATGTTCATTTTTGACCAGTTCTTTAACAGCAGTATGCAACCGCTATTTTTCTAAAGAGATAGTGAAAGGTGACAAGGTTTCCTTTAATAATTGTTTTTGCTTAAATGTAACTTCATTTTCAGTATTAGCATTATTGGCTGTTGTTTTATTGGAGACTTTTGGTATTTGGTATCTTAATAATAAGATGATAATACCAGAAGACCGAATGTTTGCTGCTCATATAGTATATCAATTTTCCATTATTAATTTATGTTTGTCATTTATTTCAATACCATATAATTCTTTAATTATTTCGCATGAACGTATGTCGTTCTTTGCTTATGTGGGCATATTTGAATCTGTGGCTAAACTTCTTGTTGCTTATCTTATTGTTATTTCTGTCGGTGATAAACTGATATACTATAATTTTTTATCTCTTATAGTAACAGTAGCAGTAACCTTAGCATATATTATCTATTGTTTTAAATACTTTTCCGAAAGTAGGTATAGATTCTATTGGAATAAAAAAGAGTTTGAGGAAATTTTTACTTTTGTTAGTTGGTATTTTTTGGGTAGTATATCTGCTGTTATAAAATCATCAGGATTGAATTTATTGATTAATGCATTTTTCTCTCCGTCTGTTAATGCAGCCCGAGCTATTGCTTTCCAAGTAGAAGGTGCTTTACGGAAGTTTACTGATGGCTTTTTTACAGCTTCAAAACCCCAAATATATAAAGCATATTCTAATAATGAACATGAAGGGTTAAATAGAATGCTGATAAGAACATCTTTAATATGTACTTTTCTAATGGCATTTCTTTCTTTGCCGATTTTTTTTAATGCAGAATCTATCCTTTCTCTTTGGTTAGGGAATGTACCCCAAAAATCTGTCATCTTTTTGCAGTTGATAATTATTGATAGTATTTTAAATGTCATAACAGAGCCGATAATTTTAACAATATTAGCAACGGGACAACAGAAGATATATCAAATAGTAGAGTTTATATTAAGAGTCTCAATACTGCCAATATCGTATATGTTTCTGTCATTTGGGTATGAGGCTGAAATTACGATGGTTGTTTCTATTTTGATGTCTATAATTTCTGTATACGTAAGAATATTAATGTTGGCAGGAAAATATTCAAAATTTGAGCTAAAAAGATTTATGAAATATGTCACTAAATTAATTCTTGGATATACGTTTATTATTATATTAGTTAAGCAAATTGAAAAGGATAGTATGAATGAATTTCTATACATTATTTTCTCATCAGTAATAGTTTCTCTTTTAGGTTTATTTTTACTTTTTTATATGCTTGAGCAAAAAGAACGTTATATTATAATGTCTAAATCGGTACATTTGATAGCAAAAAAAAAGTATGATGAGTAATCCAATATTAGATAATACTATCGAGTGCAAAAAGAAATTTTTATTAGCCTATAAGGTTTTTACCTGCAAACATATTTGATAGAAAGTTTGTTTGTTTTGGCTTATTCTTATACATAAAATTCAAAATGTCATTCTGATATTTAAAGGAAGGCTTCTTTTTACTAAAGTGCTATAAATACAGAAGGCATTAATAATCTTATATTAAAAATTTAGTAAAATGAGACCATATTGGGATAACCTATCTATGTTTTTGTACGTAGTGATGGGTATAGTTAGTATGATAAGTTTAAATAATGCTTTAAAGTATAGAGAAATATGTAAGTCTAAATCATTATTGCATTTATCATATGGCATTATTGTTTGGACTATTTTTTCATCTTTCAGAGTTGTTGATTACGGTATTGGTGGAGCAGATGCCCTAAGTTATATTGGTTATTTTGAAAATTGCATAAGCGGTTTAAAAGTATATCCTTATAGTGATCATATGGATTGGCTTATGGGGGTAATCATTAAAGCTATTCGCTATTGTACTAAAAGTCATTATGTTTTTTTTATGATAGTTTATGGTTTTATGGCATGGTCATATTTCTTTTTTTGTTATAAATATGCACCTAAAAAATCGTCATGTGTTTCATATTTCTTGCTGTTCTATTTGTACTTGCGTAGCTTTTGTACATTGCGTAGCAATTTTTGCATTAGTTTTATCTTGTTAGGATTAGTAAGTTTATTATATCTAAAAAAATATAAGGTGTATCTAATTACTTTTTCTTCTGTTTTGATTCATAAAGCAGGTGTAGTCTTTGCCATAGTGTTACCTTTTATTCAGTTCTTTTTAAAGAAAAAAATAAAAATTCCAGTTATCCTTATCATGATTGTTCTTAGTTCCATATCGGCTTCTATATTCCAGAATGTATTCCTGACAAATTTTGCAGATGTTGATTTAGGTGGAGCCTATCAAAGTTATGCTAGTAATAGTTTAGAAGAGGGAGGAGGATTTCTTGATAATGCTTGGAAAATTGCATTTGAACAAATGGCTTTAGGTTTCATGATGCTTATAAATATTAAGTCCTTGAGAAAACGTTGGTCCTCTTTTGATGATATTGATAAAAAGCGAATTGATATTATTTATTTAGTTTGTGTCTTTGATTTTATGCTTATACCTATAAATTCAATAATGGGTATTTGGCGTGGATATGAGTTCTTTTATGCTCCTCGTTTGGTGATGTGGGGTGAAGTTTTGGCTTCATCTAACTGCATGAGATTGCGTATATCGCAAGTCTTGTTTTTTGTGATATTTGTAGCATGGATGATATTCCGTGTTAGTAGAACTTATGAGGATAGTGCATTAATGCCGTATTTTTTTGAACCATTATTTTATGTATAATTATGAGAAAAAAAATAATATTTTTTATTCCTTCTGGGTGTGGAGGTGCTGAGCGTCAGGCGATAGTAATCTCTAGATGCTTGAGTGATGATGAATTTGATGTGACTTATCATATATTTGGACCAAGTAATCAATTGGAAAAGTTTTTGCCTACAGAGCGTGAAGTTGTTTTCCATAAAGAACCCGTGTTTACTCATAATATGATAAGTAATCTTCGAAAGATTATTAAAGCTGAAAAGCCAGACGTGGTCTATGGACCAGAAATGCCAGTAAATTGGCGTTTGGTCTTGGCTTCTCGATTTACGAAGTGTAGAGTAATTCTCAGAAATGATAATTATCTATATACTCAAAGCTTTACTCAAAAACTAAGACTAGCTTTCACCTATCCCTTTGCCGACTATATAATAGCTCAGACTGATGAAATGAGAGATGGGTTAATTAATGGACTACATCTTTCAAAGAATTTGGTTCATACGGTGGCTAATGCTATAGATAAGAATTATATAAAGAAATGTATTTCTGAAAAAAATCCATTTGACGTTTCTGAAAAAGTACGTTTTGTGGCAGTAGGTAGATTTCATGCTGTTAAAGGATTTGATATGTTGGTTAAAGCTTTTAAAATAGTAAAATCTATTATACCTTATTCAGAGTTGTTTATCGTAGGTGAATATCATGATGACAATCCTGTTTATCAAGAGATACAAAAATATTTAGGGCAAAATGATTTAGAAGATTCTGTAGTATGTACTGGTTTTAAAGCTAATCCATATGTGTATATGAAAAATGCAGATTGTTTTGTCTTGTCTTCTAGAAATGAAGGTTTACCGAATGTTATGATAGAGGCTTTGTATCTGGGGACTCCTGTTGCTGCGATGAAATGTATTCCTGTAATAGAACGAATTGTAGCAGAAGGAAAAACTGGCTATTTGGCAGGGAAAGAGAATATTGAAGAGCTTGCAGATGCAATGATAAAAGCTTCTGAGTTAGGACGTATAGTAACAACTTATAATTTGAATACTGAAGAAAAATTCGTAGAAATATTCAGAAATATTTAATGAGTGATGGAATTCACGTTAGTGTAATTCTTTGACGCAAGAAAATTAATATGGCAGGGACGGAAAGTAGGGAGATATATTTGTGAGCTACTTTTCTTTTCCTTATGAGTACTTCCCTGCCTTTTATATTTTGTTAAGGAGCAGAATATGGATAAAAAATCAAAGTGTTTTAATAGACTTAGACTAAAATCTAAGCAAAGTGGAATTTACAGAAAGCTTTTTGCTTTGTACTCTTGGCTCTTGGGTTATGATATAAAATATTATACCCAAATTGGTGATAATTTTGAAATCTTTCATGGGGCAAGGGGCACGGTTATTAATCCAAATACAATTATAGGCAATAATGTGTCTGTTCGCCAGAATACTACTATTGGAGCAAAGGGCTTTTTAGATTCAGAAAAATGCCCATGTATAGAAGATAATGTAACTATTGGTCCAAATGTTTGCATCATTGGTGATATAACTATTGGACATGATTCTGTTATTGGTGCTGGAGCGGTAGTAGTTAAGGATGTTCCTCCATATTCTGTTGTTGCGGGTAATCCGGCGAGAGTTATCAGAAGTTTAAAATCATAATACGTTTGTATTGATGAATATATTATTTTTGATGAAATGCTACGCTGTCGGTGGCATAGAAGTGGTGACGGCAACTCTAGCTAGTTGCTTCGCTCGGCATGGTCACAAAGTTGTGATTGCTACATTTGAAGCTCCTGAAACATTGACCGTTGCTCGTACAGATGATAGTGTTAAAATCTATACGTTAGGGGATTATAAGTATATCAATCAAAATGTTGTTTCACTTAGAAAAATTTTGATAGAGCATCAGATACAGGTTGCTATCAACCAATGGGGCTTGCCTCTTGTGTCATGTCGAGTGTTGAACAAGGCGAAAAAGGGATTGGATGTGAAAACTATTGCAGTTTATCATAACCAAGTAGATACAAACGCTCGTATCAAAAACGTGGAGATAGCTTTTGAAGCCTGTAATAGCCCATTGAAACGCCATTTGCTAAATGTGAAAAAAGCTATGTTCAAGTTTGTGACGAGTAGAAGTATGACTTATGTTTATCATCATACTGACATTTATCAAGTGCTCTCGCCAAGTTATATTCCTCTCTTTTCTAAGTTTACGGGCATCAAACATCCTGATCATCTTATGGTACAAACTAATCCTGTAACCTTGGATTCTACTGGCTTTTCTTATTCTTTCGAAAAGAAAGAAAAGGAGATTATTTATATGGGACGAATTGATTACAATCAGAAACGTGTATATAGGGTGATTGATACTTGGGCAAAACTAGAGGCTCAATTTCCTGATTGGCGATTGACCATTGTAGGTGATGGAGTAGAACGTAAAAACGTAGAGCAACAAGTGGCAGATTATGGATTGCAGCATGTGAAATTTGAAGGTTTCCAACAACCCAAGCCTTATTATGAACGGGCATCAATCTTGCTCCTTACCTCTGAATATGAAGGCTTCCCATTGGTGCTTGCAGAAAGTATGGGCTTTGGTGTGATACCAGTGGTATATAACAGCTACTCGGCTGTAGGTGACATTATAGATGATGGGGAAAATGGTCTTGTGATCCCTTATCACAAGGATGGCTACCGGACAGGTGAGGCTGCAAATTTGTTATCGAATCTGATGAATGATGCAGCAAAGCGTGAGGTAATGGCATTGACTGCGATTGAAAAAAGCAAGGAATATTCGGTAGAGCGAATATATGAACAATGGTTGGAAACATTGAAGTGACAAAATTTTGATATAAGAATTATGGCACAGAATTATTTGAAAAGACTCCCAAGATTTATTTTGTTGCGATTGTCAATGAATCGCTGGCTATCTTCTAAGTTGATGCGACCTAAACTGTTGAGATTGGCAGGGATTAAAATGGGACAAGATATTCATATCGGGGCAAACGTGACTTTCGACACTATCGATCATAAGTTGTTTCAGATAGGAAGTCATGTTACCATAACCATGAATACGGTACTTCTTACTCATTATTTGAAACCTCGTGAAGATGGAAGCTTAACTTGGCACGTAGGAAACTTGAAGATTGGCAATCATGTTTTCATTGGTGCCAATACGGTGATAGCAAGACCTGTAACCATAGGTAATAATGTGGTGATAGCAGCTGGTAGTATCGTAACTCATGATATACCAGATAATTGTCTTGTGGGGGGGGGTACCTGCAAAGGTAATTAGAGAGTTTAAAAACGAATGATATGGACAATACATATTTTATACTAAGCAATGAATCTCTTTCGATAGAACGTTTTCAAATTTGTACCTGGAAGCTTTTAGGGGCAGATGCGTTTGTTGAATTGGGTGTGGAAATCAAAAAAGAAAATCTTCCCAACGAATTTGATGTGTTCCTTGCAGTCCCATTTGCTATGAATGTTGTTGGTAAGCATAGCTTACATGACCAATTGGCAATAGCAGACAATTGTAAGCTGATATTCAATGATACCATGACGAATCAGCATCCAATTGATGGTGATTCACGTAAAGGCTCTATTATCGAATTTGGTAATCGGGAAAAACTTGCGATAGTAGCGGTTGATCCTATAATTTTGAGTGATTATGGACTTGTGAAAAATCATATTAAAACGCCATCAGAAGATGCTGCTTCTGTATATTTTAGGGTGTTAGTGGAATTGGATGTTAAAGATTTGGCAATTGTCCATGCCGGAATCAATAAGAAATCGTTTATATATGATTTCAAGGTGAATGAAACTCGAAACCTTCCCGAAGACGTTTATAAATACAAAGAAGATCATGGATTGAGCATTTGTAGAATTGCTTCAGTGTTTTTGTTCCACTGTGTACCTGATGACTATGACATTGGCTATATAGATTCTGGGAAATTAAGGAATGTAAGAAGACTGGAGACAGATAGTTTCAATAAGTATCTAAAAGACATTGAGACGATAGATAAAGACAAGTACATGATTGTCTTTTTGAAGTTGAAAGGGAATGAAAATTATTCGTTTTTCACAACTTTCGTAAAAGAACATATCGGTAACAAGCAAATTATATTTGCTATCTTGGCAAACATCTTTTGTAGCATCTTGTTCGCATACGATAAATGGATAAAATGGGATGCAGTACAGACAATTATCAAATATGCTTCTTTATATCCCATGTGGGCATGTTTGATAGTCGTTTGGGTTGTTATAGCAATATATTATGTTATTCAAAAGAGAACAGAGTCATGAAAGGTAATATTGTTTCGTTCATGATACAGTCATCTATGAATAATGGAGACCGTATTTCTTTCTTTCGTCAGATTAAAGGATTCTTGTCTGGCTTAGAATGTAATTATCCGTTTTTCGAGGAATGGTTGGATAAAGTCTTTCATGAAGTGAGTAATGGAAGACGATGCATTATATTATTGATGGACAAGGCTGTTGGTGTAATTGCAGGGCTTGCCATACTTAAGGATACTATACAGGAAAAGAAAATTTGTACATTGCGTGTAGCCAAAGAATACCGAAATCAAGGGTGTGGTAGTTATCTTATTGAATGGGCAATAGAGATACTAAAGGAAACAAAGCCTTTGATTACTGTATCGGAAGAGCATGTGGATGACTTCAAGCCTTTGTTCCATAAATATGGCTTTAAGATAGAAGATAAGATTAAGTCGGTATATAATGAAAACAAATATGAATACTATTTCAACAAACCTTATCAGAAGAAATATGTATTGATGTCTATCAAGCCTCAATATGCCAATGCTATTATGCATGGTAGTAAGAAAGTGGAATTCAGAAAACAAATCTTTGATGTGAATGTTGAAAGAGTCTATGTATATGCTTCTCATCCTGTAAAGAAACTCATCGGCTATTTTGAGGTAGACCAAGTGATTTGTGAGAATCCTGATAAGCTATGGGATGATTATAATAAGGTGGGATGTATATCTAAAAAAGACTTCAAGTCTTATTTCAATAATTGCTCCTATGGTTATGCTATCGCAGTAAAAGAGGTGCATCGATTTGCAAAGGATTATCTGATAGCCGAGATATTTGGGGAAAATTTCCAAGTTCCACAATCGTATAGGTATATCAATAGTATAAAGACGATAAGAAAACTGTCCAATCTATGAAATGTATGTGTTTAATGTATAAAAATAAATGCAATGGAAGAAAATGAAGTGAATTTGGTTGAATCTTTTGAAAGTTCACTACTTAGTGATGATAATAAAGATTTGTTGGCAACTGTAGGTGACACGGGGTTAGATGCAGTGATAACTGGAGGGGCCTTAGATGGTGTTCCTGTTTTAGGTATTTTGAATGGAATATTTAAAGTAACTAAAAATTTTCAGATGCGTCGCTTGTACAAGAAAATGGTTTTGTTTTTGTATGGACTTTCTGATTTCTCAGAGAGAGATAAAGAGAAATTCTTACATGAATATACAGAAGCTAATCAAGAAAAAGGATCGGAAGTGTTGCTGGCTGTCATTGATAAAATAGATAATGCTAATAAAATAAGTATTCTATGCAACTTGATGCGAGCAAAGATCAACGGAGAAATTTCCATAGATAATTTCGTTCGTTTATGTCAAGTAATAGAGCGAGTTCCTTATGTTGATTTCAAAAATCTTGTAAAATATAAGGTCGATTATAGCGAGTTGGGAACAGATGATGTACTGTCATCAAGTGGCGTTATTTATAATAGCGTGATAGATGCTAATGGTGGTGATAAGTATAAACTAAATTATATGGGCAAATTATTGCTTAGGTATGGAATGAATGTTTGTATAGATTTGGATGCACCTTCTTCGGTTTTGATGCCAAATACGTTAACCCCAGATGCTTTGGGGTGGGAAGAAATATAGAATTGGCTTATGTCTTCAATATTAGTTTCTAAGATTTTATCTACGGAATTATATTTCGTTAATCAGATATTCGAGAATAAGGGGATGATATATACTTACCTCAACCCTGTGTCTTATTTGTCAGCCCTCGACAACAAGGAGCTGTTCTCGCAGATGGATGGTATCTTTGCAGATGGTGGGTTGTTGGTGAAAGCCATCAAGTTAGTGTATGGCAAACAAGTGACTCGTCGCAGTTTTGATATGACTTCGATGGCTCCAGAGTTGTTTGCATATGCTGCCGAGCATGGAAAGACTATCTATATCGTGGCTTCGAAGCAGGAGCAAGTAGAGAAGGCTGTGGAGATATTCCGTGAGCGGTATCCAAAGGTGAAGTTTGCAGGGTATCGGAATGGTTACTTTGCTTCTGAGGAAGAAATGGAACAAGAGGCAAGGCAAGTCACGGAGCTGAATCCAGACTTCTTGATTGTGGGTATGGGAGCGTTGATGCAAGAGAAATTCTTGCTGAAAGTGAAACATGCAGGCTATCAGGGTATAGGATTTACTTGTGGTGGCTTTATCCATCAGACTTCCAAGAATGAGATAGATTACTATCCTGCTTGGGTGGATAAAACAAATCTCCGCTTTGTGTATCGCATGTGGAAAGAGCCGCATACCCGCAAGCGTTATCTCATGGCAGGCTTGCTGTTCCCTGCCAAGTTTATCGCAGAAAGAATCTTCGGATAGTCTTGTAGAGCCAATAGATGGGTGTGAAGACTACCGATATGGGAGTGAGCAATATGAGTAGGAGCGTGGGGACTATCTTCCCGATAGCTCGCATGATTCTTTCTTTCATGCCTGCAAAAGTATAACAATGAAAGCACAACAAAGAATATTTTTTGATTTTTTACGATTCTGCATAGAATCGACATCGGAAATTCCTGCGTCAGTGAAGGATGCGGACTGGAAGGAGCTGTATCGTATCGCCCAGAAGCAGGCCTTGCTTGGTGTGCTGTTTCATGGTATCCAGAGGTTGCCAAAGGAGTTGGCACCAGAGCAGAAGCTACTGATGCAATGGATGGTGATGGCGGAAATGATTCGGAAGCAGAATATCAAACTGTTTCAGGATTCTGTGAAGGTTTGTCAAAACTTCGAGAACGAGGGCTTTGCTAACTGTATCTTGAAGGGGCAGGGGAATGCGTTGCTTTATCCTGACCCTTATATGCGAACGCCTGGAGATATAGACATCTATCTCGCTGGTGGTAGGAAACGAGTGATGCAATATATAAATAAGGTGTGTCCGAATCAGGTGATGCGTTATCACCATGTAGACTTCCCTGTGATGAAAACGGCAGCAATAGAAGTGCATTTTACTCCTTCATATATGTTTTTCCCTATTCATAATAGCAGGATGCAGAAATGGTTTAAGGAGGTGATGGGTGAACAGTGTAATCATCGGGTTTCATTGCCTGATGGATATGGGGAGATTCATGTGCCTCAGGTTTCATTCAACGTTATCTATATCCTTTCTCATCTGTATCGGCATATCTTTACGGAGGGTATCGGATTGAGGCAGCTTCTGGATTACTATTTTGTGTTAGTGAAGTGGCACGCGGATCTCACAAATCTCACGGATTCTTATAAAAGTCTCCCACAGATGACACAGATTAACACAGATTTGGATGCCTTACGGCATAAATTGAAATATCTTGGATTATGGAAGTTTGCCCAGGCTGTGATGTTCGTGATGAAGGAGGTATTCGGGCTATCAGAAGATCGGATGATTGCACCGATGGATGAAAAGGAAGGTAAGTTCCTGCTTGATGAAATCATGCGAGGAGGAAACTTCGGGCAGTATGATGATAGGATGGGTAGTAAGGTCGGTGAAAGTAAGATTCATCGTTACTTCAGAATGAATCTTAGGAATCTCAGATTCGTGAAGCATTATCCTACTGAGGCATTGAGTGAACCATTGTTTAGAACGTGGTTTGCAGTATGGAAGAAGATTCATGGAATAAAATAATAGTTATCAAGAGACCTTCTGTCCATTATAAGTGTGATAACTTCTATCACCCAGAGGCTGATGGTGGAATCTCAATCTTGGATGAATCACTCGGGATTGATTGGCGCATTCCTACGGAACACGCTAATCTTTCAGAGAAGGATACGAAGCATGAAGTATTGAAGGATTTTGATAGTCCTTTCGAATACTAAAAGTTTTTTCCAAAAAATATTTAGGTGATTTTTTTCGAAAACCTACCCGTCCTTCCTTACCGTTAAGGAAGGCTCCACCTCTCATCTCGGTCTTCTCCCCTCAGGGAAGAAGAGGGAAACCGCCCTACTCGGTGCTCAGAACCGCTTCGCTCTAAGGTTGGCGGACCATCAAAGGTCTTCGCCATGTTATGCGGGATGGGACCGCCTGGGGATATGGTTGATGGTACGGTAATCGCTGAAGTGAACAAAATTTTTCTATAGAAAGATAATTTACTTAATACTGTTACATTCAATAAATAATAAAAATAATGACTATGTATATTGAAATTTGGGTATTTGCATTATCACTATTGGCAGCCTTGCTGGTAGGTGGATTGATAGGTTATTTGTATCGTTTAGGTATTGGTAACCTATGGACATGTTTGAAGTCTCTTGGTGTGAGCATTCGTAATCGCTTGGTGGATTACTGGTATATGCTGGTCTTCCTTGCAACAACGATTTATGTTTTGGCAAATTTCAAGGTTTGCATAGACTTGTCGTTTACTGAAGATTTTAATGGCAATAATCTTATATTCCTATTTTGGCTAGTATTGATTATATTTCCTATGTTTGATAGTTTCGAAGGATTTGGTATCAGTATCAAGAAGAGAAAACAAAATAAAGAAGAAGACTTCTTGACAACTGAATACCATAATAATTTGATTCATGCTCAAAAGAAAGGAGGTAATCATGAATAATGGAATTTATAGAGTTATCCAGGAGGGAACTTCTCTTATGGGGAACCAATATCTTAATGAGGAAATGGTTAGAACATGGCTTGAATACTCATTGAAAATGCTTGATTTAGTTTGTGGCAACACTTTTATAAAATATCAATATTCTTCGTTTGCTTTTCAAGTAATGAATTCTCCAAGTACGCCTTTTCAGAAATTGAGTAAGTGTGTGGAGTATTTGATAAAGGTAGCATCGATGATTTAATCTTGTTCAATGTTGCTGATCTATTACAAATAGAATCTTTGGTAAACTATTTTTTAAAAATCATATTTATGGCAAATATAATTCCTTTTAAAGTTTCTGCGCGTACTGCTCGTCTTATTGGTCGCGAGAATGTTGCTACATCAAAAGGTGCAATTATAGAACTTGTGAAAAATGGGTATGATGCAGATAGTCCGTTCAGTGTCGTACTTATAGATAATAAGTATGGAGTATATCATAAGGAACTTAGTAAATTAGACTATAAAAAACTTCTGGAATTAGGATGTGACCCTAACTTGCTTAGTTCTATATACCAATTAGATAAAGATATATATATCGAGAAAACTGACGTCAATATAGAGCAAATTGGAATCTTGAAACAACAGTTGCAAAAGAACTCTGTTCTTTATATTATTGACGCTGGAGAAGGTATGACAGGTGACATAATACGTAATTATTGGATGACAATTGGTACAGATAATAAGTCTAGTAATTTTTTATCTCATGGGGGAAGGGTAAAAGCTGGAGCTAAAGGTATTGGGCGTTTTGCTCTTGATAAGTTAGGTGAACACTGTGAAATGTTTACTTTCTTTGATTCTGAAGTTCATGTTGACAAAGATGAAGAAGGTAAGCTAACTCCGTATAAAGGTTATTATTGGAGTGTAAATTGGAATGATTTTGAGAAAGACGAAGTTACTATAGATAAAATAGGTGCTGAATTAGTAGGTATTGAAGGGAAAACTTATATGGATTGTTTTAACAATTTAGCCTTACCTGCTTCACTCAAGCAATTAGTTGCTTCCAATCCTATATGTCATGGTACAATATTAAAAATTTCGCAATTAAGAGATGTATGGGATGATGAGAATATAAGTCGTGTATTCGATGATTTGGGAGTTTTGGTGCCACCGTCGGAAGGACAAGATTTCTCGATTTATCTTCAGTCTACAGATAATCCTATAAAGTATGGAAAAGTTGAAAGTCTGTTCTGTGATGATTTTGATTATAAGGTAGTTGCGCATGCGGATGGTAATCAAAATGTAAAAATACGAATATACCGTCATGAATATAATATAGAAGCTATACCTCCTTCCTTCTTCGAACGTGAAAATCAGAAAAAGTATCCATATTGTAGAGATACTTTTTTACAAGGTTATTGGGATGTTACTCGTAGTTTTTCACAATTGATTCCTGGTTTCCGAGATACAGATACAGATGGAATATTAGCAAGGATTGGTGCTTTTGATTTTTCTTTTTATTACTTGAAACGTTCTTCTTCAAAAAAAGAAGATGCTCGCTTCTTTTATCGCCAATGTCCATATAATCTTAGGAAAAGTTGGTTGGACAAATATGGTGGTATAAAAATATTTCGTGATAGTTTCAGGGTTCGACCTTATGGCGAGAAGGGTGATTCGGCATTCGATTGGTTAGGGCTTGGTATGCGCAAGAATAATAGTCCTGCCGGTATAGCAAAAAAGTCAGGTGGCTACCGAGTGGAAGCTGAGAATATAGCTGGCTCTATCCTTATATCACGAGTTTCGAATATTGATTTCGAGGATAAGTCAAGTCGAGAAGGTTTACAAGAGAATAAGACTTTTTCTATTTTCAAACAGTTGCTTGTTAGCATTATAAAGATATTTGAAGATGACCGTTCTTTGATAGCTCGTGAACTCGTGGCAGATGATGAGTTTCGTAATGGTGCTGCAAGGGATAGAGAACGTGCAGAAGAACTTGTAAACAAGATAATTGAAGATAGTAAAAGAGACCAAGGATATCAAGCGGATGAAAATTCTACAGACTATAAGCTACATCTGTTAGCTGTTGTAAATGAACAGAAAACTGAGGAAATAAACAACTTGCGTGAAGAGCAAAAAATACTACGTGCCTTAGCAAGTAGTGGCTTAATGCTAGCTTCTTTTGCCCATGATTTAAGTAAACTCAACGATTCTCTTGATTATCGATACGATAAAATTATAAAACTATTAAATGCCAAGGTTTGTGAAAAAGATTTTTCGCAGGAAAGAAGAAAAAATCCATTTAGTTTGCTTGAACAAGCAAAGGAAAACGATATAAAGATGCAACGTTGGCTCAATTTCTCTACTGATATAGTCAAAAAGGATAAGCGTAGAAGAAAAACTGTTAGTTTTGCGCCTTATTTTAATAAACTTGATGATGTTTGGTCAGGACTCCTTGATGAACGTAAAATTCGGTTTGTTCATTCTAATGTAGATGATGCTTGTATGAGAGCTTTTGAAATAGATTTTGATAGTATATTCTATAATCTAATTTCTAATTCAATTGAGGCTTTCATTCGTTTGAGGGAAGAGCGTGAACGTGTTATCGAAATTTCGGTTAAAACAACAGAAAATAATATTGTATGTACTTATCGTGATAGTGGTCCTGGTCTGTCAGCGGATATTACCAATCCTTATGATATATTTCAGCCTTTTTTCACGACGAAACGCAGTGCTATTACTGGGGAAGAAATAGGTACAGGTTTAGGAATGTGGCTGGTAAAACTAATTGCAGAGGATAATGATGCTCGTGTGGTATTACTTACCCCAACGATAGGATTTGGTCTTCAAATTATATTTCCAATTAAATATAGATAATAATTATGAGCTATAAAGTTTTGTTTATTGACGAAGAGTCTATTCAGCATGATGATTTCAAAGAACATTTTGAGGAGAATTGGCCCGAAGCCGAATGTGAATGTGTGTTTCCTGCTCGAACAATTGAGGAAATGTTGGAGTTGCTAGAAAAAACACATCCTGATGCGGTTATCGTAGATTATCAGCTAAATGATAAAAAAGTAGATATAAGTTACAACGTAGGTTATAATGGCGTTGAACTATTGAATGCTATACATAATCAATTGGCTGATTTCCCTTGTTTTGTTATCACATCGTACGATGGTGAAGCCGTCGTAGATTCGGATGATGTAAACTTGGTATATGTTAAAAAGGTTTTGCGATTCTCTTCGGCCGATGGAGAAAAAGTTTCATTTGCACAAAGAGTTAAAAGTCAAATTGATAAATATCGTATGAGAATTGATAATGCACGTAAAGAGTTGTCAATTCTAATAGAAAAAAGGGAAAAAGGTAATGCTACTGTTCAAGATGAAGAGCGAATAATTGAATTGGATACTTTCTTAGAGAAAACTTATGGAAAGGAAGATGCAGTTCCCTCTGAGTTAAAGCATATGTCTAATCTCGAAAAATTGAATACGTTGTTAGATAAAGTAGATTGCTTAATAAATAAATTGAGTTAGTATGACACAACCCTTTCGACATATAGCCCCAAAACGTACATGTACAAAGAAAAGAGCTAATTATAATGCATATAAGACTTTTCTTGCAGAAGATTTTAATCATAGATGTGGTTATACAGATTGTTCTGATTATTGGTTTGGTGGTAAACGTTGCTTTCAAATAGATCACTTTAAGCCGGAAAGTAAATATCCAGAGTTGGAAAACGAATATAGCAACTTGGTATATTGTTGCTCTTATGTAAATAGAGCAAAATGGGATGATGATAATCCTAATTATTTGGATCCATGTGATGTGGATTTCAATTTACATTTTGAACGTGATGACTTGGGATTTATAAAGGCAAAGACGCCACAAGGTCAATATATGGTTGAGCACATGAATCTTGGCTTGATACGATATGCAATTTGTTGGAATCTTGATAGATTGGAAGAAAAAATAAAAATATTAGAAAGAAAAGTTGATCAGAACATAGCAACAATGGATGAAAAAGGACTACTCTTAAATGTTAATAAGGAATTTCATAAATATTTAAGGTATCTTCGGTCTGAATTATAGTTCTTTTGTTGTTGAGAAAATGTGAAATAGAATTATGTTAAAACGTATATTCCCTTTTTTGAAACGAAATCTTACACAAGATCCATTACTGATTAATCGGATTTTTGTGACACTCTATATTACATACAATAATGTTTCAATCTACAATAGCTTTGTTAGCAGATATATTATAAATAATGGTGATGAAGATTATAAGGTGCTGAGACAAGTCCTGGATTTTTTAGAAAAGCAGAGCGTAAGTAAATTAGACTTGGAAGATATGATAAAGCTTTTTGAGTTTGTTATCTCTCCATCTGATAGAATTGTTACTGGTGCAATCTACACACCAAGTAAAATTCGAAAAAGAATCCTGGAAAATTGTTTAAGTAAGCAGCAAAATTTATCTTCTATCCGGGTTGCAGACATTGCTTGTGGATGTGGTGGATTTCTGATGGATGTAGCAAAATACATACATAAGAAAACTGGAAAAAGCTATCTTCTTGTTTACCAAGAAAATATATTTGGAATCGACATACAATCCTATTCCATTGAAAGATGCAAAATCTTATTGAATCTGTTGGCAATATCTGAGGGAGAATGTTCTGAATTTGAGTTTAACTTACTGAATGCAGACACCTTAGATTTTCATTCGGAAGGATGGAATACTGCGTTCAATGACTTTGATGTAATTGTTGGTAATCCTCCTTATGTTTGTGGAAGAAATATGGAGGATGTAACCAAGGAAAAAACAAAAATGTATGAAGTCTGCAATGCTGGTTCCACGGATTTGTACATTCCTTTTTTTCAGATAGCTATTGAGATGATAAAGGAAAATGGCATGTTGGGTTACATCACGATGAATACTTTTCTCAAAAGTTTGAATGCCCGTGAACTCAGAAAGTATTTTATGGAAGGTAGCTATAATATCAGTATTGTTGATTTTCGTGGACATCAAGTTTTTTTGGGCAAAAGTACTTACACTTGCTTGTTTTTCTTGAAAAAAGAAAAGAGTGAGATGTTACATTACTATTGTGACGAGAATGCAGAACTAAGCAAATGTTCCGGTTATACGGATATTCCTTATTCTATACTTGATGCAGAAAAGGGTTGGAATTTGAATGAACATAAAGTAGCCTCTAAGTTGGAGAGTGTAGGCATTCCATTGGCAAAGTTTTGCCAATCTCGGCATGGTATAGCAACATTGAGTAATAAGACTTACATTTTCACACCTATAGATGAAAATGATAAGTTCTATTATTTGGAAAAGGAAACTCATATATATCAGATTGAAAAAGAGATATGTAAGGAGATCGTAAATTCAAACAAGTTAAATTCTGATATTAGCTTGGATAAAATCAAGCATAAAGTGATTTTCCCTTATCAATTGTGTGATGGAAAAGCGTTTTTGATAGATGAAAATGTCATGAAGCATAAGTTTCCTATGACATATAAATATTTAGAATCGCAAAGAGATGAATTAGCCAGACGTGATAAAGGTAAGGGGAAGGACTATCCTGTATGGTATGCTTATGGGAGAACTCAATCTTTAGTTATGCCCTCAATTAAATTGTTTTTCCCTAAAATCGCAAATAAACCTTTGCACTGTGCTCTTGTTAATGCCCCGAATTTGTTGCTTTACAATGGAATGGCTTTTGTGGGAGAAGATGAAAGAAAGATGAGGATATTACAGAAGATTTTTGAATCAAATATTTTTTGGAACTATGTCGTAGCGAATAGCAAGCCATATTCCTCTGGCTATTATTCTTTGAATGGTTCCAATATCAAGAACTTTGGAATTCCAATATTTTCAGAAAAGGAAGTGGAAGAATTATTATCCATCCAAAATAAAGATGAAATCAACAATTGGTTGGCACGGTATTATTCATAGGCATAGCCCAATCAATGGGCTATGCTGATGAGTTTACTACCTAGAGCTGTTTCTATACGAGCAATGGTTTGAGTCGTGAAGTTATGTCTGCCTGTTAGCCATTTGGAGATTTCTGAGTCTCGCTTGTTGAGTAAGCGGGCGAAATCCTTTTGGGTGAGTCCCTTGGCTTTCAGAATCTCACTAATGCGCTCGGCAATACCGAAAGACAAATCGAACTCTGCCTTTTGCTCGGCATCTGTGTATCAGGTGGAACAGATTATCTCTTTATTATCGTTAAATATAGCCAAGAATTTTGGCGTTTTCAAAATTAATAGGTAATTTTGTAGATATAAAATTTAATAGCCATGGCAAAAATAAATATTTATTGTGATGAGAGCTGCCATTTAGAGCATGATGGGATTAAGCCGATGCTTTTAGGTTGTGTGTGGTGTGAAGAGCAAAAGAAAGATGCTATCTTTAAGAGACTTCGTGCCATAAAGGTGAAGTATGGACTTAAACCTACTTGTGAACTAAAGTGGAATGCTGTCTCTCAAACCAAATTGGCATATTATCAAGAAGTAATGGATTTCTTCTTCGATAATTCTGATTTGCATTTTAGGGTGTTGGTTGTACCAGACAAATCCGTTCTGCATCATGAGCAATATGGGCAAACACATGACCAGTTTTATTATAAAATGTACTTTGACTTGTTAAAGACAATCTTGACTCCATCGAATGAGTATTGTATTTATCTAGACATAAAAGATACTAATGGTGGAAGAAAGGTGGAAAAGCTGAAGGATGTGCTAGCTAACAATGCTTATGACTATAATAAAAAAATGATTCGAAAGATACAACAAGTTCGATCTCATGAGGTGGAACTCATAGAACTTGCTGATTTCTTAATAGGTGCCGTAGCTTATGCGCATAGAGGTTTAAAAACTAGTGCTGCAAAGTTAGAACTAGTGGAACAAATGAAGCGGCGTTCAAAATATTCTTTGCTGAAGTCAACATTGGTGAAAGAGGATAAGGTTAATATCTTTGTGTGGAAGGGAAGGCAGGTGTAATATGGCTGTAAGTATCAATGATGTGCCCGACAAATTGTTCCTGTCTGATTATGGCGGGAATTATTCTACTTATATAGATGCTGTATATTCTGTATTTGAGAAAGATTTTATAAGACGTAAAGCGTATTTCGGAAGTTGGCCTTTGCAAATGAAAGTGCACCCTGAGTTTCAAGATAGGGCCTATACTTTTTATCACATGACACATAAGGGAAAGGTGGAAAATGAAAGAGTTCCTGATTTCCGAAGATGTGAAAGAATGCCATGGGCAAAGCCTACTGTTGAAATTTTACCTCAGAAGGGTGAGGTGAAATGCTGGGAGCAAACTAGAAGCGGAAAGCATCGTGTATGCATTTGGCTGGAGGTAGATGATGGCGACAACTATTTTGTTGTCTTAGATGTTAGAAAGACCTTTGTGCTGTTATGGACAGCTTTTTATGCCGATTATCCTCATCAAGTGAGGAAGAAAGCAAAGGAATATGAAGAATGGTTAAGGCTATCAGGAAGAGTTTTAACACCTGATGAACTTATAAAAAATATAATGCAAAGGATAAATGATTAAAGCAAAGGTCGTATAGCAACCTGCTATACGACCTCGTAACTCCTTTAACAACTTGGTTAATGAGCTGCTGCAAAGTTACGGGTATTTTTTTTCTTAAACAAATTTATCCCATTGATTTTTATGCATTTAAGACTAATTAATGAATAATTACAATATTTACATGATATTTGTAGGCATTTTTGGCTTCCAAATGTTGCATGCTGTATCTTTTTAGTTGAGGCATTATTGCAGCTAGACAATCACGGAATAATTTGTTCTGTATCATGACGCTTAAATATAAAATGCGTTTATAGTTCGTTGTCTAGGATTTTCATCATTTCTGCTGCTGTAATCACTTGCGGTTCTTTTGGGAAGTGTTTGAGATTACCTGTTACTAAGAAGGAATCTTCCTTGCTTAGGCAGACTTCGTAGAATACTCGGTCGTCCTCATCTGACATTACGCCATCATAAGGAAAACGGGAAGAATCAATGACTGCATATACCATTGCGTTCTTTTCTTAATCGTCTAACTTCTCTGATTTCTTCATTGATCTCATCAAGTGTGAGTTCTGGCGTTTCACCTCTTTCTGCTTTAGCTCTAAGTTCTTTGAACGCAGCCTTTGCTTTTGCAGTCACTTCATCTTCTTCCTTTGCCTGAATGGAGAAGGGAATGCTCTTACTGCGAATTACTGCCTTAACAAAGATGTTGATGGCGGTATTCGCACTCATGCCGAATTGTTCGCAGAGTTTATCAAACTGTGCTTTCTGCTGGTTGTCCATACGGACTGTCATTGCTGTCTGTGCCATAAGCCTATAATGTTTAATTGATAATCATTCTGATTGCAAATATACATCATTATGACGTAAACTGGTGCGATAGGATTAATAATTTAATAAAGATTAATAGTTGAATGAATGATATCGCCTTTGTCGCAACTGGTATTGTGGTGGTATGTAGCGGAACCTTATCTCTCATTGCGTTTTTCGCCCTGTATCTGGGAGAGAGCATCATGTTTCCGACTATCTTCTCGCTGGCATTGAGGGATGCGGGTACAAAGACCAAGCTTGCCTCTTCATTGCTTATCATGACGATAGTGGGTGGAGCGGTTGCTCCTGTAATCATGGGGTATATAGCGGATACTACGGGGAGTATGGCGATTGCCTTTTTGATACCGATGGTATGTTATGGGGAGATTGGAACGTATGCGCTTTCGAATCGCCACGTTCCTCTTTAAATAAGATTAGCTGCACTTGGCAATTTGAAAGCAAACTTTCATTGCGCTCATTTGCAAAATCTTTAGATAAAAGGATTTTTTCGAAAACCTACCCGTCCTTCCTTACCCTTAAGGAAGGCTCCACCTCTCATCTCGGTCTTCTCCCCTCAGGGAAGAAGAGGGAAACCGCTCCTCCTCGTCGCTCGGAACCGCTACGCTCTAAGGTTGGCGGACCATCAAAGGTCTTCGCCATGTTTTGCGGGATGGGACCGCCTGGCAGTTGCGGGGGGAGATCTGATGCTGCATCAAAGCCCTCGCCATGGTTGTGCGGGATGGGACCGCCTGGGGATAGCAGTTTATAGTTTACAGTTAATAGTTTATCGTTTACAGTTGATTTTGTAGCAATTTGATGATAACTTGCAGATTTCTTTTGATTTTCTTGGTGGTTTCGAGGAAAAAGCGTATTTTTGCGGCAGATTGCAATTAAAGAATTTAAAAGGAGAACTATTATGGATACATTAGATAAAGAATTTTGGGAAAAACGTGAAGCTGCTATGAAAAGATTTATGGCGGCAAAAGAACGTAAAAAGGCTCGTGTAGCTGAAATTACTAAGAGCCTTTGTGAGGAATATAAGGAACGAACGGGGGTATATCCTAAATATATAAATGTTTGGTAATGAAACCACTTCCTTTGGATATAATTAATGCTTCTGCTCCTTATGAGGTTTATTGGCATGAAACGTCTCGAACTTATCGCTTTAAAAGTGATTTTGGTGTGGTACTTGCTATTGGCTTTGATGATGATGACATCATTGAAAATGCAGAATCATATGTCTTTTCTATCATCAATGTAAATAAAATACCTTCTCCACGAGACTTGAAAATGCGTGATACGGTGATGCTTATCATAGAGAACTTCTTTAATATGAACGAAGCAGCTCTCTTGTATATTTGTGAGAGTGGGGATGGTAAGCAGCATATGCGAAGCCGTCTGTTTGAATATTGGTTTTCCTCTTATCAAATGAAAGATAAGTTTATTTTGATGCCTGTCAGTATCGAAGATATGGAGGGAATTGAAAATTTTGCAGCTTTAATTATTCGAAAAGATAATCCGAATGTTTTAGATATTGTTGCAGAATTTTCAAACACTGTGGCTATGTTTAGGGTAAAACCTAATAGTCATGACTAATTTCTTTTGATATTCTTGATGGGCTTAAAAGTCTTTACGACCCCTTCGGTTCCCCTTACAGGGGACAGAAAAACTCAGGGGAGAGAGGATGTAACTGCCCTACAGTGCTATATTTGCCCCACCTGTCTTCAATAGTCTTTACGACCCTTTCGGTTCCCCTTGTAGGGGACAGAAACCCCTGCGGGAGGGTCCTTAACCCACTCCCAAGCCCTCGCCCTTTCCAAAAGGGCAAGGGATGTAACCGCCCTCCGGTGCTCGGAACCGCTACGCTCTAAGGTTGGCGGGGCATCAAAGCTCTCGCTAGGTTGTGCGGGCTGGGACCGCCTGGGAATAGCAGTTTATAGTTTACAGTTAATAGTTTACGGTTGATTTTGTGGTAATTCGTTGATAACTTGCAGATTTCTTGTGATTTTCTTGGTGGTTTCGAGAAAAAAGCGTATTTTTGCGGCAGAAGTGTTAAATATAGAAGGAATTGATTATGAGAAGTATAAATAAAATGTCGGCGGAGGATATCGCTAAGCTTAAGGCGGTAGCTTTGTATGTCT
>ERZ1034678.127-NODE-127-length-42221-cov-7.050040_pt1 | contig 42221 bp, 54 predicted proteins | sample MGYA00520640_ERZ1034678 | MGnify/ENA primary metagenome ERZ1034678 (study PRJEB33766, sample SAMN09781767) | gut metagenome | biome: gut microbiome | host: Homo sapiens | place: Madagascar | study: EMG produced TPA metagenomics assembly of the PRJNA485056 data set...
CCTATCTGGACAGCTACCGCTACGGAGACGATTTGATCGTTAAGCTGGCGGAGGCGGTACAGAAATCTTAAAAGGGGGTGGGCGCGGTGGCGACCTACAACAGTATTAAACAGGCGAGCGACGCCTATTTCGCCGCGAAAAAGCGCGGCGACGCGGCGGGCATGAAAGCGGCCAACGATGCGGCCAATGCCATCCGCAAATCCCAGGGGCAGAAAGCCCAGTACGCCACCAGCGACATCAACTCGGTGGCAAAAAAGGGCAGCAGCTCCGGTATATCCGGCGCGGGCAGCAGCAGCGGTTCCAGCGCATCCGACGCGCTGAAAGGCGCCGTGAGCAGCGGCATGAACGGCACGAGCGGTGGGAGCGCATCCGGCGGAAGCGGATTTCTGGGCAGCGCCACCGGAGTGAACACCTGGACAGAGGACCAGAACACCATCCAAGCAAAAATGAACGCCAACAGCCAGGAGTGGCACACCGCCACGCCGGAGCGAAAAAAACAGCTGGAAGCGGAAAACCGGGCGCTGGCTTATCGCCTGGGCGGAACGGTTTCTTTTAACCCCAACACGGGCAGCTGGAGCGGCACGGCGGACGAGCCGCTGCAGCTGCCGCAGATGGACATTCCCGGCTACAACGAATGGCTGAGCCAGAGCGGCTACAACGCCGCGCTGGACAGCCTGAAAGAACAGAACGAATCCTATCAAAAGCAGCTGGAGGCGGCTACGGCGGCGCAGGCGAATCAGATCAACCAGGGATACGACGACGCGGCGCGGCAGGCATATATCTCTTACATGCAGGGGAGGCGGACACTGCCCCAGCGGCTGAGCGGCAGCGGCGTGAACGGAGGGCTGGCAGACAGCCAGGAGATCGCGCTGGACGCGGAACTGCAGAACAACCAGACCATGCTGAACGGACAGCGGCAGAGCGCTTTGCAGCAGCTGCAAAGCGCCCTGCAGCAGAACAAGCTGGAAGCGCAGAACAACTACCTGGGCCAGCTGTCGGGATTGCAGCAGAACGCGGCGAGCGGCTATCAAAACTACTACGAAAACAATGTGGACCGGATCTTGAACAATTTCTACACGCAGCAGGAACTGGCGAACCAGACGGAGCAGCAGAAGTGGGAGAGAGCCTATGCAAAACTGCAGACGCTGGGGTATGCGGACAATGAGATTGCACAGGTCATAGGAGTGGCGCCCGGAACGGTGACCAACGACGCGGAATACCGCGCGAACCAGACAAACCTGGACTTGCAGCGAATGCTGCTGGGCCTGTAATACACAAAGACAAGGAAGGCGGAGAAAAGCATGGGTATTCGCAAATTCATCAGCAACCTGTTCGCGCCGGACGAAGAGAAGAAAAAGAAGCCTGCGGGGACGACCTCGCAGGCTTCTGCTGCCTCGACCGGGAACCGGGCGGTGGGCAAGACCGTCGTGAAGACGCCCACAACGACCACGACGGAGAAAAAAAGCGAAACAAAAACGAAAAAGAGCGGCACGAGCACCAAGAAAAGCGAAACAAAAACGAAAAAGAGCGGCACGAGCACCAAGAAAAGCGGAACAGACACCACAGGCACCACGAAGAGCGATGCGGCAAAAGCCAAAAGTGAAACGAAAAAAAGCACGGATGGACGCCGGACGGTGGCCGTGGGGAAAACCACAGTAGAGCTGCTCACAGAGCAGCAGAAGAAGAATGCAAAAAGCCCGATTTCGGAGGCATGGAACAAGCGGAAAGAAACCGTGGCTCAAAAGCAGGTGCAGCAGGTGCAGGACCGGAAGAGCAAGACCGTTTCAAATCCCGGTATGCTGGACAAATGGAACAGCGCGCAGAAAGAGCGCAACGCGGCGCGGCAGGCAGAGGAGCAGGCACAGAAGAACCGGCAGAACCAGATGCAGCTGCTGAGCGACGCGGCGGGCAGCTACGAGGCCCGGCTGAAAGCCATTGCAGACAGGGCCAGCCGCGCGCCGGAAAGCATCACGCAAGAAGATGTGAACGCATACAACGACCTGTGGACCCGCTATCAGCAGACGCTGGGCAACTATGCCAAGGCCAAGGGTGAACAGGACGCCGAGGAGCAGCTGCGCAAGACGCAGAAGAAGAGCGCGCAGCAGCAGATCCTCGCGGCGATGGGCGCGGGCAGCACCATGCAGGGCGCGACCGGGCAGCAAAACAACACAATTTTTGATGTGGATCCGCGCCAGCAGATCATCAACGCGCAGATTGTGGGGCAGGGCGCGCAGGCGGCGGCACAGCAGCGGGCGCAGCAGCTGCCCGGGACACTGGCAGCCATCGGACTGGGCGGCATTGCGGCGGCGCAGGACACCGTGGGCACGGCCATGGGGATGGGCGAGCGGGCGGCGTGGGCGCTTTCGCCCGGCGCACAGCAGGACGCGGCACAGCGAGCGGATCACGCCCGGCAGGTGGCGGCCTGGAAACAGGAAAACAGGGACGCGCAGAAGAAAATGGAAAAGGCGTTCGAGCTGACGGAAAACGACGCGCTGGGGCAGTTCCTGGTGGAACTGAACTACAACTTTGTGCAGCAGGGCATTTCCACCGTGGCGGGCGGCATTTTCGGAAAGGCCGGCGGAACGGCGCTTTCTGCGCTGGGAAAAGAAGCGAGCTCGGCGGGCGGAAACCTGGCAGGACAGATCGGCAGCCGGGCGGCGCAGCGTGCAGCAGCGTCGGCGCAGGTAGACGGAAAGGCGCTGCAGGGAGCGGCACGCTATTTGCAGAAGAACGCGCCGCTGGCCACCATGGCCACGCTGGCGGGAGCGAACAACTATCAGGCAGCCATCGGCGGCGGGGCCAACGAGGGGCAGGCCATGGCATATGCCGTGCTGACAGGCGCGGCGGAAGCAGTGACGGAAAAGCTGTTCGGCGGAAATCCGCTGATGGACAATGAAGCGGGCTGGGTGAACCGCGCGCTTTATAAGATGCTGGGCGACAGAAAATTCATGAAAGCGCTGGACAGCGTGCCGGTGAACACTTTTGATGAAGGTTTTGAAGAAGTGATCGCAAACTACCTGTACAGCGCGGCACAGGCGGCAACAGGCCAGCAGGTGGAACTGCCGAGCGCGGAAGAGAACCTGCACAGCTTTGCCCTGGGCGCGGCCATGGGCGGCATGGGCCAGGCGGCAAAGCTGGCGGGCAACGCTATGCGGCAGCGCAGCGCAGACAGGGAAACCGGAGAACTGCTGCAGCGCATGGGCGCCGGGGACGAACTGATCGCGGCGGGACTTGCCCTGCCGGGCAGCCGGGCAGAGATGCACGCCACGGAACTGCGGCTGCGCAACCAGCAGCCCACGGCGCGGGAACTGGGGAGGCAATACCGCGAGAACGTGCGGGCGCAACAGGCGGCGCAGCAGCAGCGGACAGAACAGGAGAACACGATCCGGCGCATGGCGGATGCGGTGGGCACAAGGGTGGTGTTTGACGAAACAATCCGCGACGCGGCGGGGAACGAAAGCGCGGCCAACGGCTACTACAAGGACGGCGTGCTGCACATTTCGCGCGACGCAGACAAACCGGCTATGATCGTGGCCAAACACGAGATCACGCACTATTTGCAGCAGGCAGCACCGGAAGAATACCGGGCATTCCGCACGCTGGCCATGAGTATGCAGGAAGAAGGCTCCGTGCCGCAGATGATGGAGCGCTATGCCCGGGGCGGCGTGACGCTGACAGAGGAAGAGGCCATGGACGAGATCGCGGCCAACCTGGCAGAGCAGCTGATGAGCGACCGGGGCAGCATTGAGGGCCTGATCCGCGAAAAGCCCACACTGGCACAGCGCTTTTTTGAGGCGCTGCGCAATTTGATGCGCAAACTGACGGGGCAGGAAAATGCGCAGCTGCGGCAGGCCGAGAAATTGTGGACGGAAGCCTATCAGGCGGCCAAGGGCAGCAAAAATGCCGCCCCGGAGGGCGGCAAGGCGCAGTATCTGTACAAAGGGAAGGATGCTGAAACCGGGAAAAGCATTTATGAAAGCAACTTCCCGAAAGGGACACCAAAAGCGGCAAAGAGCAAGCGCATTCTGTATCTTGTGCAGAATGTATGGAGCAAAAAGCCGATCACAATGTATGTAGAGGATGAAGTAACCGGCCTGCCACGCATGATTGAAGCACAGTTCGACCCGACATACAGCGAAGAACGAGGTGTAGAAACAGATGCACGAAAGTTGGCGGGAGGGAATAACCTTGGAAATGCAAAAGAGCGCCGGGTTACCATGGATCTTGCGGACGATTACTACAGAATCACGCAGGAGGCGGATTATGACCACTCTTCGCCGGAAGCAGGGAAACTGATTGCGACGCATGAAGGCGTGAAAACATGGCATTATTTTGCCGATAATATTTTATTCCAAGAAAACGGGGAAAAGGAAAAAACACCTTATCGTGTGGTAGTCAATGTAAAAGAAAAAGCAGATGGGAGTTATGTATATAGCTTCAGTGCTTTTGCAGAAAAGAACAAAAGTCGAGCACCCACCAGTTTCAATACCGGAGTTACCACCAACCTTTCGGATGGAGGAAATGCTCGACTTTCTAATGCCACTATAGCACAGCAGGAGGGGGAAAGCAAGAAGAAGTTTTTGCTGAAAGAAGACAAGAGAAAGCAGAAGCAGCTGGAAGTGATCCGGAAGAGCAACCCTGTGGAGGACGATTATCATACCTGGATCCGGAGCACGGACGATATACATACCTTCCGCGAGGCGCTGAATGATCCAGAATGGGCAGACTACGACGAGTTCGACCCGGACTATACCAAAGCCATGGCGGAGGAAGCATTGGAAAGCGGAGAGATCAAAGTGTTCAGCAGCTATCCCATTCAAAGCGGCGTGTTCGTTACCCCGTCGCGGATGGAGGCGGAAAGCTACGCCGGGCGTGGGAAGATCTACAGCAAGACCGTGAAAACGGACGATGTGGCGTGGATCGACCCGACACAGGGACAGTTTGCACCGGTGGAAGGTGCGCGGTACTCGCTGAAAGAGGACGAAAGGACAGCCAGCGCGGATAAAGGATACTGGGACGATCTTTCCTATCGCCGATACGACGAGAGCAGCCCCATGTCCCGCGCGGGATATGCCATGATGGCGGATGATGCGTACAGCGTAGAAACATATGGGGAAAAACTGGTAGCGGTACGCCAGTCGGAACTGCGCCCGATTTCCGAATTTCAAGACAAAATCGCGGAAGCGTGGGAGAGAGATAAGGAAAACGAGGCACTGCCGTATGAACTGAAATTTTACAATTCAGACATGAGCGGCGAAGAAGTGGCGGCGGCATTTGACCCCGAGGACATTGTAATGTCGGCGGATGCATGGGACAACGAAGACATGGTGATGTGGGCATATGAGAAGGTTTTTGACGGCGTGCCCGGCGTGAAGACGCGGGACGGCGCAATTGTGTTTGACGAGAATCTGCTGCATCGGCTTGACACTGATTCCGATGTCCTGGGAAGCGAACTGCACAATCAGCCGAAATACGCCCTGAAAAAGGACGGGGAAGACCTGAAAACCATGCGCGCGGAAAGAAGCGACGTGCGGCGGGAGATCGACAAGCTGGAATGGCTGGAAGAGAAGCAGGGCTATCTCGATGAAACCGACGCGGCGGCCATGAAGCAGCTGCGCGCACGGGAAAAGGACCTGACGGAGCGCATCGATGTTGCCAACACGGCGGCCAAGGAGAACCGGGGCACGGAAGCGGAGCGCATTATGCAGAAAGCCAAAGGGGAGGCCGCAGCCGCACAGCCGACACAGGCAGGAAAGACGCTGCGGCAGGATCTGCTGGACACCTTTTCCGTGCAGGCCGGAAAGAAAAAGGAACTGGGCCGCGCAATCGACCGAGTGGCAGCGCGGGTGCGCGAGCAGGGCTATGCCACCGCGAGCGACGGCGCGGAACTGTTCCGCGGCCTTTACAACGCGGGCGTGGTGGTGGACACCACGGAGAGCGAGCACTATGCAGAGATCCAACGCACGCTGCGCGGCGTGAAGCTGCATATCGACGAAACGGTGCGCGCAGAGCTGGGCGACGATTTCAACCGCACGCGGCAGGAAGCATTCCGGAACGGAATCATTCTGACCACCAAGGACGGCGAAGGCGTGGGCATTGATGTGGAGCACAAGGAAATGGCGGAGTTGTTCCCCGGCGTTTTTGATAACTACAACACAGACCGGACGGCGCAGCTGGAGGACATGATCCACGCGGCGGAACTGGGACGGCCGGAGCACATTTCACTGATGGAGCAGGCCATGCGCGCGGGCGGCGAGGATGCCGTGGCGCAGCAAATGACGTTCTTCGACCGCTATCTGACCAACGCACTGGAGAATTACGCCAAGCAGGCAGGATTTGAAGTGCGCGTGAAGCAGGGCGAGATCATGAAAGCGGCCAAGGCGCGCGCCATTGCCGCGGATGCATGGGAGAAGCAGAGCCAGCGGAAGGCACTGGCCGAGGCGCAGAACAGGACGCTGAAAGTGTTCCAGCGGCTGCGGCGCATGAAGAAAGACCAGAGCGCGGAAACCAAGGCGCTGATAGACGAGATCGTGGGCGATTTCGACACCATGGCAAAGACGCTGCGCAAGAACAAGGAAGCTACCTGGCGGGATCTGCGGAAGATCTACGACGCGGAGCGAGAGAAAGACCCGAACTTTTTGCCCAACGAAAGCTGGGAGCAGAAGTTCAGCCGACTGGATGCGGCCCGCGTAGGCGAGTTGAGCCGCGAGGAAGCACTGGAACTTTACCAGCGGGGCGTGGAACTTATCCACATGATCCGCACAAAGGACAAGGAGATCGCAGCGGAGAACGCACGCAATCTGGAAGATCTGTACCGCAACAGCGTGCACGAGATACGGACGAGCGACGGCAACATACACGAATACAGCAAAGGCGAGAAGGGAAAGGAGAAGATCAAGGGCGCGGCGCGCCGCTACTGGAACGAAGAGCAGCTTTCCCCGCTGAACATGATCGAGAAAATGGGCGGCTGGCGCAGGGACGGCGCTTTTTATTCCATGGCAAAGCAGTTGGAACGGGGCGAATACGATAAACAGCGCTACATTATCCAGAGCGACGCACTGCTGAAAGAATTCACGGAGAAGCACGAGAAGTGGATCGCAAAAGCCGACGGCAAGGGAAAGGACGCCATATGGTACGAAATTGACGCACCGGCATTTCTGGAAGCGGGAAACGGCGGTGCGGATCTGCGGGAGAACAAAAGCGTGAAGATTTACATGACGCCAATGATGAAGGTTAAACTGTACTTGGATTCGCTGAATTATGACAACCTGCGGCATATCAATTTCGGCGGTGCTACGTTCCCGGACAAGCAGCTTTATGCGGCGGGGAACGAAAAAGCGGCCTATGCACGCGGCGTAACCGTGAAGATGCAGCCGGGATTTGTGAAAAGTCTTGTGGCGGATCTGACGCCGGAGGAGAAAGAACTGGCATTTATCCTGGGCACGAAGTATTTCAACGGATACGCCAAGAAGGAGATCAACCGGGTTTCCAATTTGCTGGAAGGGCACGACAAGGCCATGAACAGCAACTACAGCCCCATTTACACCAATGCAAACTTCCTGGGCAAGAAAGCGGATCCTGCCATTGTGGACGCGACGATCGAGGGCATGGGGCCGCTGAAAAACCGCGTGTGGTCCGGAAAACCGATGCTGGCGGTGAGCGCCCTTTCGGCATTCCAGAAGCACCGGGACATGACGGCAAAATATGTGGGGCTGGCGATCCCTGTGCGCAACATGAATGCGCTGCTGAACTACACGGAGAAAGGATACCATGATTCCATGCGCGAGATAATCAGCAAGAAGTGGGGCGCAAACAGCGTGGAATACCTGGACAATTTGCTGGTGAATTTGCAGAACCGGCCGGCGGCGGAAACAACCATACTGGACGACCTGGTAAACGGGGCGCTGAACAACTATGTGAAAGCGGTGTTCGGATTCAACCCGGGCACAGTGATCAAACAGGCGCCGGGCTTCTTCATGGCAGGGGCACGGCTGGGGTTCGACACGATTCCGGCGACATCCATGCTGCACTCTGCATGGGGCAAATACCGCGACCTGATGGCAAAGTATACCCCGCTTATGGAATGGCGCGCCAGAGGCTACAGCACGCGCGAAATGTCGGAATTGAAGAACAACCCCAGCTGGACGCAGCGGAACCGGGCATTTAAGTTTGTGTTCGGCGGGGCGATCCAGTGGATGGACCTGCACACCTGCGCGGCAATCTGGCCGTGGGCGGAAAACTATGTGAAGAAGCACTACCCGAACCTGAAACCGGGCAGCCGGAGCGAGGTAAACAGCGGGAAGGATGCCTACTATAAGAAGGTGGCGGAGGTGTTCGAAGACGCCATCGCCAACAGCCAGCCCATGTACGACGACATGCACACGGCACAGATCCTGCACAACAACAAAAGCGTGGCGCGCGGCATTACCATGTTCCACACGGCACAGCTGACCCAGGCGAACGCCATCCGGCAGGCGCACGGGGAAATGAAGCGGGCGCAGGCGGAAAATGAAAAGGAGGGATTGAAGCGCGGGCAGAAGGCATTCAAGGACAGTATTATGGCGCTGCTGATCTCCACGCTGAGTTTTGAAGCGGTGGGGGCGCTGGTAGCCATCGCCAAGCGGAAGGACAAGGCGCTGCGCGACGACGAGGGCGAAATGACGCCGGCAACCATTGCAAAATACATGGCAGATGCCACGGCAAAGGATCTGCTGGGCAACGTTGTGGGCTGGGACACGGCCTATGACATCGGCACGCACTTCCTGTTCGGGAACACCTGGTACGGCTTTGAGATGCCGGGCGCGGATGCGATTCAGGACTTCATAGACGATGCAGCGAAGTGGAAAAAAGCAGCGGCGGAGTTTGGAGGAGATATTTTCAATGTAACCGATGCGGGCGATTTCCAGTATTACCTGCGGACGGCGGGAAGCGATTTCCGCAAGGCAAGTAAGAATGTGGCGGTGGATCTGTCGTACTTACTGGGTGTGCCGGCAAAGAACATGGAAAGCTACACACTGGGGCTGCTGGGCTGGATCAACCCGGATCTGGCGGCGGCCTACAACAACGCATGGGGCGGCAGATACGATAAAAGCAGCGTGGCCGCGCTGGGCGGAAAGCCGAAGGAACAGGAGGCGGCGATCCGGAAAGCTGTGCGCAACCGGGCGAAGGACGCCAGCGACGAGGCTGTGGCGGAGTTGCAGCGGCTGTATCAGACGGCGGGCACGGAAGTGATGCCCCAGGCGGTGGCGGACACGATCACGATCGAAACCGGAGAGGACAGCAGCGAGAAGGTGGAACTGAGCCTGAAACAGAAGTCGGACTACCAGAAGGCATACGACAAGGTGGTTTCGGCGGAACTGAATCAGTTGATCGCATCGCCGGAATACGCAAAGCTGAGCGACGACCAGAAGGCGGGCGCTGTGGTGCTGCTGTACAAGTACGCGGCGGAGCAGGGCAAGCAGGCGGCTGTGGCGGAATATGCCCCGAAGGGCTGGAAGGCCAAAGCTGCGAGCGCGGCCGAAGAGGGTGCGGACGTTTACCAGACCGTGATCTACAAGGCAGCCACCGAAGAGATCGAGGGGGACAAGGACGAGAACGGCGACACTATAAGCGGCAGCGAGGCAAAGAAAAAGATGGAGTGGTTGATCGGGAGCGGATGGAGCGAAACAACGCAGGCAGCCATTTACTTTGCCGAGATCGCACAGAAGAACCGGGACGAGAAGAGCAATGAACTGGCGAAAAAGGGCGTGAGCCGGGCGGAATACTACCGCTATATGGTGCAGACCAGGGACACGACAGGCGATAAGGATGAGAACGGGGAAACTATTTCCGGAACGGAAAACAAGAACCTTTATGACAAGCTGAACGCAATGGACCTGAGCGACGAGCAGAAGGGCTTGCTTTACTTTGCGGAAATCCAGGACTATACGAAGGATGATAAGTATTACCCGAAAGCCAAAGCGGAAGGGGTGAGCGATTGGCAGTATGCGTCCTTTAAGGCGAACACCGGCGTGATGGTGAGCGACAAGGACAAGAACGGTAAAAGTATTACCGATTCCAAACGTGACAAGGTGCTGGGATACATCAATGGAATGGACATCAGCAGCGACGCAAAGGACGAGCTTTATTTTGCGGCGGGATACGGAGCAAAGAGGCTTTCCGAAGCGCCGTGGCACAGTGGGAAGAAGAGCAGCAAGAAGGCGCAGAAAGCCGCCAAGAAGCAGGCGGCAGCCCGGGCGGCGCTGGCCACGCCGGAGATGCAGAGCTATTTGCAGAAATACGGCGTGACACAGGCGAACGGGAAGCCGATCAGCGCGGCGGATCTGCAAAGCAGCGTGGAAAGATACATCCGCAAATACACCGGCGGAAGATCGCTCCCGCGGGCGGGCGAAGCCATGACGCTGCCCAGCGACCTGCCGCGGGCAGGGGAAGCGCTGACAACGCGGGACTTGCCGCGGGCAGGCGAAGAGGTGCAGATGCAGAGTTTGCCGACCTACAACGATCTGGCGAACCGGAGAAAGAAGGAAAGCCTGGACGAGAAGTATTTCCGGAAATTCGGAAGGAGGTAAGAGAGTGTGAACGCGCGGCCGAGGATCCCGCAGACGCTGGCGGGATTGCTGCGATCGGAGATGGAGAAGGCGATATGGGAGGCAAATTTAGGAGAGGATGACGGGCTGATCGCGGATCGGTATCTGATCGCCCATGTGACGCAGGCGGACATTGCGGCGGAACTGGGATGCGACCAGTGCACGGTGGCGCGCAGGATGCCCCATATTCTGCGCAGGGTGGAGTTTGCCGCGCAGAAGATCGGGTACATATAACCGCATAAAAACGCCCGGCAGCCGCATTGTGATGCCACACAGTGCGGCTGCTTTTTTGTTACCATATGAGCATAGGGATCCCGAAAAAATTTATAAAAAAGGAGCGATACTATGGCAGAATTTGCAAGCAAGGGCGTTGCGGGCGCCGGCCTGGGCACCGGTATTGCGGGCCTGTCCCTGGGCGTTATTAACGCGCTGGGCGGCCTGGGTATGCTGGCCGGGGTTGGCGGCATTCCTGCTGTGCGCGCTGCGGAAGGTAAGTGCAGCGAAGATCACTTCATTAACCGGTATGAACTGAATCTGGTGCAGGAAAACGCATCTTTGAAGAGCGACATTGCTCTGCGTGATGCAAACACCCACCAGGACCAGAAGATGCTGGAAATGTACAAGTACGTTGACGGCAGAATGCGCGAAATCGAGGGCGAGATCGCAAAACAGGCCGTGACCAATCAGGCCACGAAGGACAGCTTCCAGCTGCTGCAGGAGCGCCTGGAGTGCGCGAAGTCTGAACTGGGCGGCGCGATCAAGCGCGAGCGCGACGACAGACGCTGCGCAGACAACACGATTGTTACTTACCTGAACGCCACGTTCTACCCCAAGCAGGTGGCAAGCGTGACGGTGGGCGAAACGACCACGGCGCAGCCGACCTATAATCCCCTGCCGCTGTGCGACTGCGACTGTAACTAAAGGCAAAACGGATTGAGCGGGGCAATCGCCCCGCTCTTTTAGAAGGAGGACATTATGGTAACAGTAAAACAGGTGCAGACGGGGATCGTGCGGTATGTGGACAATGACCTGCTGCCCCATCTGGAAGGCATGAAGAAAATCGGGCTGGGAATCTATATGGGCCTGGCGTCGGAAAACATCGGCGCGGCCATCCAAAAATACAAAGACCACCCCGCCGTAGCCATGCTGAACGTGGTAACGGACGACGGGATGGTGGACATTGACAAGGTGTACACGGTGGCAAAACCCATGTTTGACCAAAAGCAGAGCATTGATCTGCCGTTGATCGGGCGCGTGACCTTTGACGGCGGCGATGTGGAAAAGCTGTACCGGTACATCAGTGAAGCGTGAAAGGAGAAAAATATGGAACTGATTGAAAAACTTTCTGACATGATCGAAGAAGAAATTGACGATGCAAAAAAGTACGCGAAGTGTGCGTTAAAATACAAAACCGAATATCCCGAACTGGCCGATACTTTTATCGGCCTGTCCGGGGAAGAGATGCGGCACAAGAATATGCTGCACGATCAGGTGGAGAGAATCATCGGCAAATACCGCGAGAAGAACGGCGAGCCGCCCAAGGAAATGAAAGCGATATACGACTATCTGCACCGCAAGCAGATCGAGCACGCAAAGGCAGTCAAGGGGTATCAGGAAATGTATAGGGAATAAAGCCCTAATTCCTGCACTTGAACTGGGTGCAATAGAGGGTGCAATATCTGGCGTTTTTATTGATTTTTTCAAGTTTTTTCAAAAAAATGCAGAAAGCAAAGAATCCTTAAAACCGTTGCGGTTCTAAGGATTCCTTGCTTTTCATTTGGTACGGCTGGGGGGATTCGAACCCACGACCTTTTGATTCGTAGTCGTTGCCGGACTTCTTGTGATAAAGCAATTTTTGATTTTTTCAAATCGATGAATCCTTAGAGCTGCAATTGTTTCGCGGATCGCTTGCTTCTGCTGTTTCGTGTGACGGAAAGCGTGATGAGTGCAATATGGGTGCAATAGATATACTGCTTACAAAGCGTCTGTAATCCGCCGCAAGTCCTCCACATTGACGTCCTGATAATACCGCAGCATCTCAGTGCTGGTATGTCCGATCAATTCCAGTTTGTCCTTATCGGCAGCATTTATATTTTTCATCAGCGTGGCAAACGTATGGCGGCAAGTATGTGGGGATAATTTATGCCGGCCATTTTCCATCGGATTTGCGATCCCGATTGCATCAAGTGTCGGATAAAATATATCGTCGCGAAAGTGATCGTATAGAATTGCTTCTCCGTTTTCGCCACAGAATAATGCACCGGCAATTCGGTTCTTAGCCAGTCGGTCAATAATCGGCTGGATCTTCGGGCTGATGGTGACAATCCGGTTTTTACCGGCCTCGGTCTTGGCACCGCCGGTCAGCGTTTTGTTTTTACGATCATAGTCCTTGACATCCAGCGCAAGGAATTCTGACGGGCGGAATCCCAAGTAACACATACAATAAATATAGTCGGCATATGGAATAACACCGGCGGCGCAGCGGATCTGTTCCAATTGTTCAACCGAAAAACTGCTGCGCAATGCGGAAGATTCTCCGGACACCGTAAGGTATTCAGACAGGTTCCGCTTTGCGTAGTCGCGCGGAACGGCGTATTTATATAGAAGCCCAGACAACGTTTTCATAAGCTGCTTTGTCCGCTTTCCCTTGGGGCAATCATCCATACATTCCTGTAGATCGTCAATATCAATGTCTTTCATTTTGCGAAACGCAACCGGCGAAAAATACTTTTCTGCGGATTTATAGCAAGACATTGTGGATGAACCGGCGCGATGGGTGGGGAGCCAGAGATCATACAGCTGCTGCCATGTAATATCTTTCTCGCGTTTCTGCTGGCCTTTCAGCGCTGGTAAGTATTCCAGCGCTTCCTTTTTTGTGCGGAAACCACTCTTCTTCGCCACGACGCGCTTTTTCTTATCGTTTTCTATACGGTATCCAAGCGTAATAGCTGCCACCCATTTATCCCCGCGCTTATACACAGAGCCTGTGCCATTTCCACGGGACTTAGTACGCACTGGCTTTTGCTGCACAGATTGATTTTTGCCGCACACGGGGCAGAAAAGCGCGCCATCCGGCAGGGGCGCTTTACATTTTATGCATTCCATTGGATCACCACCGATCAAAAAGACATCCAAACGTTTGGAAATTTGAAGCGATTTAATTGATAAAAAATATTCGAACAAATATTGTAAAAAACGCCAATTGAATTTATAAAACGTATGTTCTAATATATAGGCATCCGACGGATAAGGAAACTTGCAGTTAATGAGCGCGCCGGGTATGCTAAGATACTCAGTGACGGAGCCAGCCGACATTGCCATTGAAAATATCAATGAAGATCAAAGCAAAGAGGACAACGACCAGAAGTTCCAGGCAGGCGAAGAGGTGGCGCTTTTCCTTTTGCTGACGATCGATGATCCACATATAGATTTTCAGCAGCTCTTCATCGGTATGGATGCGGCTGGGATCTTCGGCGCGGGGTGGGGGCGGATCTTCCGGCGCGGAGGATTCGGACGGATCGTCCTGCAGAAGGGCGGCCATCTTTTCTGCAATGTCGGCAGGCGGAGTGACACGGCCGCTGAGATAGCGGGAGATCGTGCTTTCGGACACGCCGCAGGCTTCGGCCATTTCCTTTTGGGTGATGTCGTGTTGCGCGTTTAAGGCTTTTCTTGCAGATTCGTACAGCATTTTTTCCATCCTCTCTTCAAAAATTCCAGAAATTACCATTAAATTGCACGATTGGACATTGATGTTGCAGGCGCAACACCCTATAGTAGAAGCAGAAAGAATTTTTGAAAGGGGCGCTGCACCATGGAACTGACCAGGGACGACATTTTACAATTGGAACTTTACCGTTTGATTTTAGAAATGAACCGGGAGCAGAAGCTGCGGCTGCTGGAAGCAGCGCGGGAACTGCGCAGACAAGGAAGGGAATCGTTACCACGAAGGGAGAGTACGCAATGACAGACAACGAAAAATGCTTATTGGAAATGATTCGTGGAAACAATGAACCGGGAAAGGCGCTGCTGATCGCCGTACATATTATTTCGCAGCATTTAGAGCGACACGGATCATCTGCAGAACCATTGCCTGCTGATCCGCTGGAACCTTCCTAAACAGGTCCAAAAGTGTTTTTTCGCCCTCGGTGAGCGTCTGCTCGCCGGGGGTGTTTTCTTCTTCTTCGGAACCAAGGATGTATCCAACAGTGACACCGAAAATTTCACCGAGTTTCAAAAGTGTTTCATTATCAGGACTACGTTTTCCAGTTTCGTATTGGGAAATGGTGCTTTCAGCAAGACCGATTTGCTGGCCGAGCTGTTTCATAGTTAAGCCGTTATTTTTGCGAAGTTCTCTGATACGATTACCCATAATGGCAATACCTCCGATTAACATTAAATTCATTGTATACTTTGCAAATTGAAAAGTAAACACAACTTCACATATTGACAAAAATACACTTGACATTTTGTGAAGTTATGATATTATAGCATTAAACTTCACAAAACGACAAGTTCGGAGGTGAGAATATGAGGGAATGGTTGAAGGATGCGAGAACAAAAGCAGGATTCACTATGAAAGATGTAGGAGAAAAACTTGGCATTTCAGAAAGTTACTATTGTGCAATAGAAAAAGGAGAGCGCCAGAAGAAAATGGACATGATGGTTGCGTCAGGACTGTCTATGATTTTGGGCATTCCTATTTCAGAAATTGTACGGATGGAACAGATGAGAAAAACGGGATAAAAAAAGGCCGAGGCAGGGCCTCGACCGGTGCGCGGAAATCAGAAGCAACGGGAGCAAGCAGTATAGCCGCGTGCTTTTGCAGTGGAAAGAGAAATTGCAATTTTGCTTTGCCGCAGATAAGAGCAGCCAGAGCGGTGGTATTTACTTCCGGTTTTAGTTACATAAACGGTAACGCTCTGTGAATTAGAACTGCTGGAAGAAGCGGAGGCACTGGACGAGGAAGAAGACGAAGAACCTGATTTAGAGGAACCTGCTTTGTAGCCTGCATCGTAACCGGCTTGTTTGCCTTCTTCGTATCCAGCGGATTTGCCTTCTGCGTATCCGTCAGTTTTACCAGATGCGTATCCATCGCTTTTTCCTTTTTCGTATTGTGCTGCATCGGCATCAGCTTTACCGGATGCATAGCCATCCTCTTTACCGGCGCTGTAGCCGGAAGAGTAGCCGTCGGTTTGACCGGCATTGTAGCTGTAGTTTGCAGTGAGCGGAAAGCCGACAACAGATACAGCAATGGCGATTACCAAAAGGATTGACTTCAAATTGCGCACAAAAAACACCCCCTTTCGACACGATTATAGCACAGGGGGAGAGAAAAACAAGACGGAAAGAAAGGAGCGACATGAGCATGATGCCGAGAATAAAAATGTTTGTCATGATTAGATTACTTAGGCTGGCGGCCAAGGGAAAAGGCGGGAAATACACTGAACTGCTGAAAGAAGCTGAAACGATGTATGCCTACAGGAAAAAGAAAATACTGACTACAGAAGAATTGGAGAAAATTACCGCCGCTATGCGGAAGATTCAACAAATCACAAGAACACGGGGATAAGGAAACGAGAACCGGCCGAGGCAGGGCCTCGACCGGTGCGCGGAAAGGAGCCGGACATGGACGAACGGGTGCAACTTGAACTGACATATTACAAAAAACGCTGCGAAAGGCTTGATGAGCTGGCACATATCTGGGAGCGCTGTGCAAAGAACTTTGAGGATATTGCAGAGGAGCGGCGGAAGATGTTGTGCGAAATGAAAGCGATGCTGGGAATGTGGATTTCGCTGAGTGTGGTGGAAGCGCTTCTGATCTTTATTTTAGCCATTGCGAAATGACGGAAGCGATGGCGTTGAAGTTAGACAGAAATTCGATGAGCACAGTACAGAAACCGATACAGGCGGTGATTATGATCAATATCCTGTTTTGGCGGTAGGCGCGGCGGGTTTCTGCCAGTGCTTCACGGGTGAGTTGCTCGGCGCGCTCTGCACGCTCGAGATTCATTTTGTCGAGCTGCTGGCGATAGGCGCGATCTTCCGCGTGCTGCTGTTGTGATTGTTTGCGATATTCAGCTTCAGCGGCTTCGCGGTAAACCTGCTTTTCAAATTCAATATTTGACAAGGAAACACCCCCTTTCGACACGATTATAGCACAGGGGGAGAGAAAAACAACAAAAACCGGCCGAGGGAGAACCTCGACCGGTGCGCGGAAGGAGATGAAAATGTGGACCAGCGGATCAATCCGTATCCATGGGCACAGCATCGGGATCAATGCCGAGGGAGCGGAGCGCTCGCGAGATTTTGCGAGATGCGCTGCGTGCTACGGACTGGGTATATTTCACCCGGTCAGGATCCAGTCCGGGTGCTGGATGCTGCAAGGCGCTTTTGCAGTCGGCCTTGCTTTGCTGTAAAAGCACATAAATCAATTCCAATTCATCGGCGGAGAACAAATCAGACGCCATAAAGACACACCCCCTTTCAAGGGGATTATAGCACCGGGAGAGGGGAGAAGACAAGCATGGTGAACGAGGACACGACGATTCGGGAGCTGATCGCGGCGGCCAAAAATCTGAAGCTGTGGGTGGACAAGATCAACGACGCCTGCGGCCGGATGAGCGAGGCGGATCTGGCGGCGCTGAAAGAGCTGCTGCGGGAAAAGGAGAAGGACTAAGAAAGGAGCGAGCGGAACATGACAATGGAAGAGATCAAGAAGAGCGACAAGTGTTTCCTGATCCCGAAGGACATCGCGGAAGTGATCGGCTGCGATCCGCAGTTTATCCGCATTGCGGCGCGGGATTGCCCGGAGCAGCTGGGGTTCCCTGTGACGCGCGTGGGGACAAGGACCAAAATTCCGAGGATTCCGTTTATCCAGTATGTAGAAGGGGGGCAGTCAAATGAAGCATAAGACGAGAGAGCAGCGCCGACGGGCACGGCTGGGAACGGCGGCCCGCGTGCTGACGACGGCGGCCCTGGTGATCGCATTGGTGGTGATCTTCTGCACGCCGGTACAGAGCGAAACTGTACCGGCCGCAGCGGATTATTTGCAGCAGATCGGCGCGGACAACGCCCAGCGCGCGCATGTGATGGCGCTGTATGAGGAGTGGGGCGCGTGAACGCCGGGCACAAAAGGCCGAGAGCGGCGCTGCGGGTTTGCCCGAGGTGCGGCAGCGACAGCGGAGAGCGCCGGAGCGATGAGGACATGAGCCGCGAGCGGCACTGCGTGGTGTGCACCACCTGCGGGGCGCGGACGTTTATTTATCGCACCATGAGCGCGGCGGCGCGGGCATGGAACGAAGGAAGGATGGCGAAGACGGAATGGCCAAGAAAATAGAACACATTAGAAAATCGGGGGCGGAGAAGTGCTGCAAATGCGCCTACCGCGCATGGAACGGCTGCGGCGGGCGCCCGTGGCACACCTGCGAATTTCTGCTGCTGACAGGAATGATGCGGGGGTGCAGCGTGGCGGAATGCACGCGGTTTACGCCCATGACACGGGAGATCGAGCGGTATTTAGACCGCGTGCGGCGGGGCGTTATCGCAGACGCCTACCCGCTGAAAGATCTGGCAAACGGAGAAATACCCACATGGATGCGGCAGAAGGAAAAGCCGAAAGAGAAAAAGAGGGTGCGCCTGAATCGCCCGCGAACACCGGAAGAGATGCAGGCCTATCACAGAGAATATCGGGCCAAGCACAGAGAGCGGCTGCGCGAAAAGGCGCGCGAACGCAGAGCCCGGCAGAAACGAGGCGATCAGGTATGAGATACTACGAGCATTTGCTGCGGCGCTGCCGGTCGGGCGATCTACGGCGGGCGGAGGTGCGCGGCGACTGGCCGAAATTCCGGCCGGCGCTGGTGCTGACCTTCAACGGCGAGGAGCAGGTGGCCATCCGGCACACGCACTGGCTGCCCTTTTTGCGGGAGGTCTACGTGGCGCAGCTGATGGACACGGACAAACTAAACTGGGCGCTGGAACTGGCGCACAGATCAAGAAAATAAAAAAGGGGGCACAGAGAAATGGATGAAAAGCACTTACTGAAACTGATGGACCGGGCCTATAAATCGGGCGGGTATCTGCTGATCGTGGGAGAGCGCGGCGTGGAGTTGATCTGCGACGGCAGGTGGAGATTTGGACTGAACAACGATAAGGTGAGCGCGAAGATCAAAGCCAAGCTGGTGGAGCACATGGACTTTCTGCCGACGGAAACGGGGGCATGGCAGGTGTGGCCGGACGGCGCGCAGAGCGCCGACATGGCGGTGGCGCTGCAAATCGCGGCGGCATGGGTGCCGCAGAGGGAATTGCAGGTGCTGCGGACGAGTATGTATTACGGAGATCTGTGGATCTACCAGAACGAGGGCACCAAGGTATGCGCCGGCATTCCCGCCGGCTGGCTGCTGGCGGCCGGACCGGAAAATATTTATGTGGACACGGTGAAGAGCATTTGCTACTGCGAAAGCGAAGGCGTGAGCGCATCCGGCAAGTGCGCGACGAAGCGCACGGAGATGAGCACGGAAAGCGCGCTGAAACTGGCCGCCGTGCTGCGGGCCATGGAAACGGTGCGCCTGGTGGGCGCGAATGCCGCGGAGGAACTGGCCTGGCAGGAGGATCTTTTGAAAGGGACAGAAGGGAGCGAAGGAGATGCGGAGGCGTAAAGGCGGAAAGGTGATCACCATGGAAGGCGTGCTGAAGCTGTGGAAGGTGAAGCTGCCGGACGGGCGCAGCGCGGAACTGCAGGCGAAGACGCGCAAGAAGGCCGTGGAACAGGCGGCCATGATCTGGGCGCTGCCGGTGGCATGGATGCTGGAGAAAGCCAAAGTGGTGGAGATCCGCTGACATGGGCAGCTGGCAGGAGGAGCGCGAAAGGGCAAGGCGCGGCGCGGAGATGGAACGCGCCAGGCGCGCGGCAATGCCGAGGGCAAAACTGATCTTTCCGGACGGGCGGTGGCTGTGGGTGCGCGCATCCAGCCACTTTGACGCCCGCTGCGAGGCGGAAAAAGGCGGGCTGGCCGTGCCGCGGCAGACACGCTTCTGCGCGGCGGACTGGCCGACGGAAGACGAAAAGGAATTGAAAGGATGGGTGCAGATATGACGGAGCTTGCAATTGAGAAGCTGCGGAAGGAATACAAAGAAGGGAAATACGACAAATACGCGGCGGCCATGAAAAAGGACGTGCTGCAAGCGATGGAAGAGTTCTGCCGGCAGGACGGGGAGTTTGCCCAGGCGGTTTATCAGGGCGGAAGCTTTGCGGAATGCATGGCGGCGGTGGCAAAGGACTGCGGCAGCAGTATTTCGGATCTGGAGGCTTACCGGCGGGCGGTACAGTTCTACTTTAAGGGCGCGGACATCAGATTCCGGATGGAGATCAACCTGTGCGCGGATGTGGAAAAGGAAGCCGGGATCACGGAAACAGAGCAGAGCCATGCAGGGCGCGTGGCGCTGGATCTGAGCAGCTTTTTCTGAGGTGAGGGCATGGCAGGAAGGAGATATGAGAGCATCAGCGCAGGGAAAGGGCCGAACGAGCAAAACGAAGACGCTGCGCTGCGGCAGTTCCCGGGGCTGACAAAACAGGATCTGACGAAGGCAAACGCATTATTCAAACGCTATGTGTTTTATCGCACAAAGGGAAATGGACGGACGCTCTGGACAAGCTGCTGCGGTGTGCGGGAACGATACATAGGAATGGACATGCGCGAAGTGCGTCCGGAAGACGAGGCAGCGCTGCGGGCGCGGCACAATGAACGGATCCGTTGTCCTTTTTGCGGCGCGGCGGCAGAAATGAAATGTGTCGGAAAGATCGGTATCGGAAAGATGCTGACTGAATACCAGCCGGTAGTGTTTTTACACACCAGCCGGGACGGCAAAACCATTTACGCGCAAGGGTATTGGATGAGAAAGGAATACAGCAAAGAGGATACGGACACACTGTGCGCAGCGCCGCGTTTTATGGCGACGATGGTGTACAGATTCCGCGAGGGCGAAGCCGTGCGATGGGAGCAGGAATGGTCCGGCGAGTGGATTCGGGCAAAGGAAAGCTGCTTTGGCGAGGAACCGTTCCGGAAAAACAGTTTATTCAGCGCCGTTCAGGAATACAGTGTGATCGGCATGGAGCGGCTGGAGAAAAGCTTTTTGCGGTACATTGATCTGCACGAAGCGCGAGATTCCGTTGATTATGTGCGCGGCATAGATACCTGGACAACGCTGATGCGGCTTTTATATGTTGCGGCACAGTACCCAAGGCAGACCGAAATGCTGCTGAAAATGGGACTGGCTGACATTTTGAGTGACTGGGTGTATCTGAAGAAAAAGAACGCGGCGGTGCTGCACTGGGAGGAAACGGATCCGCGCAAAGCCTTCCGGCTGACCGGAGCGGAGCTGAAGGAATGGATCGACAGCGGCGGAGAAACACACGCACTGACATTCCGGGAGTTTTTGGCGAAGTACGGAATCTGCACAAAGATCAACGAAGCCGCAGCGATGCTGCGCGGCGCATGTGACCTTGAAGGGCAGCTGCGAAAAGCATTCCAGAAGGCTGAAGAGTATCACGGCAAGAAAGGCCAGGTGCTGCGGTATCTGCGAGACAAAAGCGAGAATGAATTGCAGTGGCGGCTGGAAGCGGCGACGCGCTACTGGCTGGATTACATCGACGCGGCGGAGAGCAACGGCGATGAACTGTGGAAGAAAAAGAATTTTCTGCCGCAGGATCTGCGGCAGGCGCATGACAGCGCGACGGGCATACGGCAGGCGAGAATTGCTGCCGCAGCGAAAAAGGCGGCAAAAGAAAAAGCACTGGCGGATGCAAAGATCTGGGCGGCGCGAGAAGAAGAGGTGCGCAGGAAATACGCACTGGAGATGGACGGACTGGTGATCGCGGTGCCGAGCTGCGAGGCGGATATTCTGCAAGAGGGGAAAACGCTGTGCCATTGTGTGGGCGGATATGCCGACAGGCACCGGGACGGGAAAACAACGATTTTGTTTTTGCGGAAAGCAACGGAACCGGACAAGCCTTTTCTGACCATAGAAATGAACGGAAACAAGCTGGTGCAGATCCACGGATATCGCAACGAGGGATTATATACCGGAAAAGGGCGGTTTGCGCCGGATCCGCGGAAGGTGTATAAGGACTGGCTGGATACATGGATGCGCTGGCTGATGGCCGGAAGTCCGCGCAAAAAGGACGGCACGGCCAGAATACAGAAGAAGAAAAAGGCGGCAGCTTGATCAAAGGAGGAGCAACATGGAAGGATTGGAGACAAGACGGGACCTGGGAACGGTGACAGCGGAGATCCGCATGCTGACAGAGCAGGCGGGAGCATTGGCGCTGGACTATGCCGTGGAGATCGGCCGACGCCTGACGGAGGCGCGGGAACTGGTGGAGCACGGCGGCTGGGAAGAATACCTTGGTGAGATCGGCTACAAAAAGAGCACGGCAAACAACTTTATGCGGGTATATCGCGAGTACGGAGATCCGCAGGGCAGCCTGTTCGGCGCCAGCTGCAAAAGCGAGGCGCTGGGCAAGCTGACATACAGCAAGGCGCTGGAGCTGCTGGCGCTGCCGGAGGAAGCAAGGGAAAGCTTTGCAGCGGAGGTGGACGCGGAACACATATCCACGCGCGAACTGAAAGAAGCCATCCGGGAGAGGGACGAAGCCCGCGCGCAGTTGGAGAAAGCACAGGAGGCGGAGCAGCTGCTGGAAGAGGCCCGCCGCCGTGCGCAGGAAGCCGGCGAAAAGGCGGATGCACTGGAAGAGCAAAGCGCACGGATGGCAAAAGAACTGGAGGAACTGCGCAACCGGCCTGTGGAAGTGGCAGTGCAGAAAGACGAGGCGGCAGAACAGGAAGCTTTTGAACGCGGGAAAGCGGAAGAGGCAGAAAAAATGAAAAAGGCGCTGATGCTGAAAGAAGAGCAGCTGCGGCAGGTGCGCGCGGAAGCAGAAAAGGCGAAGGAGGCTGCACTGGCGTCGCACAAGGAAAAGGACCGCCTGTATGCCGAACTGGAAGAAGCGAAAAAGGGAGCCGGGAGCACGGCGGAAACCGAAGAACTGCGCAAAAAGCTGGCCATGGCAGCGCCGGAGCTGCAGGAATTCCGGGTGCTGTTTGGCCAGTGGCAGGAGGCATTTAACCGGATGCAGGGTATCGCGGAGAAGCTGCGCGCCACGGGAAAGGGCGAGGACGCGGAAAAGCTGCACAAGGCGATGGCGGCGGCACTGGCACAGATGCGGGCATGAGCATTGAAAAGATCGTGCTGACGGTGGAGATCGTGGCGGACGGGGAGAGCATCGGCGACAAGGAAAACGTGTGCGCGGCGCTGGAGCGGTTTGGCACGGTGCGGGTGCTGGAGATCGAAGAGCGGGCGGAGCCGCAGCAGACATCCTTCTGGGATGAAAGCCTGCAGGGCACGCCCTTTGAAGGGAGGATTAAAAAATTTTGGTGAAGCCGTATTACAAAGCCGTGGAAGATTTCATGCGGCAGTGCGAGGGCATGAAGGTGCGAGCCATGGCGCTGGTTGCGCTGGTGGACGATGAAGAGGCCTATGACGTGGTGAGAACCTACGAAGCGGGGCCGCATGAACTGGCCAGCTGCGCGGGCATTTTGCAGATGCAGGCGGCCTACTTATACAACGAGATGAACAAAGATTACGACGAGGAGGAAGAAAACGATGAAGAATGAAGCAGAGAACATGACGGAGGAGCGCGAGGGCAGAATTTTGCAGAACGCCATTGACACATGGGGCCCCAGGACGCAGACCGTGAAAGCGATGGAGGAGCTGGCGGAGCTGATCCAGGCGCTGAGCCGCAGGCTGCTGTGCATGTACTTGAATGCGCCGGGCGGCAACGCCGCGCTGGAGAATGTGCGCGAGGAGATGGCGGATGTGAGCATTATGCTCAGTCAGCTGGAACTGATCTACGGCGACACGACGGAGGAAGAAATCAAGAAGCTTTTGCGGCTGGAAGCGAGAATCGCAGCGGAGAAGACGGCAAAGGCACAGGGAGAATGAGGACCGCAGGAAGCTTCGGCTTTCTGCCAAGCGGGCGCGACAGCGCCTGTTTGGCAGAAAATCGAAACGTCCAAACGCTTGGAATTTTGAAAAAAAGGGGGCGGGAGCACGGAACAGAAAAAGAAACAGCTGGCGGAGATCATAGCGGACCCGATGCGCTATATTCCCGCTTTCTTGCGCATCCGAGACAAAAAGGAGCAGATCGTGCCGCTGCGGCCGAATCCGGCGCAGGAAAAACTCTATGAGATCATCATGCGGGAACAGGACGCGGGGCGGCCGGTGCGCATCATCATCCTAAAGGCGCGGCAGCTGGGGTTTTCCACCTTTACCGAGGCGCTGTATTTTTACGACGGAGCGACGCATCGGAACGTGCACACCCTGATCGTGGCGCACCGCGCGGACGCCACGCGAAACCTGCTGCGCATGAACAATCTGTTTTATAACCAGCTGCCGAAGGCGGTGAAGCCCATGCGCGCGGCCAGCAACGCCAGCGAACTGATCTTTGCCAACCCCAGCCGCGACGCGGAAGATAGGGCGAAAAACCCGGGGCTGGAAAGCTACATCCGCTGCATGACGGCGGGCAACGGCATTGGCCGAAGCGACACGACCAACAATCTGCATTGCAGCGAGTTGGCCTTCTGGGAAGGCAACGCAAAAGAGATCCTTTTAGGCCTGGTGCAGGCGGTGCCCAACGAGCCGGGCAGCTGCGTGATCATCGAGAGCACGGCCAACGGGTACAACTATTTCCGCGAGTTGTGGAAAAACGCGGAGAACGGCGAGAACATTTATGTGCCGGTGTTTTTTGCATGGTACGACAATCCGGATTACGCCATGGAGCCGGAGCCGGGGACGGAATGGACGGCGGAAGAAGAGGAACTGCGCGGGCGCTACCATTTGAGCGACGCGCAGCTGGCATGGCGGCGCTGGTGCATCAAGGCAAACTGCGACGGCGATGTGGACAAGTTCCGGCAGGAATACCCAAGCAATCCGGAAGAGGCCTTTTTGCTGTCCGGACGGCCGTTTTTTGACAACCTACTGCTCAACGACCTGGTGCAGGCGCGGCGGGACGCGGAAAAGGCGGCGCCGCCGGAGGAAGGCACATTTGCCTACGACTACGACGGGCTGCACCTGTCGCGGATCCGGTGGACGGCGCAGCGCGGCGGATTTATCCGGATCTACAAGCGGCCGGAGCCGGGGCGGCGCTACACGATCGGCGGCGATACGGCAGGCGAGGGCAGTGACTGGTTCGCCGCCCAGGTGATCGACAGCGTGACGCGGGAAAAAGTGGCGACCTATCACTACCAACACAGCGAAGAGTTGTATACCCGGCAAATTTACTGCCTGGGCATGTGGTACAACGAGGCGCTGCTGGCGATCGAGTGCAACTTTTCAACATATCCACAGCGGGAGCTGGAACGACTTGGCTACACGAAATTTTACGCCCGGGAGAAGATGGACACCTACACCCACAAGACGGTGCAAAGCTTTGGATTCCGGACGGACAGCCGGACACGGCCGGTGATTTTGACCGGGCTGCACGAATTTATGAGCGCGGAGAGCGGCAGGCCGGAATTGGAACGGGACATCGAAACGCTGCAGGAAATGCTGGTGTTTGCCTGGGACGAGAAAAACAAGCCGCAGGCCATCGTGGGGGAGCACGACGACCTGGTGATGGCGCAGGCGATCGCACTGTTCGCGGCGGATCAGGATGTGGCGCACACGGCGCCGCTGAAACAGGTTGGCACGGTGCACTGGCGCGAGGATCAGTGGGAGGACTACTACAACGCCAGCGAGGCCGACAGGCTCTATTTGATCGACAAATGGGGACGGCCCGAGGGGCTGTAAATGTGGAAAAAAGAAAGGGGAAGAAAACATGAAAGTGTACATAGCCGGGAAGATCACCGGCAACGAAAGATACCGCGAGGAGTTCGCGGCGGCGGAGCGGAAGGTGCGCGCGATGGGGCACATTCCGCTGAATCCGGCGGCGCTGCCGGAAGGAATGGAACCGGCGGACTATATGCGCATCTGCATGGCAATGCTGGACAGCGCCGACGCGATCGCAATCATGAAAAACTGGACGGAAAGCACCGGCGCGCGGATCGAATTTGCCTATGCACAATATGTGAATAAAAAGGTTTTGAATCTGTGGCTGATGCCGGATTTTTCGCCGAAAAAAGATGTGGAACCGGAGATGGACGTGTCGTCGGAGAGGCTGGAAGAACTGGCCGCAGCCGACAGGGACGGGCGGCTGGTGGTGCTGCCGTGCAAAGTTGGCGACACTGTTTGGTACGAAGAATACGGCATTGCGAATGGAAAGCTTATTAAATATGGCATACAGCCGCACGTGGTACTGACGCACTTTGAATACATGGTGACTAAGGGAAAACTACGGGACAAGCAATTGCCACTGGGCGGGCTGGGGATCAACTGGTTTTTGACCCGCGAGGAGGCGGAGAAAGCATTGGAGGCGATGCAGGATGAATAAAGGAGAAGGGCTGAAAATGGCTGAATACATTAAGCGGGATGCAACGATTAAGGCGATTGTTGACAGCAGAAACAGGTATTATAACAGTGCGAGCAACCAATATTTAGTCGGGCGTTGTGATGGCTTGGATATTGCGGCAGGACTGCTTCGCGTGGCCCCAGCCGCCGACGTGGCACCTGTGGTGCATGGACATAGGGTTGACGACGGGGGGTTCTACGCCAGATGCTCTCAATGCGACGGGGTACTGCCTCTTTGTGCCAACTATTGCCCCAACTGCGGGGCGAAAATGGAAGGAGGTGCTGACAATGCGGCTGATTGATGCGGCAAATGTTATTAAATATGTGCTATGAGCGAAAAAAAGCAGCCCCGGCGATTGCCGGGGCTGCGGGGAATTATTCCGGGAGCTTATCGGACCATGGATCACACCCGCTCATACAGGCCGACGGACTGGGCCAGCAAAAGGCGGAGATAGTCCGGGCAGCTGCGCTCCCCGGATTCCCAGTCTTCCAACGTGCGCCGGGGGATGCAGTAATGGAGTGCAAACTTGACTTGCGAGAGCCCGGTGTGCTGCCGGATTTCCCGGACGGTGAGGTGGGCCACATCCCAGACAGCGCCGACAATGTCCACGCGTTCCGGCGGGATCTCCACTGTATCCGCCGGGTCCTCCCAGATGTCGGACAGGCACCAATCGGACACATAAGCGTCACGGTCATTGATGGTGAGAGCATCCGAGAAAAGTGCGAAAAATTGTTTGTCAGTCATATGTCATTCCTCCATATCGTTTTTCTGCTTGCCGAGTTCGCGGTCAAGCCTTTTGATCCTTTGGGGTATTTTGGTGCTGACACCGTGCTTTTGTGCAACCTCTGCTTGACTAAGACGGAGTTTTTTTCGATTACATTCAGGGGAGCAGGTGACGGCGGGGCTTCCGGGCTGGATCACTCCACCGCAAATTACGCATATTTTCACACCGTTTCGGCCCTGCGCGCGGCGCGCGTCGTAAAATCCGTGCTCTTTATTCCACTGCTTGGATTGCTCCCGATCTATTGCACGGACAGCTTCCGGGGCGCAGTCTTTACAGTATTTTTGCAGGCCGCCCGTCACGATGTACTCTTTCCCGCATACGACACACTTGTCAATGCTGCCGAGAGGGCGCTTGGGGCCGGTCTTGCGCCTGGCGGCGCCGCGCTGACGCTGACGCTCTGCCCGGCAGTCCGGGCAATACCAGGCGCGCGGGCCGCCGTCAAAGGTGATGCCGCATTGACGGCAGGAACGAGGGCGGAGAGTAGTTGCGCGGATAGCAGCGATGCAATCATCACATTTGGCCTGATCCGGGCGAGCCATAAACAGCTTCCCGCAGGCGATGCACTTTTTCAGCCGCATATCGCGTTACATCGCTTGCGCCCAGTCGGACGCGCCGGACAGTTCTTCTGCGATTCTGTCGGCGATCTGCTGCATGGTGGTGGGTTCGCTGATGGTGCAGATCTTGAGTACGTTGCTGTCGTGGTACTCCGTCCAGCTGTTTTGGCCGAGGGAATAATGATACTTCGTCCAGACTTCGCCGGTGGAGCGATCATAGAAGAGTTCGACATATTCCCCGGAGTAGTAGCCGCGCAGGTCCTTGGTGTCGCCGGAAGCAGCTCTCAAACCAGTCATTTTGTAACCATACTTATTAACCTTTGCCATAATATTTACCTCCTGGGCTGCTGCCCTCTCTTGTTTACATGCTTATAATACCACGCATTGCGTGGTATGTCAAGAGGAAACGGAAAAATAAAATGAAAAGATTTTTTCGCTTGCTGCCGCGCGGGGGCGGGGCGGCGAGCGAAAGGACCTTATACATTAAAAAATAAAAAGAACGCGTGCGCGCGTTCTTGGGGCGCTTGCTAAGCGGCTAAGTTTTGCGCCACGTTTTACTCAAAGACGGGGCCAGCCCCTTCTTTGGATTTTCCCCGCACCAGTCTACGGACTGGCGACGCCGCCCAAGGCGGCTGAGTCAAAGTATTTTTCTGAGGCGCATGTCCCCAGAAAAATGGATCAGAAAAAAATATTTTTGTTTGTCAGAAAAGACAAGGCGGACCGCGCGGGAGCGCGGGAGCATTAAGACCGCACGCGATACCAGATATTACGCGCGCGGGAAGAGGGCGGACAGGATCCGCGGGGCGGAAATACCGGCCGAGAGATTACAGGCCGTGCATTTTGTGGAAAAGAGAGGGACAAGACATGATGCTGAATGGAGGGAGATATGTGATTCGGACGATCATTTCGGGGTTCGTGGTGGAGAAGAGTAAGTTCTGGCTGCCGAACCCCGGACAGGTGCGCGCGGCGAGAAGCCACACCACCAGCGCGCGCAAGCAGGACAAAAACGCCAACGACGCCGTGAAGCAGCTGGCACGGCAGATTAACTGCAATTTTGGCTACCGGGATCTGTGGGTGCTGCTGGAATACGACGAGGCGGGCTATGCAGCCATTGATGGCTCACGCGAGGCGGCGCAGAAAGAATTGAAACTTTTTATCCGCCGACTGGGCCGCGCCATGAAGAAAGACGGACTGGTGCTGCGCTATGCAGGCGCGTGCACCTCGGACATGGACGGAAATACGAAGACGGACGTGCGCGTGCACCACCACATTGTGCTGCCGCGCGAGGCGGAGCCTTATCTGGAGCAATGCTGGACACGCGGCGGATACGGGATCCGCACGCTGCGCCGCCAGGCCGACTACACCGGCATTGCGCGCTACATCATCCGGCAGGTGCGCCGGATCCCCGACGCGAAGAAGTGGAGCAGCAGCCGGAACCTGGAAAAGCCCGTGGTGTATGAGCGGGCGGCCAAACGGGCGGGCGCGCTGCGCAACCCCACAAAAACAATTTTGCTGGAAAGCTCGGAGTACGACGTGGAGAGCGGGAGCCATTACATACGCTACACCAAAGCGCCCACGCCGGGCGAAACGGGCCTGCGGGCAAAGGACGTGACGGCGGCGCCGGAAACCGCGCGGAAAGCGAGGGGGCGGCAATGAGTTGGCGGAAGCTGCGAGGCGTGGATCTACCCTATGAAAAGCAGGTGTACATACGGGCGGTGTGCCTGCTGTGGCGGGAACAACCGAAAAAAGTGCAGACGAAGATCAGGCGGCTTTGCGAGGATTGCGGGGGCGTCTATTCTGCCGCGCTCTGGGACGCCATGACAACCAAGCAGACGGCGACGCAGATCGCGCTGCGGCACCACATCGACGAGAGCACGCTATACCGCATCAGAGTGGCGTTCTACGAGCGCTGGTGAGCGGAGAAAACTTGCAGTTAACGGACACGCAGGACGTGCTAAGATAATTTTGACGGTGGAGCAGTGCACCGGCCTTTTGGCGGGAGCGGTCGCGTTCTTTTTTATCCTTTCTGGCGCGATCCATGTTCATCACCTCCTTTCGTAAATCTGACCTATCCATGAGCGGCACGGAGCCGGGGAAGCAACGACGTTTCCCCGGCTTTGTGCTGCTTTTTTGCGCGCGCAGATTGCAGATAACGGACACGCAAGGCTTGTTACGATGGGCAAAACGGATAGAGGGGGTGGCGACGCTGACGGCGCTGGAAAAAGCATTTGCCCGGGAGTATGTGCTGGACCACAACGGGACGCGGGCGGCCATCCGCGCAGGCTACGCACCGGGAAAAGAAAATGCCAACGCGGCGGCTCGGGCCAGCCGCCTGCTGAAGAAACAGGCGGTGCTGGACGAGATCGCAAGGCACGAAACAGAAGCAGCGAGGGAATTTATGTTGACGCGCGACGGCGTAATTAACCGCTACCGCGAGATCTACGAGCGGTGCATGGATGCAAAGCCCGTGATGGCATGGGACAGCATCCAGCACAAGTATGTGCCGACGGGCGTGTGGCAGTTTGACGCCCGGGGCGCTATGAAGGCGCTGGGGAGCATCGCCGTTATGGCGGGGCTGGGCAAGCCGGAGAAAACAGAAAGAGATGAAGGATACGAAAGCCTGCTGGCGGCACTGGAGGAGGACAGCAAACGTGAAAAAAGGGAAAAATCTGACGGAATGGCTGGTGCGGTTTGAAAAAGCCAAGAGCGCATGGAGCCGCGAGCGCGTGCAGATGGACTGGCGCGAGCAGCTTTACGACGGCACGCACCGGATCGTGGGCGCGCAGGGGAAGAAAAGCAAAGACGCGCTGCATGTGCGCAACATTGTGGCGGAGTTGATCGAGTGCCAGGTGAGCAGCACGATCCCGCTGCCCAAGGTGACGGCCGTGCGGGAGCAGGACGAGTGGCTGGCAAAAAAAATCGAGAACTGGCTGCGCAACGAACTGAACCGGCTGCCCTTTGAGGAGCTGAACGACCAGGACGAGCGAACGACCTACATCCAGGGCGGCGACCACTTTTTTGTGGAGTGGGACACAACGGCGCGCACCCACACGACAGAGGGCGCGCTGGAAGTGAACCTGCAGCACCCGAAGACGGTGATTCCGCAGCCGGGCGTGCTGACGGGCGTGGAAGACATGGACTACTGCTTTGTGCAGGCAGCGCGGAGCAAAAAGTGGGTGAAAGACACCTACGGCGTGGACGTGGACGCGGAGAAGGAGAACGACCCGCAAGTGCGGTCCTTTGACGCAGCGGAAGAAAGCGATGACATGGTGACGCAGATCTATGCCTACTGGCGCAACAGCGAGGGCGGGATCGGCCTGTTTTCATGGGTCGATGGCTCGGACATTGTGCTGGAGGACACGGACGATTACCAGGCGCGGCGGGTACAGGTGTGCAGCAAGTGCGGCGCGCCGGGCGATGGGTGCAAATGCCGCTACTGCGGGAACACGACCTTTGAGCCGCAGGAGCAGGACCACGACGGCGAGGACGGACGGGTGCTGGCGGAGGACATCGTGCGCAGTGACGGCAGCGTGATCCCCGCCTTCTCCCCCATGCGGGGGCTGGACGGAGAGGACGTGACGCAACCGGAGATCGACGGGCAGAACGGATACATGAGCCTGGCGCCGGTGATGCAGCAGACGGTGATCCCGTGGTACAAGCCCAACGTGTACCCCATTGTGCTGCGCAAAAACGTGAGCCAGTTCGGCCGCTACCTGGGATCCAGCGACGTGGACAAGATCATGGACCAGCAGGAGAGCATCAAAAAGCTGGGCACAAAGGCGCTGGAGAAGGTGCTGAAAGGCGGCTCCATCGTGGCGATGCCGCCGAACCTGCACATCCAGAACACGGACGAGGAGCTGAAACTGGTGCAGCCGCGCAACCCATCGGATTTGCAGATGATCGGCGTGTACAACGTGGAAGTGGACAACAGCGCGGACCTGAACATGGAAAGCCTGTACTACGAAGAGGGGCGCTCGACGCTGGGCATTACGGACAGCTTCCAGGGCAAGCGCGACAGCACGGCCACCTCGGGCACGGCAAAGCAGTTTGCCGCGCAGCAGAGCGCCGGCCGCCTGGAGAGCAAGCGCGTGATGAAAGACGCGGCCTATCAGCGGCTGTTCGAGGTGATGTTCAAATTCGCGCTGGCTTACATGGACGAGCCGCGCGACATCGTTTACACCGACGGGCGCGGCGGAAAGGCGCACGACGTGTTCGACCCCTACGACTTTTTGGAGCAGGACGCGGCGGGTGAATGGTTCTGGAACGATCAATTTCTTTTTGCGGTGGATTCCAGCGCGTCGCTGGTCCAGAACCGGGAAGCGCTGTGGCAGGAGACCAGAATGAACTATCAGCAGGGGTGCTATGGCGAGATCGGCGCGCCGGAAAGCCTGTACATTTTTTGGCGCAACATGGCGCGGCACCATTACCCGGGCGCGGACGACATGGAGGCCTATTTCCGCGAGAAAACGGAGCAGGCGCAGATGGCCATGCAAATGCAGCAGATGGGCGGCGCAGGCATGGGCGGCGGCGCGCCGGGGAACATGGAGCAGATAGGCGCGGATGCCGCGGCGGCCATCGCACAGAGCGACGCGCAGCAGCAGGCGCAGAACCTGTATATCAACGGAGGTGGCAGAGATGCTTTGTCCTGAGTGCAAGACGGAAGCGACGATCATGGAGAGCGGCTACGAGGTGAGCGGCGACGCATCGCCGGACACGAAAACGCGGCTGTTTGCGGTGCTGAAATTCCACTGCCGCAACCCCAAGTGCCCGCGCTACGGCAAGAAGATCGGCGAGGAACGCAGCGAAGTGCGCGTGAAAGAAGCTGAATGAGATGTCCAAACGTTTGGACGAATGACACAAACGAGCGCCTGGCACTGCGAAAAAAGGCCGAAAACACAGGAAAGGAGGAAGACGGCATGGCGGAAAAGAACATTTACGACGGCAAGACCAATATTGGCGGGATCGGCGAGATCAAGGGCGCATACGGCCCCAAGCGCGCACCCAAGGGCAACGTGGTCACCGGCGGCGATCTGCGCGGCGGCAAGAAGGGCAAGAAGTAAGCCCCACAAAAAAGAAAAACACTCGCACTGAACGCGAAAAAATCTGACTAAAGGAGAGAAAAGCAATGGATCCGGAAATTATCGATGAGGAAGAAGAAATGGTGACGGTCGACCTCGGCGAAGAGGACGAGCCGGGCGAAGACCCCGGCGCGGCGGAAGAAGAACTGCTGGAAGAGGAAGAGCCGGGCGAAGACCCCGGCGCGATGAGCCGCGAAGAGCGGCACCGGCAGGCTGCGGCACGCCGGGCACGGGAAGAGGCCCAGCGGGCGGCGGCGCATCAGGCAGAGATCGATGCAGCCTATGCACGCGCCTACGCCGGGCAGACGGACCCCTACCACGGGCACAAGCCGATCCGCACGGAAGCGGATTACCGGGCATACATCCAGGCGCGCGACGAAGATCAGGAGCGCCAGAACCTGGAGCGGATGCGGGAGGGCGGCGTGGATCCGCAGCTTTTGGAGCAGCTGATCTCCCGCGCGGTGCAGGAAAATCCGATGGTGAAACAGGCGGGCGTGGCGGTGCAGCAGGCACAGGAAGCCATGGCCCGCGCGCAGGACGAGGAAGCGGCGCGCCGGGTGGAACAGGAGCTGACGGCCATTCGCGGCCTGGATCCCAGCATCCGGACGGCGGATGACCTGCACGACAAATACCCCGATGGCTGGGAGCGCACGCTGGAACTTTGCAAAAAGGGCGTGAGCCTGAGCGAAGCGTTCAAGGTCGCAAACTTCGATGCGCTGATGAAGAACCGGGGCGCGGCCATCAGACAGGAGGCAAGAAACTTGAAAGACAGCAAGGCGCACCTGAAACCGACCAGAAACAACAACCAGGGCACAGTGACTATGCCCCGCGCGGTGCTGGACGAGTTCCGGCGCATCAATCCGGGACACACCGATGCGGAGTATGCGCTGTACTGGCACAAATTGCACAAAAACGAATCTTAAAGACGGGGCAAGGCCCCGATGAAGGAGTGAAAAACAAATGGCATTTGAATTTTACCAGGACGACATAAACACCTCGCCCCAGCTGACCTATGTCAAGGCAACGGAGGACGAGGCATATACGCCCGGCGAACTGCTGAAAATCGGCAGCGCGGGCACGGCAACCAAGGCGAGCGGTACGGACGCGCCGCAGTATGTATGCCACCAGATCAACGGCAAGGCCGCAGAGGGCGACCTGCTGCAGGTGGTACGCATCCAGAAAAACCACAAGTACAAGACAACGCTGGCCGCGGCGGGTACGGCGCTGGTGGTGGGCCAGAAGGTGACGATCCACACCGACGGCGCACAGGCTACGGCCACGACCACCGGCGGCGTGCTGGAAATCGTGGAAATGATGGGCACGACCGTGGGGTCGGAGATCATCGTGCGCATGTAACGAGAGAGGAGCAGTACATATGGCAGTGAATATCGTATTTTCCGAGGGCAGCGGCGTTGCCGATTCCATTTTCGGCAAGAGCCAGGACCCTATTAAGATGCTCATCGAAGAGCGGGCGGAAGCCATGCAGGCGGTGAGCGTGTACAACAAAATTTTCAAAGAGGTCACCAGCGACAACTACGCGGAGAAGTTTACGTCCATGACCAGCATGGACGACTTCGAGCCCGTGGGCGAGGGCGGCGCTTATCCCAAGATCAACATGCAGGAGGGCTATTCCCGCACGATCGAGCACGAGGTGTTCAAGGGCCAGTTCGTGATCACGCAGGAGGCCGTGGACGACCGAAAGATCGGCCGCGACGGCAAGCCCCAGCAGATGGTGACGGCCTATTACCGCGCCCGCGAGAAGTTCGGCCACGGCCTGCTGATCGCAGCGGCCAACGGCAAAGCGGAATCCGTTGTGGGGGATCGCAAGTACAGCACCCGCGGCGCAGACGGCAGCATCCTGTTCGCGGCGGATCACAAGCCCAAGGTCAAGGGCAGCAACCAGAGCAACAAATACAAGGACAGCTTCAGCGCGGCGGCACTGAGCAAGGCCGAAACGGTCATGCAGAACCTGCTGGACGACAACGGCAACGTACTGGTGCTGCGGCCCGACACCATCATCATTCCCAACGACGGCGCGCTGAAACAGGAAGTGCTGGGCGTGATCGGCGCGGACAAGGACCCGGACACTGTGTCCAGCAACGCCTACAACATCCATCACGGCAGATGGAACGTGATCATTGACCCTTACCTGAACGCGCTGATCGGCACGGGCAGCGGCAGCGGCACGCCCTGGTTCCTGATGGACAGCGACTACAACCAAACTTACGGCGGCCTGATCCGCACGGAGCGCGTGGCGCTGCGCTTTAAGAGTTGGATCGACAACAACAACGACAACAACGTGTGGAACGGCTACGGCCGGTTCAGCGCTGGTTTCGTGGATTTCCGCCCCATCATGATGTGCGGCGCGGCGGCGGGCTCGACGCTGTAAAGAACGTAAAGACGGGGCAGGAATAGGAGGTGCGTTTCGCAGGACATGTGCCTGCGAAACACGAATTGAAAGGAGAAGCGCATGAACTATCTGGAATTAAAGATCGCGGTGCTGCAGAAGATGTTTGCCATCACGGGGGCAGAGGTTGTGAATGACGATACGACGAGGCCGTATCTCGCATCCCTGCCCCAGGCGGCAAACGAGGGAATTGACCTGATCGTGCAGAGTGGCCGGCCGGTGCGCGCCAGCTGCATGATCCACCAGGCGGACACGCTGCCGCCGGAGGACGAACTGATCGAGGGCGACGGCTACGGCGTGACGCGGAAGGCGGGCGTGAACCGCTACGACATGGAAGCGCTGATCGGCGCAAGCTACCGGCGCGTAGACACGCAGAACGTGTGGCTGACGGACGAGGACGGCAACTATGCAGCCACCACGGCATTTGCGGTGGAAGCGGACCGGTATTTGCTGCTCCCGGCCACAAAACGCGGGGACTGGCGGGTGTACGCCATCTGCATTCCGGAGCCGGTGCAGATCACGGCCACGACGGAGAACGATTTTGTGCTGCCGCTGCCGAAAGAGTGCTGCGACATTCTGCCGCTTTATATTGCCAGCCAGCTGTACAAGGACGACGACATTTCGATGGCGACGATCTGGCGAAACGAATTTAACGTGGCACTGGAAGCGATCGCGGCGCAGGCGGAGCAGAGCGGGAGCGGAAGCGGATCCTTTGAGAGTACCACCGGATGGTGGTGATGGACTTAAAGAGGGGATTTCATCCCCCCTTTAGAATCCCCCTACACCAGTGTGAGCACTGGTGGACGCGCCCAGGGCGGCTAAGCCAAAGTGTTTTTGTCAGGCACATGTCCTGACAAAAACGATTGAAAAAAGGGCGGTTTTTTTCAGGTGAGGGGGCCGGGAAAGGCGGAAAGCATGAAAGAAGCCGGAATTTGAAACGAAAGAAGGAAAGAGCGGATGGCGGTACAGTTTTCCGTGCCGGACGGGCCGGATATCAACGTTTGGAAGTGCGAATATTTCAAGGGCATCGACCTGAACAACGCGGCGTCGAACGTAGAAGCATACCGCAGCCCGGATGCACCCAACATGATCCGCGACGAGGTGGGCAAGGTGCGCAAGCGCATGGGCTACCGGACCGTGGAAACGCTGGAAGTGAGCGAGGGCACGAGCGGCGCGATCAACGGCCACTTTACGCTGAAAGGGAAAGAACTGATCCACGTCGGCACGGCGCTGAAGGGCCGCACGAAGGATGGCACCGGATGGGAGACGCTGTACGGCGATATGAACGACCGGCGCAGCGTGGGGATGATCTTCAACGGAAAGCTTTACATTCTGGACGGCAAAACCTACCTCTGCTATGACGGAGAAGCGGTGCAGAGCGTGACGCAGAACGGGCGCGTGCCGACGATCATCATTTCCCGCAGGCCCGCGGGCGGCGGCACGACCTATGAGCCGCTGAACCTGTGCAGCCGCGCATGGACGGAAAGCTTTCTGAGCGACGGGACCAGCACCGTGTATCAGCTGACGGCCAAAGATCTGGCAAAGGATGCGGTGACAGCGGAGCAGCTGCAAAGCGACGGCACATGGAAGGACCTGGCGGAGAACACGGACTTTACCGTGGACCGGGCACTGGGCAAGGTGACCTTTGCCAAAGCGCCGGCAGCAAGCCCCGTGACCGGGCAGGACAATATCCACATCACGGCATACAAGGACCGGGAAGGCTACGCCGACCGCGTGAACAAGATGCAGATCGCGATTCTGTTCGGCGTGAACGGCAGCCCGGACCGCATTTTTGTGGCCGGGAACCCGGATTACCCCAACATTGACTATTACAGCGAATTGAACGACCCGACCTTTATCGGCGACACCAGCTATTCCACCGTGGGGCAAAGCGACGCCACGATCGTGGGCTACAGCGTGGTGGGGAACTACCTGGCGGCGCACAAGGCCAGCGGAGCGGACGGGCGGAACGTAATCATTCGCAGCGGCACCATGGACAGTTCCGGCAACGCGCAATTTAACATCGTGAACACGCTGAAAGGCGAGGGCGCCGTGAGCCAGTATGCGTTTCAGAGCCTGAAAAACGAGCCGCTGTTTTTGACGAAAAGCGGCGTTTACGGCATTACTGTGGGCGAAATGACGGGCGAGCGCATCAACGAACTACGCAGCCTGCATATCAGCGAGGCCCTGCGCAAGGAAGCGGGGATCAACGAGGCAGTGGCGTGGGTGTGGCGCGACTTCTACATCCTGAGCGTGGGCGGCGGCACGGTGTATCTGCTGGACGGCATGCAGAAGGAATACAGCAAGGACGCGCCGTGGAGCAGCTATCAATATGAGTGCTACAAGCTGGTGGGCGTTCCGGCCCGCATCTGGTGGGACGACGGGGACACGCTGTGGTTCGGCACGCAGGATGGCAGGATCTGCAAGTTCTACACCGACGTGGACGACCCAAAAAGCTACAACGACGACGGCGCGGCCATTGAGGCCTATTGGGATACGCCGGACGTATCCGGCAAACTCTTTTACAAAAACAAGACATTCCGCAACATTTCGGTGCTGATCGCGGCGGCTCCGGTGACGGGCTGCACGGTGCTGGCGCAGAAAAAAGGCATTTGGAGCCAGGTGTACACCTCGGGCGAGAAGGCGCGCTATTTCGATTGGGACTACATCAACTTTGCAAAGTTTGTGTTTTCCTCGGACCGGACGCCGCACACACTGAGCGGAAAAATCAAAATCAAAAAAGTAGACAAGTGCCGATTCCGCATTCAGAACCTGGAAAAGGACGAGCCTTTCGGCCTGTACGCCTTTGCCACGGAATACACGCAGGCCGACAACAACTATAAAGGCTAAAGGGGGAGCACGATGGCGCTGAAAAGAATTACCGAAACGGAACTGAATGAATACGGCGTGATCGCGGCGCCGGACATTCTGACCGGAACGACGCAGGAAAACAAAGCAATCTTCGACCGGCTGATCCGCAGCATTGTGGCGGTGGCATTTAACCAGCTGGTAGACGACCTGGAAGCGGCAGGCGTGGAGCAGGCGGTGCTGCTGCCGGAGAACGCGGCGGGATTTAAGTTTATCCGGCTGAACGCGGACAAGGTGCTGGAAGTGAGCACCGACGGGAAAAACTGGCAGGCAACGGGATCTTCCGGCCACCTGATCCTCGACCCGGACGGCGTGGCGATGCCCCAGCGGAGCCGGATGCAATTCACAAACGGAACGGTGGAGGACAAAGACGGCGTGACTGTTATCACCGGCGTGAAGGGTGACACCGGCGATACCGGCCCGCAGGGCGAAAAGGGCGAGCAGGGCGAGAAAGGCGAACGCGGCTTGACCGGCCCCAGCATTGTGCCCAGCATCGACGAAAACGGCGTTATGTCGTTTACAAAGCAGGATACAGCCATTCCCCCGCAGCCCGTATCTGTGCGAGGCCCCCAAGGCCCGCAGGGCGTACAGGGAGCGCAGGGGACACAGGGTGTGCGCGGCCCGCAGGGTATCCAGGGCGTTGCTGGTGCCCAAGGCGTGAAAGGTGAGCAGGGCGAAACCGGCCCCGCAGGACCGACAGGCCCACAGGGCGTGCCGGGTATCCAGGGAATCCAAGGTAAGCAGGGTGCACAAGGCCCAAAGGGTGACACAGGCGACATTGGCCCCAAGGGCGACCCCGGCGCGCAGGGCCCGAAGGGCCCACAGGGCCCCGCCGGTGCTCCCGGAAAGGACGGAACAAGCCTGTACGTTGAAGACATATACAGCACGCTGGCGGCGCTGCGAAAAGCGATCCCAACAGGCAACGACAGAATGTATATGGTGGAAGAGGACGGCCAGTGCTATATCTGGTCGGAAAACGCGAGCGACTGGGTGAGCGTTGGCAAACTGCAAGGCCCGGAAGGCCCCCAAGGCCCGCAGGGCGTACAGGGTGTGCAGGGCCCGCGGGGCGAGAAAGGCGACCCGGGGCCGAAGGGCGAACCCGGCGCACAGGGTATCCAGGGTGAACAGGGCAAGCAGGGTATCCAGGGCGAAACCGGCGCAACCGGTCCGCAGGGGCCACAGGGCATTCAGGGCGTGCAGGGGCCGCAGGGCGAAGTTGGCCCCGAAGGGCCGCAGGGTCCCGCGGGCGTGAGCGGACAGGACGGCAAGAGCGCATACACCGCCGCAATCGAAGCGGGCTATGTAGGCACGGAAACGACGTTCAACGGCGCACTGGCTGCTGTGCCGGGCCATATCAACGACACCACAAAGCACATCGGCTCTGCGGAGAGAACAAAGTGGAACGGGAAGCAGGATGCGATTGACGACTTGGCGACGATCCGCGCCGGGGCGAAAAAGGGCGCCACATCGGTACAGCAGTCCGCTGTCGGCAAGCCAAGCGGCGTGGCCGGGCTGGGAGAGGACGGAAAAGTCATCAGTGGTCAGCTCCCGGAAATTGAAGTAGACGCTTTTACCAAGGCAGAAACGCTCAAGAACACCACCGCTGCGCTGTACGGCCTGGGAACGGGGGCAGTGCCGGATGATGTGCTGGCAGAGATCGGCAAGTATAAGCAGTATTGGTGGAAGCGAAAAAAAGTTACTTATGTGGAAAAAGAGAAAAGTTCCGACCAAACAATTTACAATGGCGGCACCACAGCAACTGTTACTTATGCAGACAGTATTAGTATTGACCAAGTGACGGGAGCGATCTCCCTTGTTAATCCTCAAACAGTTACAATCAACTCAATCAGTACAGCAAATACTCTACTTGGAAAATACTGCAAAACTGTGAATATAACGCCAGAAAAAATTTTGAAATATCCGGAGAGCAATGTTAATTGGGAGTTTAATTCAGGCTGGCCGAATTTCATAAGAGGCGAACCTGTATACATTATTACAGCCGAGGCCAATATTGCAAACACGGCAGAATATGTGCACAGTTCCGATCGCAACGCATACCCCGATAGCGGCATGCAGGGCGGGTATGCATACGAGTATCAGGGTATCCCTTTTGACAACGCGGTGACCGTGCCCAATATCGAGACGGGTAGCTATGTCGGCACGGGCACATATGGCAGCAGCAACCCGAATAGCTTGACGTTTGCGTTTGAGCCGAAGTTGGTAATTATTGCGGCGCCATATTTGACAATCGGGTACGGAAGCACAATTACAAGCCCGAACTGGAAACTATGGATTGGTCAACCAAACGCATATGTTGGCTACAATGGTGGTCACGTGGAAGATACATACATAGTCAAAGGAAATAAATTTTCGTGGTATAACTCATATCATGGCTCTGCGGCTATGCAATTGAATGATTCAGGACAAACTTATTACTACATTGCCATTGGCTAAGAAAGGAGAAAGATATGCAGATCATCCGAAAGAGCGCGAACGCGAACGGCGCGTATCCTCCGATGCAAAGCTGGCGCGGGCCTTTGCCCGCAGGCTATGCCGCCGTGCCGGACACGCTGGACACCGCCGTATTTTATGAGTACATGGGCTTTGTGACGCTGACGCTGGACGGCGATACCGTAAAGGGTATGCAGGGCAATCAGGCAGCCTTGGACGCATACAAGGAGAGCTTGCCGGAGCCGGAACCGGAGCAGCCCACGGCAGAAGAGCAGCTGCGGGCGGATGTGGACTATTTGCTGATGATGCAGGAGGGATAAACCGTGGAGCACAGCAAGAATTACGACAAAGTAAAAACGTACTACGAGCGCGGTATGTGGTCGGAAGATCGCGTGCGCGCCGCCGTAGGCAAGTGGATTACCGCGGAAGAGTGCGCGGAGATCATCGGCGCATAAATCAACGACAGAGAGAGGGAAAATGCGTGGAAATTGTTATCGCGATTATGGGGGCTTGCACAGGCTCCGGCGTGACGGCAATCGTGCTCGCGGTGCTGCAACGCCGCTGGGCGAAGAGCGACAAACAGGACGCCATTGTGGGCGCACTGAAAGTGCTCATGATCGACAGGGTGCGGCATCTGGGCGGCAAGTACATCGCAGACAAGAGCGTGACACTGGCCGACAAGGAAACCCTGGAAGATATGCACCGCGCCTATAAAGCGCTGGGTGGCAACGGCCACCTTGACACAGTAATGCACGGAGTGAGGGAACTCCCCATCCGGCAGGAATAAAATTTTAGGAGGACAAGACTATGACACAGTACGAGATCATCAAGGCAGAGGGCAACGGCAAAATCACAATCGAAAAGGCAAACGAGATGTTGAAAGAAATCGGCAGCAAGGTGAAACTGGTCGAGGGCAAGAACACCATCACGGCGGCGGAACTGGCCGCGACGGTGGTCAGCGACGATCCCGCCAAGGTAACCGGATGGGGCCACATGAGCCACGGCATTGGCAGCCCCGAGAAGATGCACGTGGCAAACGGCAAATTCGAGTACGATACCGGCTTCGGCAAGGACGCTCATGTGGTGCTGTACATCAAGGATCGCAAGTACCGTGTGGTACATGACCATATCGAGGTGATGTGATGCACGCGGTAAATATCCCCGTCCGGCTGAAAAATCCGTGGTTTTGGGTGGGCGTGATCTCCATTGCCATTGCATCCATCGGCCTTGACCCCACGACCATGACCACATGGGGCGCGGTGTTGGACGCGGCACTGGCTGTGCTGCACAACCCCGTGCAGCTTGTAACGGCGGTGCTGGCTGTGCTGGCGGTGTTTATCGACCCCACAACGGCGGGCTTGACGGACAGCGCAAGGGCACTCGCCTATAAGTGCCCGAATAAGGATAAGTAATTACACAGGGGCTGTCCCATAAAACGGACAGCCCCACCAAAAAGAGGGAGAAAACCATGCTGAAATCGAGAGATATTTCCCGGCTGCGGTCGGATGTGGCGGCAAACTGCCGGGTGTTTATCCAGCGGTGCGCCGCCGAGGGCCTGCCGGTGCTGGTGGTGGAAACGGTGCGGGATCTTGAGTACCAGGCCAGTCTTTATGCGCAGGGGCGCACCAAGCCCGGCAAGATCGTGACCAACCAGAAAACGCCGTCGTTCCATTGGAATAAGGTTGGTTTGGCCTTTGACATATGTAAAAACGTCAAGGGACATGAGTACGACGATGCGGATTTCTTCCGCCGCTGCGGCGCGATCGGCAAAGAAATGGGCTTTTCGTGGGGCGGCGACTGGAAGAGCCTGCCGGATCGTCCGCATTTCCAGTGGGATGACGGCGGCAGATACACGGCGGCTATGGTACGCAAAGGGCAGCTGCCCCGCATGATGCCGAAATACAAGGAGGTGAGCAATGCAATGACCAAGGACGAGGCAAAAAAGATCCTCAAGGCCAAGGCGGGATTGAGCGACGCGACGATCACCTATCTGG
>ERZ1034678.132-NODE-132-length-41068-cov-22.118767_pt1 | contig 41068 bp, 73 predicted proteins | sample MGYA00520640_ERZ1034678 | MGnify/ENA primary metagenome ERZ1034678 (study PRJEB33766, sample SAMN09781767) | gut metagenome | biome: gut microbiome | host: Homo sapiens | place: Madagascar | study: EMG produced TPA metagenomics assembly of the PRJNA485056 data...
AAGCTCACACAAAACGCCCAGTCCTCGCTGGTCGGCTTTTCTGTAGGGTCTGATGACGAGAGGCTGGAACCCTTGGCAATGAGTTTGCCCTTGTACCAATATTCGTGTAAGCCCGGGCAACGTTTGACTAACTTTCCGTATTTCGAGATGTAGGTGATTTCCATTTTCTTTCTCCTTTGTTTGTTGGTGTTTTGTATTTCTTATCTTGTCTATATTATAGCACAGATAATATTTTATGTCAAGCTATTTTTACATAAAATATTATTTTTAGGTCAAAATAATTTTAGAGTTTAGATTTTGCAAAAACACGTCCCACGTTTGGCACTTCCGTGTCCTACGTTGGGACGTGTTTTTTTGTATAATAAGGGCAAGAGAGGCGGGAGGCTATGGCATATCGGCAATACAATCCGAATCCGGATAAAAAGTGCGTCGGGGATTGCACGATTCGGGCAATCTCTGCGGCAACGCAGCAAGATTGGGAATCCGTGTATGCTGCCTTGATATTAGAGGGCTTTATCCTGCACGATATGCCGTCCGCCAACTACGTCTGGGGCAGCTACCTGCGGCGCAAAGGCTGGCAGCGGTACACACTGCCAAACACTTGCCCGGACTGTTACACCGTCGCGGATTTTGCCGCTGACAATCCGACAGGCGTGTATATTCTGGCTATGGCGACGCACGTTGTCGCTGTTGTTGATGGCAACTGGCTTGATACTTGGGACAGCGGCGACGAAATGCCGCTGTATTATTGGCAGAAAGGATGACAAATTATGGCTTTTGGGAATCCGTACCAGCCCGGCTATATGCCGAGCTATTACCCGATGGGGCAGCAGATACCGTCGGCTATGCCCGACCAGCTTGCACAGCTCCGGCAAGCGGCGTATCCACAGCAGCAGCCAGCGCAGCAGACCGCGCCTATTATCTGGGTGCAAGGCGAAGAGGGAGCCAAAGCGTATATGGTGGCGGCGGGGAACAGTGTGCTGCTGATGGACAGCGAGAACAGCACCTTTTATATCAAATCCACCGATGCCAGCGGTATGCCGCAGCCCTTGCGCGTTTTCGACTATACGGAGCGCACGGCAAGCCAAAAACAGGCTACACAAGCCACGCAAAAGCCGAAAGAGGAATATGTCACGCGGCAGGAATTCAACGCGCTGACAGCCCGCTTTGACGCGCTGACGGCAGATAAGCCATTGACGCGCAAGAAAAAGGAGGCAGACAATGAGCAACCCTCTGTTTAATGCGCTCGGCGGCGGCAAAATTCCCGGCGCTATGGGGCAATTCCAGCAGATGATGCAGCAGTTCCAGCAGTTCCGCAATAACTTTCAGGGAGACCCCAAGCAAGAGGTCGAAAAGCTGTTGCAATCCGGGCAGATGAGCCAAGCGCAGCTAAACCAGCTGCAAGCGATGGCGCAGCAGTTTCAGAGCTTTTTACAATAGGTTCAAACCGTGCGCACGGTGAACAATACATTCAACTTTTGAAAGGAGTTAAACATGAGTCTTTCTTCGGACGGCACTGTTATGACAATGCCTGTTCAGCCCGCGAATACGGGCAATGGCAACGGCTGGGGCTTTGGCGGCGATGGCTTGTTGTATATTATTATTCTCTTCCTCTTCGTTTTCTGCGGCTGGGGCGGCAACTGGGGCAACAACGGATTTGGCGGAAACGGCAGAACCGGCGCAGTTGACGGCTACATTCTCACCAGTGATTTTGCCAACGTTGAGCGCAAAATCGACGTCGTGAACAACGGTCTGTGCGATGGCTTCTATCAGCAGGCACAGCTTGTCAACGGCGTGCAGAACGCTATGCAGCAGGGCTTTATGTCGGCGGAAATCAGCCGCGCAAACCAGCAGGCGGCATTTATGCAGCAGCTTAATGCGATGCAGATGCAGCAGGCAAATTGCTGCTGCGAGACCCGCGAAGCGATTCAGGGCGTAAACTACAACCTTGCTACGCAGGCTTGCGACACGCGCCAGACTATCCAGAACGGCACACGGGACATCATCGAGAACCAGAACGCCAACGCCCGCGCGGTGCTTGATGCACTGACGGCGCAGCGCATTGAGGCAAAGGATGCCAAGATTGCCGAGCAGAACCAGCAGCTTTTTGCCGCGCAACTTGCCGCAAGTCAGGCGGCGCAGAATGAAACGCTGAAAGCCTATATGAGCGGGCAGCTTGCCTATTACAACCCCCGCCCTGTCCCGGCTTTCCCGGTTCCTGCGCCGTATCAGTACGGAAATTGCGGCGCCTGCAACTTCTAAAACAAAATAGCAACTGTTTCCAGATGGGAAACTGTTCAGCCCGGTAGCTGATTTTGCAAAAAATAGCGGCGGGGCAACAGTTCCGCCGCTATATTTATATGAAAGGATTGATTTTATGGCTGAATTTACGAATTCAAATATCGTGAACGTTGCCGCAGGACAGAATGTGCCGCTTACCGAAACGGCAGTTTGCGGAAAAAGCTGCATTGTGCATCGTGAGGGCGCGGGCATCGTCACCTTGCGTGGCATCACGAATCAGTGCAAGGCGCGTTATAAGGTGAGCTTTGGCGCGAACATTGCAATTCCCACAGGCGGCACCGTCGGTGCAATTACTTCTGCGCTCTCAATCAACGGAGAGCCGCTTGCAAGCGCCACTGCAACGGTTACGCCCGCAGCAGTGGAAAATTACTTCAATGTTTTTGTGGCGGCGTTTGTGGACGTTCCGCGCGGTTGCTGCGTGACGGTTTCCGCCAAGAATACCAGTGCGCAGGCGGTGCTTTTTGCAAACTCGAATCTCATTGCCGAGCGCGTCGGCTGAAAGGAGAATAAAAATGAGTATGAAAACCCTGTATGATCTTAAGGATATGCTGTGCGGTGAGCTTGACGAAATCGGAAAAAAGGGAGAAATGAGCGCGGGCGACCTTGAAACGGTGCATAAGCTAACGGACACCATCAAGAACATCGACAAGATCACTATGCTGGAAGAAAACGGCTACAGCCGCGATGAAGATTACAGCCGGGATGGTGATTGGAGCGCCAATATGCGCGGAAATTATGGACGCGGCAGCAGCTATGCGCGGCGCGGTTCGCATTATGTTCGCGGGCATTACAGCCGCGACGATGAGCGCGACAGCCTGATGCGCAAACTCGAGGAGATGATGCGCAGCACGGACGGCTACGACCGTGAAACTATCCAGCGGTGCATTGATGAGCTGAAAAACGCATAAATGCGAGGTGCGGCTATGTATGATATGCGAGAAATTGACGGCGCGATAGCGGAGTTTGAAAACAGCGAGCCTACAATGCAGCGGGTAGAAAAGTTAGCCGCACTTTATATTGTAAAAAACCAGCACCAGGCAAGCGAAGTTCAGCAATCGGAAAATCCGCAGCCGGTGCAATATTATGCGGACGCTGCGCCGCCTACCCGTGTGGAAGTCTCCGGTAGTGAGTTTTTGGATGCCGTTTCGGAAACGAATTTGGAACAGGCGCTGAAAATCATAGATGAACTAATGTCCGTTCTGTCTGTGACGAATCCGAGAGCATACAGAAATGTAATGCGAAAACTAGAAAGGTCGAGGGACAATGAGTGAATTTTTGGATGCCGTCCGCAGCACGGATGAAGGTCACGCCTGGCGGGTGCTGGATGAATTTATGGACGCACTGAAAGAGGCAAATCCGGAAACTTATGCGGATTTGCTGCGAAAATTGCGCCAAAAAAGCCAAAGTGTGTACTAAAGTGTGTACCGCATAAAGAAAATGCCGTAGATTCCAACGAACCTACGGCATTTTCTGTGGTGGAGGATGGGGGACTCGAACCCTAATTATTCAACTATCCTGTGTATATTATCCGCGTAACTGTGCGGAAATTGTGTACTTTCGCTACTCTTAAAATCTGCCAAAATAGTCACCGAAAATAAAAAGTGTGTACTTTCAGTGTGTACTTTTTCCTGCATCAATGGCTATATCAAAAATGCCCTCGATATTCTCTGCAATTACTTTATCCTGCCCGCTGATTGCGTGGGCATATACGCCGTAGGTGTCCATGCTTTGGCTATGCCCTATAACCTGCTTTAGCTGACCGGTTGGCAGATTGGCGGCGATGCTTACAAAAGTGTGCCTCAATTCGTACAGGGTGCAAGGCGTGATGCCGTTTGCCGCGCAGTATCTTTGCCAAGCCCGGCGGATGTTTCTCTCTTGCGTTTGCGGGAAAATTCTTTGCGACGTTCCGGTCAGCTGCCGTTGTTCCTCGAGTTCCGCTATTGATCGCGCCGACAGGATTACAGAACGCGGCGCGTTTTCGTTCTTGCCGCGGGATTCCTTGCCGTAAATTGTTACGGAGCGTTTTATTTTTGCAGCGCCATCGCCAATGTCTGCCCACTCCAAGCCCAGCAATTCGCCCGGGCGCATCCCCGTAAAAACCGCCAGCCTGTAATAATGTATAAAATCATCAAAAATGCGCTGCCCTCTGTAAAGAGTAGTGTCCGTATCAAGCAGTATAATAATGTCGCGCGGCTGCAAGATGGTTCTCTCGTTTGTTCGCGCTGCATCTGGTATGTGCAGTTCTTCCGGCTCGAATGTGCAAAATCCCGAACGGCGGCAAAATTTGAAAAATCCTCGTAAGTCGCCAGCAATGTTTTTAATTGTCTTCTTGCTTCGCCCGGCGGCAAAAGCGTCATCAAGGATGTTTTGTACAGCTTGCTCATTTATGGATGCAAGTTTTGTGTTCCCAATGCGGGGCTTTATCCACATATTGTAGCGCCCTTGCATCGGTCGCCAGTTTCCCTCTGAAGATATCTTTTTCGCGCGTGCCAAGTATTCAGCATAAGCGGCATCGACGGTTTGCGTCCTGGATTTCAAGCCTTTTTCCAGCCACTCATCGGCTTTTCTGTTTGCCTCTCGCTGCCCTGTTCTTCCCGGCTTGGCGCTGGTAAACGTTTTTCGTACGCCGTCCTTCTGGACGTTGATTTGCCAGCGCCCGGCGCCTTCAATCCATTTTGCGGTATTTGTCCTTTTCATATTGCGGCTCCTTTGTGTGTGTGTTATAATAATGCCGTCAACTTTTTGTGTTGACGGCTCTTGCCCTTGTCGGTGGTGCGAACACCGGCAGGGGCTTTTTTATTTTTCCCGTGCGTTATATTCGCCGTTGCCTGCCAGAACGGCAGCTTCTCCTGCTTGCAGGCATATTTGCAGGCGGTCAAAGTCCGGCTTGATGCTTTCCGGGCATGGATCATCCCCAGTTACGGTATCTATCCGGTAGTTCTGTATTACGGACTGGCAGACTCGTACACGGCTTTGCATGGACGTATGAGCGTTAGCGCATAACAAGTCTATCTGACCCGCCCAATCGCTCCCGTGCGCCCCACAAAGGATGTAGAGCAGCCTTCTCTTGTACAGGCTCGGCATCTGAGCAATATAATCAGAAAGTGCCTTGTCTACCTGCTCGTCCGTCCAGTTTGTAGTATCGGTATCGCTGAATGCAGACGGCATCCAGATGCGCTGCAGCCAGCGCCATGGGGATTGTTTGCAGACAGTGAACCACATCAGCAAATCATCGCTTCGGATAGGGGAAAGCCCTTCTTCCCAGTTGCGCACCGTGCGTATGTTCACATCCATCTGCCGGGCTACATATTCTTGCGAAAGCCCGGATTCCAACCGGCACTGCGAAAGAATAAGTCCTTCACGTTCTCGGAAATCAGCTCTACTTTCCATTTCATCACCCTCAATTTTTTACATGTTTTGCACTTCAAATGTGGCAAAATTTTTCTACCGTAGCAATCAAGAAAATATAAAGAAATATTTCTTCAAAAAATGTTATGGAAATAAATGGAAGCTATGGCATAAAAAACATGTTAAGATTCCTACTGTAGTCAGAAAACACAGGAGGAATCAACAATGAATAACGTGGAACGTCTAAAGAATTACCAAAACCGTAATGCGGCAACCATTGAATCCCTGTACCGTGCTGTGCTGCAAGCCGTGCAAGGAGGGAAGAAGACCATGAAAAGACTGACTGATTTGAATGTTCCACCAAGACACGGGCGCAGAAGACCGAAAAAGCGGATTGTAAAGACTTGACAAATAAGTATTTTTGTGAAACTACTTAAATACAACCATAAGTTGTGTAAAATATAACTATAGACGTTTTGATTACGCTCCCCAGAACAAACGGCTGTAATCTATATCGTAGGACGCCAATGTTCTTTGCACAAGCGCATCTTTTCCAAATATATAGGATGTTACAACGCCAGCTGCATCAATAGGAGGAACAACTTGTTTTTTTACAAGCGTTTTTTTATAAGAATCGTTTGCCATATTGAAAACATCTTCCTCTGTGAAATCTGTTTTCTTTTGCATTTTTTTCAATTCTCGCATTACGCTTGGAGAAACAAACGGATAAGAAGAATTCATATCAAAAAACGGGATTTCAAGCAACATAGAAAATGCCTGCACATAATTTTTTTCATCATTCAGAAACTCATACATAATGTATCGCAACTCGCGGCATTTTGGGGGAGAGGTAAAAGATGCCAAATGAATTTCATTGAGCCGTCCCCAAATTAAATCACGATAAGGCATATCGCGTCTTGCATTTACAGCGCGGCAAAACTCCGGCAGCGTAAAAGCATATTTTGCGAATGATTTTCTATGCCAAAAGTAAACGTACTCATTGTCTTTAATTTCTGCTTTTCCTTTTTCGGTTAATTTTCCGTTTTCGGCAAAGCCCATTGATTCCAGCTTTTTAATAATAGACCAAACATCATCAACGCCGTAATCGTAATGCCAAAACTTTGCAATAGGTTTACCACTGGAATATTTTTCTAAATAAGTCAGCATCAAGATTTCTGTAGGCTTTAGACCTTTTTCATCCGTGAGGTCGTCAGCGGATAATTCCAGGAAATTATTTTGCGCTCGCACCTCTTGCTCGTTATGGCGCTTCTCTGCTTGTGTTTTGCAGTAACCAGCGTACTGCTTTGCAATTTCATCTTTAGTCGGCTCATGTGTTGTTATGGAAACATTTACTTTTGGTTTCGGCTTTAAGAAGTCAAAAAAGCCCATAGTATCACAACCTTATAATAATTTATGGAGGTATTACAATGGAACTTACAAAAGAGGACAAAACATTTTTACAGCTCGTACATACTAATCGAGAAGCTCTTTTGGAGCGTCTTGCGAGATTAGGATTGCTCGACGCTTTTCTTCGGGTAGAGAGTGAAACCAAGTAAGCAATGCAGAATCATAATCGGATAGGTCACCGCCTTGCGTGGTGACCTTTTTTTCGTTTTCAGCGTCCCCGCGCAAGTCGTCAACAGATACACCAAAGTAATTTGCAATCTTTACCAAATATGCGTCAGTTGGATCGTTACCCCTCCTTTTCCAACTTGCAGCCGTACCTTTGCTAATCCCTAATTCTTGAGCTACCGGTGTAGGCTTTTTCCCGGCGGAAGCACAAAGACTTACAAACTTATCGTAAAACACAGAAATAATACCTCCAATTTGTGCAAAATGCCAAAGTTCAAAAAGTTCGCACAGGAGGGTTGACGGTTTAAAAAGTTTGCTGTATACTATAATCACGGTTTAAAAAGTTTGCAACAAACAAAGCCCCGGCAACATCTTGCCCGCGCCTAATGCTTTTATGTATCTGACAACTACAATATAGCATACTTTGTAAACTTTTGCAACTGTAAATACTACCGCGACAGCAAAAAATCCGCCTGCTGTTCGTTAGCAGACGGATTTCTCCCAAAGTTTTTTACCAGAACAAGTTTGCAGCAACGGAACCTCTTAATGCGAGAGGGCAAGAACGCGATTCCTTGCGATATGCGCATCCGCTGCTTGCAAAACGAACTTGCAATTCTGTGGACTTGCCGTAACCTTTGGCAGCTTTGGGGCAGCCGTTTAAGCCATAGCGCGTTACGCAATTTCTTTAGTCTGGAACTGGCATACTCAAAAGTTGGGTCAAGGACGACCACCTTCCTTTCTGCCACACTTTGGCGTTCCTGATTATAGCATATTGTGTCGTGGTAGTCAATTTTGTTTACCACTAATTTTTACTAAGGGGGGTGAAAAAATGCCCGAAGCGTGGACAGGTCGTTTGATTGGAAAAATGCACAACAACGACATTTCCTATGAGGATATCGCAAAAAAGCTCGGCTACGGCAAGGCGTATGTTTGCTTGATTTTGAACAGCAAGCGCAAGCCGCCCGAAATCCAGAAAAAGATGGAAACAGCCGTAAACGAGCTGATTGCAGAAAGGAAGGCGGCACAATGTGCGGAACAGAATTTGTATCGTTGATTAAATCCAAAGGATTTAATCAAAAGCGGCTTTCCGAAGCTACCGGGATATCACAAGGAATGATGTCCCACAAGATACGCGGGCGGGATAAATGGTTCTGGGACGAGGCAGTCAAGGTGTGCGAAACACTGGATATCACGCTTGACGACTTTAACCGTTGTTTCCCCGTCGGCGGCAATGTAAAGCCATCAAGCCCCGCCCCAAAGACAAAAAACGAGTGCATTTGTGATGCGCTGGAATCCTTAAAACTGGCACTCACGACAAACTAACCTGCTGCAACAGGTTTTTGAAAAAGGAGATATTTTATTATGGCAACGAAAGAAATCATTGAAATCAAGCGTCCCGAAATCGTAGATGTGAACCTGCGCATTATCGGAGATTCCCCTCTCATTATGCACCGCTGGAGCGACAAGGCAAAGCGGATGATGCTTGAAAAGCAGATGGGCAAGAAGCTGAACAAGAAGGAAAACAAAAATCCCGTTGAGGATTTTATCTGCTCTATGTACTGGATGACCGACCGCCCCACAGAGTTTACAGAAGCGGCTTTTGAAGAAGCCATCCGGAACGGTGCAAGGTTCGGTTTTCCTGTTACCGCCATCAAGCAAGCAGCCATCAGCAGCGCCTACCGTTGCGGAATGAGCAAAGATAAGGTTTCCTTGCAGGGCGCGTTTTTTATCAAAGGCATCGGGGAAGAACTGCTTGAAGAAGTAAAGTACGATGAAGCGCCCGTTATGCGTGAAGATATGGTGCGCGTTGGTATGGGTACAGCAGACATCCGGTTTCGCGGGCAGTTTAACCGCTGGCATATGGATTTGACAATCAGCTATAACAAGGCGGGCGCGTACTCGCTGAAAGATATCGTCAGCCTGATTTCGCTTGGCGGGTACAACTGCGGCATCGGAGAGTGGCGACCGGAAAAGGGCGGACAGAACGGGATGTATCACGTCGAGTGCCAGTAAATACGGCAGGGTCGGCAGGGTCGGCAGGGTCGGTTACGGTTCGGTTTGGCAGGCGTGGTGTGGCACGTTGGGGTCGTGTATGTCTGGGTTAGGTGATGCGATGTTTGGCAGGCACGGCACGGTAAGGCATGGTTAGGCGCGGCGCGTCGCGGTACGGCAGGCAAGGTGATTGCCAATTTAAAAACAGGAGGATTTTCAATGGTTTATCAATGGAAAGGAGCTGCCTGCATAAAAGCGGATGCGCAACAGGCAGGGCGGGTTTGCGAACAGCTTGAACAAACAGGCGGGCTTACCGCCAAGCGCCTTTTGGACGCATCCCGCCCGCAGGATGCGCCGCTGCACGATGAGTTTGAATGGAACGACACCGAAGCAGCAGAAAAGTACAGGGAACAACAGGCACGGCACATTATCAACAGTTTGACGATTGTCGTAGATGAACAGCCGGTTACCCGCGCATTTGTAAATATCCGTGTGGCGGGGTCGTCTTACGAATCTATTGGCATCGTTGTACAGCAAGAGGATAAGTACGCCGCCCTGCTTGACCAGTGCAAAAAGGAGTTACAGGCATTTCTCAAAAAGTACAACAGCATCAAGGAGCTTGCGCCGATTGCCGATGCTGCAAAGAATTTTATCGGCGCATAAAAAATGCCCAGTGCGCTGCAACGCACCGGGCGGATTCAAGGAGATATTTCGATGAACAACTTTATTTTACCACTGAAACGCGCCGCCGTCAAGTTGGCAATCTTCGCCTGCGGCGTTTATACCGTCTCCGCCGTCGGGCAGTTGCAGCTTGTCGCTGCCGCCGTCGGCATCATCGCCACAAACGCCTTGTGCGGGCTGATTCTGAAAGAGGAGGAAAACCACTATGAAAAAGTATGAACTTACTTCTGAATTTGTGACGAACGATTTCGGCACGAAACTGTTCCGCATTAAGGCTCTTGTTTCTTTTGGCTGTGTCGAAGAGGGTCAGCTCGGCGGGTTTGTGGAAAAGGAGGAAAACCTTTCCCACGACGGAAACGCGTGGGTCGACGGCAACGCGAGGGTCGACGGCAACGCGCGTATCATCGACAATGCGCGTATCATCGACAATGCGCGTATCACCGGCAACGCGAGGGTCGACGGCAACGCGTGTGTCACCGGCAATGCGTGTGTCACCGGCAATGCGGACTACGCTGTCGTTACAGGCTTCGGCCGATATTTCCGAGCGACCACATTTTTCCGCTGCGTTGATAAAATTGTCCGCGTACAGTGCGGTTGCTTTTATGGCAATCTTGCGCAGTTCCGAGAGATCGTCAAGAAAACCCACGGCGACAGCAAATACGCCAAAGAATATCTTGCAATCGCCGACTTGATGGAGCTGCATTTTTCCGATGCGGACGCAAAGCAGGAGGCGTCCGAATGACCAGCTTTTGGGGCATCAAGACAACCCGTTTCCGCCCGATGCGCCTGATTATCCCTGCTGCCCGATCTGCGGGCAGGAATGTGAAACCATTTTCACAATCGACAACGATATTGTCGGTTGTGATAACTGCGTGACAGAGGACGATTTCCCCGGCGAGGATATTTTGGAACTTGACCCGTGGGAACACGCCTTCTGCCGATAAAGGAGAGAACGGCAGGAGCCTAAAAAATGACTTGCGAAAACATCAGAATGGCGTTTGAGGATAACGCCCCAGATAAATACCAAAAACACTTTCAAGCTATGCAGCAGATCGTGCATGACGGTTCGATTCCCGATTTTCTCAAGTACCAGAAAATTTTGGATTTAACGATTTCTGCCGAAGCTGGCTTATGCCAGAGCTTGGAACGTTACAAGAATATGGAGGTTTGACTTATGGAAGAAATGGTGCCTGTTATCATGCTGAAACAGCTTCCCATTATTGAGGAGCATCTTCAGCTCGTAAAGGCGAATGTAGAGAACCGCACGAAAAATGCGATGCAGCTTGTATGCACCGAAGAAACGCGTGGCGATGTAAAGAAAATCCGCGCCGAGCTTGGCAAAGAGTTTGCGGAAATGGAAGAACAGCGCAAGCGCGTGAAAGAAGCCATCATGCAGCCGTACAACCAGTTTGAGGTCGTCTACAAGGAGTGCATTTCCGACCCTTATAAGAGAGCCGATGCAGAGCTGAAACGCCGCATTGATGAGGTCGAGACTGGCTTGAAAGCCGAAAAGGTAAAGGAAATTCAAAGCTATTTCGCAGAGCTTTGCAAAGCGAACAATCTGCCGTGGCTGCGCTTTGAGCAGATGAATTTGAAAATTGGACTTTCAACCAGCGTCAGCGGCGTGAAAACGACTTTGACTTCGACGGTTCTCAGAATTTCTGCGGAAGTGCAGGAGCTTTCCCAGCATGAGGACGCTGCGGAACTGCTGGTCGAGTACAAGAAGTCGCTGAATGTTGCGCTGGCGCTGAGTACCGTTCGCGCCAGAAGGGAGCAAATCGAACTGCAAAAGCAGCAAGAGGCAGAGCGCCGCGCTGTACTGGAACAGCAGAAGGCGGCAGAAGAAAAGGTGCAGCAGGCTATCGCAGAAGCGCGAGAGACGCAGCCTGACGCAGTACAGCCGCCTGTTGAAGAAGTATTCGTCCCCGATGAAGAACCGCTCACAGAAACGCCCGCCGCCGCGCAGGACGTTTACGAGGTTAAATTTGCAGTTCGCGGCACCATTGAACAGTTGAAGAAACTGAAGCAGTTTATTTTGCAGGAGGGTATGACCTATGACGACATCTAATCAAATGGTACAGCAGAAAATGCCTTTTTCAGTGGCGGTAAATACACCGTCCATGCAAAAACTGATTGCTAACGCCCTGCACGACCCGGCTCGATGCGCACGGTTTACGGCAAGCATTGTGAGCGCGGTATCGGTTAATCAGGCATTGCAAAACTGTGACCGGAATACCGTTATTTCCGGCGCGTTGCTGGGCGAAAGCCTTAACCTTTCCCCGTCCCCGCAGCTTGGACAGTATTATCTGGTTCCTTTCAACAACAAGAAAAAAGGCATACAGGATGCGCAGTTCGTGCTTGGATATAAGGGATACGTTCAGCTGGCATTGCGCAGCGGTCAATACAAGAGCATCAATGTTGATATCGTAAAGCAGGGTGAGTACAAAGGCCGCGACCCGATGACCGGCGATCCCCGCTTCCAGTTCATAGAAGATGATGACGAGTGGGAGCGCCTGCCTGTTATCGGATACATGGCAAGCTTTGAATATTTGAACGGATTCCGCAAGGTGCTGTACTGGTCGAAAGAAAAGATGATGAACCACGCTGACCGATATAGCGCAGCATTCAGCCGCAAGGCTTACGAGAATCTGATTGCCGGGAATATCCCCCAGGGCGAAATGTGGAAATACAGTTCGTTTTGGTACAAAGATTTTGACAGTATGGCAAAAAAAACAATGCTTCGGCAGCTGATTTCCAAATGGGGCATTATGAGCGTTGATATGCAGGTCGCGTATGAATCCGACGGTCGCGTGATTGATGAAACAGAAAGCGGACAGCTTGTACTGCAGGTTGAGGAAGAATCGTCCCAGCAGCTTGAAGAGCCACAGGCCGCAGCGCAAATTCCTGCCCAGCCTGCTGAACCCAAGCAAATCGACTTGAGCAGCCTGTAACATGGATTGCAAGATTATTTCAACTGGGAGCCAGGGCAACGCCGTCATCATTCAAAATTCAATATTGATTGATTGCGGCGTCCCTTTTTCTCGGCTGACAGATAGCTACAAGAACTTAAAGCTCGTATTGCTTACACATATTCACGGCGACCACTTCAACCCCGCTACGCTTTGCAAACTCGCGCGAGAGCGACCGACATTGCGTTTTGCTTGCTGCGGGTGGTTGTGTGCATTTCTCGTGGATGTTGGTGTGAAAACAAGCCAGATTGATGTGATACGCCCGGATTGCTGGTATAACTACAAGACGTTATGCCGCATCAAGGCACAGGAAACAAAGCATGATGTACAAAACTGCTGCTGGCATATAGAGTTGCCGCAGCCGACTGTTGAAAGGCTGTTTTACGCTACGGACACGAACAATCTGAACGGAATCAAAGCCAAAGGCTATAATCTCTATCTCGTAGAAGCGAATTACACAGATGCGGGTATAAAGGATCGCATCGCCGATAAGAAAATAGACGGAAAATATGTGTACGAAAAAAGAGTTATGCGTGAGCATTTGAGCAAAGAGAAAGCCGATGATTGGCTGTATCAAAATATGGCGGCATATTCCGAGTATGTTTATATGCACCGTCATGAAGAAAAGGACAACTGAATATGGCTGAACTAGCATACATCAAATTATGGGCAGAGTTTGAAAAATACTTTGGTGTACTCGGTGCCGTTGAAGTAGGGCGTCTGATACTTGGAGCGCAGGAATATGCGTTTCACGGAACAGAGCCACAGTTCACCGGGAACGAACGGATTCTTTGGCCTGTATTGAAAGAATCAATTGACAAAGATAAGGCGTACAACGAAAAACAACAGTCTAACGGCTCAAAAGGTGGACGCCCAACGAAACCCAACGAAACCCAGCAAAACCCAGAAAAACCCAACGAAACCCAAAATAACCCAACAAAACCTCACATAGTAAACAGAAAACAGAAAACAGAAGATAATATGAAGATGATGATGGACACGCGCGAGGACGAAACGCCAGAACCGGGCAGCGATGCGCAGGCGTGTTTTGAGTGCTACGAGCAGAATATAGGCACGATGTCGCGGGCAGTATACGAAGAAATCAACGCTTATTTGCAGCAGCTCCCCGCAGACCTTGTTTGCGAAGCGATACAAGAGGCGGCGCGGAACAATGCACGTTCGTGGAAGTATGCAGCGACGATTCTGCGCGGATGCTTGCAAAAAAACATCCTTACGAAAGCGGCGTATTTGTCCGACCAAGAGGCGCGAAAGCAAAAGACATCATCAAGGCAGAGCGCGGGGCAAAGACGAAGCACACAAGAGACTCTGCGTAGAATAGCGATGGGAGGCAGCGATGACATATCAGGAGACAGCAGCGCTTTTGTTGTTGGCGAAGAAAAACTGGAAGAACATCTGTAACAGCACGGACGAGGAAGAAATCGCCGAAACCGTAAAATTTTGGGCTGAATCGCTGGAAGATATTCCAAACAACGTTGCCATAAAGGCGGTGAAGGAACTCTCGAAAGAAACAACGTTCCCGCCGACTGTACACGAAGTGCGGAAAAAAGCCTTGTCGATCAACGCATCCAGCCACGAGAACTGGAGTATGCGCCTTGCGTTGGATAGGTACATAGAGCTTGGCGTACCGTTGCCTAAGTGGTTCTATGCGAGTGTGCAGTCGCTTGGGGCATCGTGTCCGGCGGCGTATCTGCAAGCCTGCCGCAGCGGGCAGAAGATATCAGCGGGGGCTTGCGGATGATTTACACTTACACCATCCCCCTGCCGCCCATCACCAAAAAGAACTCGCAGCAGATTCTTACAAACCACCGCACAGGCAGACCGTTTATAGCCCCCAGCAAGCCCTACAAGCAGTACGAGGAGAAAGCCTTACACTATCTTGCCCGCAAGACGAAAGCCTCCTTGCAAGCCCCCTGCTGCGTCGTGACGCTGTTCTATATGCCAACCCGCCGCCGCGTGGATTTAACGAACCTGATGGAAGCGGCGCACGACGTGCTTGTGGCGGCTGGAATCCTTGCGGACGATAACAACACCATCATCGTCAGCGTGGACGGCTCCCGCGTGCTGTACGACAAAGAATATCCCAGAACGGAAATCATTATACAGGAGTTGAATGAACCGTGAAAACTGTTCAGCAGATTATGGAAGAAACCGGCGCGAAAGCCAACATCGAAAACTTCCGCTATATGCAGGAAAATTACACCTACAAGCAAAAAATCCGCCACGCCGTGAACGTGGCACGCAGTTATGAGGAAAAATGCCGCGAAATGGGGATGAACTGCCACGTTTCTGTCGGAGGGCTGGATTCCATCACGCTGCACTATTTTTTGGAAGAGTGCGGCGTACACATCCCCTGCGTAAGCTGCTCGACCCTCGAACAAAAGGGCGTACAGGCGGTACACAAGCGCATTGCCGCAGAAATGGAAGCCGCCTACCCGGCGCGGGAGTGGTACGCAGGGCATAACGCCCTGACGCAGACGGAAATCGACCAGATCGAGGACGCGGACGAACGTGCGCGGGAGCAAGCGGCGCTGGATGCCTGCCCCACGCTGCCGCGAATGTACTTTCTAAAGCCGCTGAAACCAAAGGCAGCGGTAATACAGGAATTGGGGTTTCCGGTGCTTAGCAAAGAAATTGCCGGGAAAATCAGCTTGTTGCAGAACCCCACACCGAAAAACGCTACCGTGCGCCACGCCATTATCACCGGCGAAACGGGCGAATACGGCGGGTTTCAGACAAACAGCCGGATGAAATTAAGTCAGAAATGGCTGGAAAGGTTCGGCGGTGCGGATGAAGAAGGCGCAAAGCTCGGCTATGAAGCCGCACCGTTTAAGGTGTCGGACAGGTGCTGCTATTACCTGAAAGAAAAGCCGGGAGAAATCTGGGCGAAAGCACACAACAGTGTTCCGTACTTAGGGCTTATGGCAAGCGAGGGCGGCAGGCGCGAAAAAAGCCTGATGATGCATGGCTGCAACTACTTTGGAAAAAGCACGATACGCAGTGCGCCGTTTGCCATATTCAGCCGACAGGACATCTTGCAGCTTGCCCTTGATTTGGGTGTACCCGTGCCGGAGGAATACGGGGAGATTGCCCGCGATGTGGACGGCACGCTGCGCACAACGCTTGCACAGCGCACGGGCTGCACAATGTGCGGTTTTGGCGTGCATTTGGAAAAGCGCCCGAATCGCTTTGACCGGCTGCGCGAATCCAACCCCAAAGAGTGGGAATTTTGGATGCGCCACGTCTGCCGCGACGATGACGGGAATTGGTACGGCTGGGGGCGCGTGCTGGATTATATCGGCGTTGAATGGGAAAACGAGCCGGGGCAGATTGCCGGACAGCTGACACTTGAGTAAAAAACGGAGGAATAGTCTACTATGTTATCCCCCTGCAAGGACTGCCCAGACCGCGCACTGCACTGCCACAGCCGGTGCGAAAAATACCAAATCTACACCGAGTGGTGCGAGGCACGGCGCGAAAAAAGAAAACAGGAGCAAGCCGCTGACGATGCAGCCGCACAGCGCGGAGCGAAAATCCGCCGCGACTGCCAGCGCTTCGGCTACTGTAAATACGGAAAGAGTTGATTCTATGAGTTACACCACCAGACCGTGCGAAAACTGCGGCAATCTGATGATTCACGTTGATTCACGTCGCCACATTTGCCAGAAATGCAATCGAGAACTGCGCGACAAGGAAAATGGCATACCCAAGGACACGGCGCACACCGTCGGCGAAACCGCAGAAAAACAAAAGACCTTACCGCTGAAACGCAGGGTAAAGCCCATAACGCAATGCGTGAGAGAAGCAGAAGCGCTTGGCATATCTTACGGAAGATATGTGCAGCGCGGGTATGACAAGGTGGTATTAACTACCATAAAACAGAAAGAAAGGAACAGAAAGAATGAACGCAGTTGAATTTTACAGAAGGTTTGCAAAAGATCGCCCCGTCAAGACCCGCCAGAGCGAGTTTTTGAAGCGGTTCCCAAATGCAAAACTAGACAGTAACGGAGTTCTTGCGATTCGTCCGTGTGATATAGATTCTAAATGCTGCACAGACGATGACTATTTAAGTAAATGTGGAACCTGTGCAAAAGACTACTGGCTCACGGAGGTAACAGACAATGACTAACATCACAACCCTGCGCCAGAGCATGGCGTATGTAGAGGATGTATCAATACGACCATAAGTACAGCGAGGATGAATAAATGGCAATCAGTAAAAAGACCCGCGTTGCGGTGTACAAGAAATTTGACGGTCATTGCGCTTACTGTGGCCGCCACATTGCCTACAATGATATGCAGGTAGACCACTTCAAGCCGCAGAGGGCGTGGAGCCAAAAGGATTCCGGCACGGACGACATTGAAAACCTTATGCCGTCCTGCCGCATGTGCAATCACTACAAACGCGCCCACGACCTTGAAACATTCAGACGGTACATTGCGGAGATTCCGCGAAAGCTGCAAGAAAACTACATTTACAAGGTCGGCGTCGCTTACGGCAATGTGCTGGAAAATCCACAAGCAATCAAATTCTATTTTGAAAAAGTGAGGGATAACAATGCGGCTGATTGATGCAAATAAAATTGTAGAGGTTGCCGAACACGCTTACGGTGCGTGCAACGTCGGCGCTATCGCCCCGGCTTGTATTCTCAATCCAGAATTTCTAAATCTGCGCAAAGAGATGGCGTATGTGGAGGAGGTATCAGAATGAATACAACAATAGGTTGCCCGATTCCGGGCGCAAGCCAGCCGAAAGAACCTGTGCGGCTGATTGACATTAAAGAAGTCTTACAATATGACGGTGCACATTTCACATGGTCTGGCGGCAGAAATTGCCTTTCTGAACAGAAAGCGGCCTATGCGCGTGGTTACGACGCTGGGATGAAGTTCATCGTGGACGAAGTCAAGAAAGCTCCTACCATCGACCCGGAATCTCTGCGACCTACGGCACATTGGATAAAACGAGGATATGTTTGCGGAGAAAACGAATACGAATGTTCTGCTTGTCACGGGACAGAGTGGAGAACTAGCGCAAGCCGTATGAAGTATTGCATGTTCTGCGGCAAAAGGATGGTGAACACAGATGACTGAAATCGTTGCATTTTTTGAGATTTTTATTTTGCTGACCTGTGCGGTATATTCTGTTTTTCGCGTGGCGAAGGTCATCACACAGAAAAATCCTAAAGAACAGGAGGAACAGTCGCTATGTGATAGCTGCACGCACCTTGTGCGCAAAGGCTGCGGCATCGATGTGGGAAAATACAGATGCGACTATTTCAACGAAAGTTTCAATAAATCGCCTGAGTATTGCCGGAACTACAAGCGAAGAAAAGAGAAGAAAGAACCCACGGAGGTGAACACAGATGAGTGAATGGATAAGCGTTAAAGATAGACTGCCGGAAGTACGGCGTATAGTTCTTGCATACGATGCCCAAACAAATGACATTAACTTTGCTTTTCGTGAAAGAGGCTCCGGAAATTTTGTTGACTGCAACAGTGACTATTATCTGAATACAATCACCCACTGGATGCCACTTCCAAAACCGCCAAAGGAGACGAACGATGAACAAAACTGACGCGCCAACATTAGACGAGAACAAAACAAAAATGCTCACTTCGGACAGAATCCGCCACCTTGCCGAGATTCTTAAAAATGAGTACAGCGATAGAACGGTAACCATCGACAACTTCATTTACATGCTGAACAGACTTGCCGACATCATAGCGGAAGATGAAACCAAAAAGGAGGAACCATAAATGCCTGTTATTCTTACCCTGATTATGGCAATCCCGTTGATTGCCATAATCTATGGAGTCATCGGTCTGTTTCTTATCGCCCTGCTGGGCGAAATCGGCGTGGAAATCGAAACGCCAGACACGTCGTTGTTTATTCTGTTTTATCCGCTGGTGCTGTCAGTCTGGGCGGCACGGTGGGTGTACAGGCGGTATTGCAAAATACGAGGGGGCAGAAAATGAGAAAACGACCGCTGCGTCTTGAAAAATACGGAATTTCGCAAAATAGATATGGCGAGTTGTATTATTTTTGCAAGCAATACGAAGAAATGCGGCAAAAATTATCTAATGCAAGAGGGCTTGACGCAGTATCAAACGACGGTATGCCGCACGGTAACGGCATTTCCGACCCGACAGCGAGAAAAGCGGACGCGGCAATAAAACTGAGCGAGGATATTCGCATCATTGAGGACACTGCCAAAGAGGTAGACCCGATGAATTGGAAAACGCTTTTAAAAAACATTATTGCCGAAACACCGTACGAACATATGGTCGTATACTGCGGCAGACGACAGTTTTACGATGCCAGAATTAAATTTTTTTGTTTACTCAACGATAAAAAAGGGTAACACGGGGGACGTTGTCAAGCGGTATACTATATATGCTCTAAGTCCGTAAGGGCAACGTTCCATTTTTTCTTTCTTCTGTACTGGCAGCCGGGAAAGACCGGCATTTTATGCTATACAGCCAGCCGAAACAAGCAAGGGCGTGTGGGTGCAAGACCTGCGTATAGCTCCAACGCCGATGATACGGGTAAAGGTAGCAGGGTCGGACGCGGCAATTGTGTTCCCCGTTAGGCAACCCCCGCGAGCCTACTTACAGTGCGCAACCTGCGGGGTTTTTATATGCCCTTGTAGCTCAATGGCAAGAGCCTTGGAGTGCCGGTTCAAGTCCGGTCAAGGGCAAGCATTGCTCATCTGGTAGAAATGCTGGGTCATTCCCACAGGTGCAAGCCCTGCGCAGGAAACGCGATAGAGATAACCTGACACAAACGGGTGAGGTCGGCACAGCATACACCGACAGGGAGGGAACGCGCTTTTCCTCCGGCGCAAAGGGGTTTTGGGGGATATTAGCCTACACAAATTGTGTGGGCTTTTTGTGTTTTGAAACGGCTTGCAAATGGACACGTAAAGCGAGGTGATAAAGTGGCATCAAGAAAAAATCCGGGTGGCGCACCACCTAAATACAGAAGCGTAAAGGCAATGCAAGAAAAGATTGATGCCTACTTTGAAGCCTGTAAAGGAACGCCGTTCTTAGACGATAACGGCGAACCGATGCGAAATAAAAACGGCTATATCATCTATGACGATAAAAAGCCGCCTACTGTGACAGGATTGGCGCTTGCGCTTGGGTTTGCATCAAGGCAGGCGCTTTTGAATTATCAAAACAAACCAGAGTTTAATGACACGATTACGCGTGCAAAGGCACGCTGTGAACAGTACGCCGAAGAAAGATTGTACGACAAAGACGGCTCCGGCGGCGCACAGTTCAGTTTGAGGGCAAATTTTGGATGGGATGATAAACCGAAGCAAGAGAGCGCGGGAACGGTGAATATTATTTATGATGTGCCAAGAGAATAAAAATATCAAGGATATTATTTCGCCAGCATTTTATAAGCCATTCTGGGACATTGAAGATGGTAAAGTTCAAGAGTTTGTGGCAAAAGGCGGACGCGGCAGCACAAAGTCAAGCTTCATTGGCGTTGAAGTCATTTTGCAGCTGAGGGCGCATCCGCAATGCCACGCGGCTGTGTTCCGCAAGGTAGGCAACACTCTGCGCACAAGCGTTTATGCGCAAATTGTATGGGCAATCAATGAGCTTGGCTTGCACGACCATTTCCGCTGCACGGTTTCCCCGATGGAATGCACCTATTTGCCTACTGGGCAAAAGGTGCTTTTTTTCGGCGTTGATGACCCCGGCAAAGTAAAGTCAATTAAAGTTCCGTTTGGTTATATCGGCATCTGCTGGTTTGAAGAGCTTGACCAGTTTGACGGTGAAGAGCAAATCCGAAACGTGGAGCAGTCCTGCCTGCGCGGCGGTGACTGGTTCATTACGTTTAAGAGTTTCAACCCTCCAGCAATGGCGCGGAACTGGGCAAACGGGTACGCGCTGAAAGCCCGCAACGGAAAGCTGATACATCATTCCACCTATAAAACAACGCCCGCAGAATGGCTCGGAGAGCGGTTCCTTGCCGATGCGGAATACTTGCAGCGCACAAACGAAACGGCATACCGACACGAGTATTTAGGCGAGGTTGTCGGCAGCGGCACGGCGGTATTTGAGAATATCAAGATTGAGAAAATCACAGATGAACAGATTGCCAGCTTTGACCGCATCAAGCGCGGCGTTGACTGGGGCTGGTACCCTGACCCCTGGGCATACAATGCGATGCACTATGATGCGGCGCGGCGCACGCTGTACATCTTTGATGAGCTGACCCGGCGGCGCACGTCGAACCGCGACACGGCGCAGTTGCTGTTGGATAAAGGGCTGACGCGCGAGGATAAGATTTGCGCGGACAGTGCCGAGCCGAAATCCATTGCGGATTACAACAAATACGGCGTGAAAACCTTTGCCGCCAAAAAAGGACCGAAATCGGTGCGATACGGCACAAAATGGCTGCAAATGCTGGCGGCAATCGTGATAGACCCGGAGCGCTGCCCGGAAACGGCAAAGGAATTCAGCGAGTACGAGTACGAGCGCGACGCAAAAACGGGGGAAGTGTTGGAGGGATATCCCGACATTAACAACCACCACATTGACGCGGTGCGCTATGCGATGGAAAGCACGGCAGGCAAAGCCGGAGATTCGGCAGATACAAAATACAAGAGCGTTTTTGACAAAGGGCGGTGAACGATATAAAGACATATCAAGATTTTCTGCTTGTCGGGGGTGATGAGCGGGAAAGAATGGGCTTTATCCTCGGTGCAATAAACGAGTTTAAGGCAGACAAAAGCACGCGCCTTGCGCTGGATGCCAAGCTGTATTATTACGGCGAAAACCCCACCATTAACAGGTACGAGAAATACTTGTACGATCAGCAGGGCAAAGCGCACGTTGATATGTTCACGGCGAATCACAAAATTGCATCAAAATTCTTTGGGTTTGCGGTAGATCAAGAAGTTTCGTACCTGCTGGGCAATGGCGTTTCATTCGCCAAAAGCGGAACGAAAAAGGCGCTAGGAGAAAACTTCGATGAAGTGGTAATGGATGCCGCAACGTATGCGCTAATCGGTGGAGAATCGTTCATATTTTGGAATTATGACCATATTCAGGCTTTTCGCAAAGAGGAATTTGTTCCGCTGAAAGATGGAGAAAACGGCGCATTGATGGCGGGAATCCGATTTTGGCAAATCGACGATGACAAGCCACTGCGGGCAACGCTTTTCGAGATTGACGGGTACACCGATTACATCAAGCGAAAAGGCGAGGATATGCAAATTCTGAATAAAAAAGCGCCATACAAGATAAAAGTGCGCCATTCGGAATTTGACGGCACAGAAATCTATGATGGGGAAAACTACCCGACCTTGCCGATTGTTCCGCTGAAAAACGGAGAGGATTGCAAAAGCGAGCTGAACGGTAGGCGCAACACAATTGACGCGCTCGACCTTGCCAGCAGCAACATGGTAAATAACGTGGATGAGGGGAACCTCATTTATTGGGTGCTTACAAACTGCGGCGGTATGGACGAGCAGGACGATACAAGGTTCATTGAGCGTTTGAAAACTACCCACGTTGCCCATGCAGATGGCGATGAGGGCGCGAAAGCAACGCCGCAAAGCATTGAAGCGCCGTTTCAGGGGACGCAGGCAACCATTGATATGCTGACCAGAAAGCTGTACACCGATTTTCAGGCGTTTGACGCATCTGCCGTGAGCGCCGGAAACCAGACAGCAACGGCTATCAAGGCAACGTATGCTCCGCTCGATATGAAAACGGACAAATTTGAGAAGTTTCTTTCCCCGTGTATCAGAAAGATTCTTTCTCTTGCCGGTATTGATGACAATCCGAGTTATACGCGCAACCAAATCATCAACAAGCAGGAAGAAATCCAGACCGTGATGCTTTGCGCTGAATTTTTGGATGAAGAGTACACCGTAAAAAAGATACTTACCATTCTTGGCGATACCGACCAGTACGAGGATTTGATGAAGCGAAAGGCGGCAGAGGAGCTAGACCGCACGACTGGCGAGAAATGACAAATTACAAGAGATTGAAATGAGAAAACTAAAATGGGAGGAAGAGGCTCTGGAAGCGGCAGGAGCGGAGGTAGTGCGAATATAGGCGCCTTAAAAGAGAAAGAAAAAAGCCTGGATTCCCGAATTGACAAACTGAATAAAAAATTGGCAGATTACGCATCAAAAAATCCTGCGTGGAATATGCCAGACAGATATTACGATGTACTGAGAAAAAGACAGGCGCTTGAATCAAAAAGACGTTTAATCACAAACAAAATAGTGACTGCAAGTAGAAATGTGACTGCTGAAAAAACAAATGGAAAAACATTTGTGAATTCTTTTGGCGAAGCAACAAAAAGAGAAATCACCACTTCAACGTACAAAAGCAGCCAAACAAAACTAAGCAAAGAAATTATGAGGTTCATAGGCGGTACTAAAAGAAGAAAATGAGAAAACCTAATTATGTTGAATTTTGAAAACCTCGACAAAGCCAATTTTTTAGGCATAGGCAAATACAATACGCCGATGATCCAGCCGGAAAACATTGATGCGCGGCATCTGGAATGGATTCCGTTCAACTTTGCAAAAACCTGCACGGACTGCGCCACAAAAGGCGTTCACTTTTTCGTGGACGATTATCAATTCCAAAGGGTGTGGAATCAGCCGGACAGGTATATTTCGCTGCTGCGCAAATTCGGCGCGGTGTGTGCGCCTGATTTCTCAATGTATACGGATATGCCGCTTGCTATGCAGATTTATAATCACTATCGCAAGCACTGGTTGGCGGCATACTGGCAGCAATGCGGGATTCACGTTGTTCCAACCTTGTGTTGGAGCAATGAGCAAAGCTACGATTGGTGCTTTGACGGTGAGCCGGAGCATTCGATTGTGGCGATTTCCAGCGTAGGAACGCAGCAAAACAAGCAAAATCAAGAACTGTTTGAAAAAGGCGTTCGGGCGGCATTGGCAAGGCTTGAACCCAGTGAGATTTTGTGGTATGGCAAATGCCCGGAAGAATTTGACTGGAACGTCACGAGGATTCAGCCATATTATAAGCAAGTAAAAAGGAGATGCGACAATGGGCGGTAGAGGTTCAGGACACGGCAGGGGTGGCGGTGGTGGAGGTTTAAACACATCCGGAATGCAGGGAACGGAAAAACAGGTATCTTGGGCAACGGATATTTTAAACCGGTATATTTCCGAATTTGACAAAGCCGTCGATGACATAAAAAATGATATACGGTATGGGACAAATAAGGAATATACCGAACTGGCAAAAAGAACCATTAAACAAGTAACCAGCCAAAAGAACAAAGAGATTTCCGCGTTTAATGCGGGAATAAAGGAAAAAGGGCTAAAAGCATCTGAAGTAATTGACCGACGAATGGCTTTTTCGGCAGATGCTAGGAAAATAACACAAGGCGTTATGCGGAGAAACGGTGTCGCCGATGCTGGAAAAATAAGCAGCTTCACACTGCACATACGAAAAAAATAAAAAATGAGAAAACCTGATTATGCCCACAAACTGACGGATGAACAGCTTGCCGAGCTGGAACAGCGCATCGCTCAGATATACGAGCAAGCGGCGGCAGAACTTTCCGAAACCGTTGAAACGTATTTTAAGCAGTTTACCAAACGCGATGCCGCTATGCTTGATAAGCTGGAAAAAGGCGAAATCACCGAGAAGCAGTACAAGCAGTGGCGGCTTGCGCAGATAGGGCGCGGGGAGCGTTTTAAAGCGCTGCGTGATAAAGTGGCAACCAGATACACCGACGCCAATGCAACGGCTGTGGCATACGTCAATGATGCCACGCCGGGCATTTACAGCTTGAACCGCAATTATGCAGCTTACAAAATCGAGCAGGTTTCCGACAAGGCAGATTTTACGCTGTGGGACGAACAAACCGTGAAACGTCTTATTGTGAAACAGCCTGACTTAATGCCATATTACCCGCCAAAGCGGGCATTGCAACGCGGAATTGACCTAAAATACGGCAAGCAGCAGATTACCGCCAGCGTGACAAGCTCCATCCTGCAAGGAAAAAGCATCCCGAAAATTGCCAATGACTTACAACATCGTATGCAGGATATGAACCGCACGAGCGCCATAAGAACGGCGCGAACGGCGGTAACGGCAGCGCAGAACGCGGGGCGGCTAGATACTTACCGTTCCGCGCAGGATATGGGCATCAGGCTCAAAAAACGCTGGCTGGCAACGCTGGACGGCAAAACACGCCACGCACACGCAATGCTTGACGGTCAGACAGTAGACGTTGACAAGCCGTTCAAGGTGGACGGGTACGAAATTATGTACCCGGGCGACACTTCCGCTCCGGGCTATCTTGTGTATAACTGCCGCTGCACCCAAATTGCAGAGGTTGACGGCGAGGACACGGACGGCGGGATGCGCAGAGCGCGTGACCCAAAAACGGGGGAGTGGGTGCTTGTAAAAGATATGACCTATGCGGAATGGGCGGGGTGGAAACGCAATGCAGATACAACTTGAAGACCACAGCGATGAGGTATTGGAAGCGCTGAAATCCGCTCGCCAGCGGGCGCTGGAAAAATGCGGGCTTGTGGCAGAGGGGTACGCTAAAAAATTATGCCCTTCTCCCACAGGAAACCTAAGAAATAGCATAACGCACAAGGTCAATCTGGACGAAAAAGCGGTTTACATAGGAACGAACGTTGAATACGCTACCTATGTAGAAATGGGAACTGGCGTTCACAGCAAGACACCGACAAGCGGCTATTGGGTTTACGTTGTTGGCAACGAAAATTACAAGAGCAAAAATCCCGGAAAGAGGTATACATACGAAAAAGCAAAACAAATCGTTGCAATTCTGCGAAGTCAAGGTCTGGACGCACATATGACGGACGGGCGCAGGGCGACACCGTACATCAAGCCCGCAGTGGCAGACCACATCGCGCAGTACAACAGAATCATCGAACAGGAGCTGAAAGGCAAATAAGCCTCTTGGCTCTTTTTATTGGCATCTACCGCATTTGCGGCAGGTGCTATTTTTATACCCAAAAAATGTTTCCTTTCAAATCATCTGAAAGGAAACATTTTTTCAAACTTCTTGCAAAAACGGCGAAGCACTGCCGTTTTGAATAAAAACTCAAATGGCGAAGAACCGCCACCGAAGAAAAGGAGAGAACCCAATGGCAAAATTTACTCGCGCAGAAATCCGTAAAATTATCGGCGAAACCTGCACCGACGAAATCGAAAATCAGATTGTCGCGCTCCACCTCGGAGTGGTTGACCCGCTGAAAGACGATATCGCACGGTACAAGGCAGATGCCGACAAGCTGCCCGGCGTCCAGAAGGAATTGGACGAACTGAAAGGCAAGGGCGACGACGGTTACAAGGACAAGTACGAATCGGAACACAAGGCGTTTGAAGAGTACAAATCCGGCGTTGCCGCCGAAAAGGCGACTGCTGCCAAAGAAAAGGCACTGTCCGCAGCCCTGCTGAAAATCGGCATTGCGGATAAGCGGGTACAGTCTGTAGCAAGGCTGGCGAAGGGCGACGGCTTGCTGGAAAAGCTGGAACTGGACGAAAACGGCAGCATTAAGGATGCTGACAAGCTGGAAAAGACCTTGAAAGAGGATTACAGCGAGTACATCACCACGACCAGCACCAAGGGAGCCAACAGCGCAACGCCGCCTGCCAACAACGGCGGCAGCGGTATCACGGCAGAAGCCTTCAAGAAAATGGGCTATGCCGACCGACTGAAGCTCAAGAAGGAAAGCCCCGAACAGTATTCGGAGCTGACGAAAACTGACAACAAAGGAGATTAAAAACTATGGCAGATACGATTCTGACTAAACTCGCTGACCTGATCGACCCGGAAGTTATGGCTGATATGATTTCCGCTAAGATTCCCGACAAAATCCGCGTGGCGCCTTTTGCAAAGGTGGATGATACCCTTTCCGGCGTTCCCGGTGACACAATCACCGTGCCTTCCTATGGTTACATTGGTGACGCGGAAGATGTCGCTGAAGGTGTGGACGTTGACATCGACAAGATGAGCACCAAAGACAAGAAGTACAAGATCAAAAAGGCAATGAAGGGCGTCGGTCTTACCGATGAAGCTGTTCTATCCGGTTACGGCAACCCCGTTGGCGAAGCCAATGCACAGCTGGCGCTGTCCATTGCTGCCAAAATCGACAATGATTGCATGGAAGCCTTGCAGGGCGCTACGCTGGTGTATGACGGCACTGCTGCCGCTATCAAATACAGCGGCGTTGTGGACGCTATCGACGTGTTCAACGAGGAAATCAACAGCGACAAAGTGATGTTCATCAACCCCAAGCAGATGGCGACCCTGCGCAAGGATGCGGACTTTATCAGCGCTGACAAGTATCAGGCTGGCGTTGCTGTCACCGGCGAAATCGGCAAGATTGCCAACACCCGCGTAGTGGCATCTCGCAAGGTTCCTTCTATCGAGTATGAGAAGGACAACAGCACCGGCACCATTGAGATTGTCGATGATGCTACCAACGAAACCACCACCAAAAAGCATCTGGCGACCATCCAGCCGCATTGCGCTGCTGCACTGGTTGTCGGTGACAAGGTCAAGGCTGTTGCTACCGCCTACTACGCTTGCCCCATCGTCAAGCTGAACGAGGACAGCGAGACTGAGGACGATGTTCCCGCTCTGACCATTTACCGCAAGCGCAGCATCAACGTGGAGACCGAGCGCAAGCCGCGTAACCGTTCCACTGAGATCACCGCCGACGAGTTTTACGTTGCGGCTCTGACCAACGAAGCCAAAGTCGTGCTGGCAAAGTTCAAAAAGTGATAAGGAGGCAGCGGAATGCTTGAAGAATTGATGCGTGAGTGCCGGAATTGGTTTGTTGCGCCCGGCGGCGTCCACCTTGGCACATTTACAATCAAGGACGGCAGCATTTCGCTGCCTTTTCTTGTTACTGGGCAGTATTTCCGCATTATCGGCAGCGTTTTCAACGACGGAGTCCACCAGTACGGCGCGGCAGAACTTGCAGACGAAACGTTCGACGGTGCTGTCTGGGCATTGCTTGTGCCGCCCGCTTTCCTTGCGCTTGCTGACGAAATCCAAAACTGGCGCGACCAGTACGAGAATGCCGCAAACAGCCCGTTTCAGAGCGAGTCGTTTTCCGGGTACAGTTACACCCTAAAGGGCGACAGCACCGCACAGGGCGGCTCTGCCAAGGGCTGGCGCGGTGCTTTCAGCTCTCGCCTTGCAAATTGGAGGAAGTTATGAGTTTGCTGGATGATTTCGGCGCGAAATGCGTGCTTTTGGACAGAAAGCGCACACCCGACGGCGAGGGCGGTTACACCACCGTCTGGTCTGACGGCATCGAGTTTATGAATTATTCGGCGCTGGACAATTCTATGCAAGCCCGTGTAGCCGAAGCGCAGGGCGTTAAAAGCGTCTATACCGTGCTGGTAAAGAAAGACATCCCTATTGAGTTTGGGGACTTTTACAGGGACGTGCAGACCGGTGCAACGTACTGCGTTACGAGCCACCCGGACGAAAAGCAAGCCCCGAAAAGCGCATCCCCTATTCTGCGGGAGCTTAAATCCTTTACCGCCGAAAGAAAGGACTTGCCGCAATGACAAAAGGCGCAGCATTACAGCGATTTTTTGAGCGGTTCTTGCCCGCGTACCCGGTAACGTCGGTAAAGGAAGATGTGAAACTGCCCTATCTGACGTACAGCACGGTATTTGATGCGTGGGGCGGCGAGCCTGTTTCCCTGACGGTAAATATGTGGTTCCGCACCGAAAGCGAAGCTGTGCCGAATGCAAAGGTGCAGGAGCTTTCGGACGCGCTGGGCAGCGGCGGTGTTACCCTGCCAATTGACGGCGGTTACATCTGGCTGATGCGCGGTTCTCCGTTCTGCCAAAGTCTGGCAGACGAGGCGGATTCACAAATTAAACGGCGGTACATCAATGTTACCGCCGAATTTTTATGCTTAAATTGAGGTGATTATATGTTCAAAATAATTCCAAAAGATACTTTTGATAAATTGCAGATTAATGCGGGTGTGCTGCTGAAAACATTTGACCCGTCCACTGTAAAGGTACCAGAGGATACCGACATCATCTGTGCCACTACTGGAGGTATTACCGTAACCTGCACACCCTCTTATACCGACTTTGGCGATGACGTTGACAACTGCCCAGAAAACACCAAGGAGCTGAAATACCTTGACGGGTGGGAGTGCAAGCTTGCATTTACATCACTTGGCACGTCGCCAGAAAACATTCGTCTTGCTCTTGGTGCTGCTGACATTCTTACCAACAAAATTACGCCACGCGGTGTAATTAAGCAGGATGACTTTCAAGACATTTGGTGGGTTGGTGACCGTGCGGACGGCGGCTGTGTTGCCATTAAGCTAAAAAATGCGCTTTCTACCGGCGGGTTCAGCTTGAAAACCGAAAAAAAGGGCAAGGGGCAGACTTCCTGCGAGCTGACGGGACACGTTTCCATTAACGCGCAGGACGAAGTGCCTATGGAGTTTTACAGCATCGACAAGCAGGGGTAAAAAAAGATGAAATTGCTTTCTCAAATGACTAACGATGAAGTAAGCGATGCGCTTTGCATTGCTGCGCCTGCCGTACAGGCAATAGCAGACGACGAGCAGCTTGTGGCAGAAATGCAGCGTGTTTTGCCTAAGGGCGAGCATAGCAAGATGGACATTTACCGTTTCGGCGTGTCCCGCTTGGCTGTGCTTGTTCCGATTATCCTTAAAACCCACAGAAACGACCTGTTCACGGTGCTTTCTCCGTTCAACGGCGTTTCTGTCGAGGATTGCGGCAAGCAGGGCTTTCTTGTTACGCTGGGGCAGGTGCGCGAGCTGGTAAAAGATAAGGATTTTGTCGATTTTTTCAGCTCGTCATTCGATATGGGGCAGAAAGCATAATCCTTGCAATGCTGGATATGCCGAAACTGAGCGTTCGTGCGCTTATGTCGGCATTGCCATATCGAATCAAACAATACAATGAGGATAAAATATACAAGCTGTATATGTCTGATGTGCTTATGTCCCTTGCAACTAACATCATTCGCCCGGATGAAAAACCGCCGCGATATTGGGATATGATACGCCCCGAGAAACCTGAAAAAGAGGAAATGCGCACGGAAGAGGAAATCATAGAGCATATTAAAAATAAATTGCGGGAGGTGAGCTAACATTGGATGTATTTGATTTGTTTGCGAAAATCAGCCTTGATACAAGCGATTACGAAAAGCAGCTAGGCGAGGCAAAAAGCGCGGGGGAATCCCTTGCAAACGATTTTGGCGGCAAATATACCAGCGGAATTGAAAAAGGCGTGAAAACGCTTGCCAAATGGGGCGCGGCGGCTGGCGGTGTGCTTTCGGCTGCTGCGGGGTACTCGGTAAAAGTCGGCAGCGATTTTGAAGCAGGAATGTCGAATGTCGCTGCAATTTCTGGGGCAACAGGTGAGCAGCTCGAACAGTTGACCGAACTTGCAAAGGAAATGGGCGCAACTACAAAATTCAGCGCGTCAGAAGCAGCAGAAGGCTATCAATATATGGCTATGGCTGGCTGGAAAACGCAGGATATGCTCAACGGCTTGCCGGGCATTATGAACCTTGCAGCGGCATCCGGTGAGAATTTGGGAACAGTTTCCGACATTGTTACAGACGCATTAACAGCAATGGGCTTGAGTGCTGAAGATTCTGCGCATTTCGCAAACGTTCTTGCGGCTGCGTCTTCCAACAGCAACACAAACGTTTCTATGATGGGTGAAACGTTCAAATATGCGGCGCCGCTTGCCGGATCGCTTGGTTACAATATTGAAGATCTTGCGCAGGCAATCGGGCTTATGGCGAACAGCGGCATTAAAGGCTCACAAGCTGGTACTTCTTTGCGTTCTATTTTGACCCGCCTTGCATCGCCCCCAAAAGACTGTGCAGAAGCTATGGAAGAATACGGAATTGCGATGACAAATAGCGACGGTTCTATGCGGTCGCTTATGGAAGTTATGGAGAATATGCGCGATTCCTTGGGTAACCTTGACGCGCAACAACAGGCTGCTGCTGCATCGGCAATCGGTGGGCAGGAAGCTATGTCTGGCTTGCTTGCAATTGTAAATGCTTCTGAAGATGATTTCGGAAAACTGGCAGCGGCAATTGACAGCGCGGAAGAAAACGGCGGTTCTGCTGCCAATATGGCAAAAACTATGCAGGATAATCTTCAAGGCAGTTTAACTATTTTGAAATCTGCGCTTGAAGGTGTTGGAATCGCAGCTTTTGAAAAATTCCAAGAACCGTTAAAGAATGCGGTGGATAAAGTGGCAGAAGCTGTCGGAAGTTTCGACCTTGAGGCTTTTCTGCAAAAGCTGAAAGACGTTTTTGAGGTTGCAAAGCAGTTTGCGCCTGTGGTTACCGCTGTTGTCGGTGCGCTGGGTACATTGTACGGTATTTTTAAAGCAATGGAGATTATCGACAAAGTAAAAAATTCCGTCCTGCTTTTGAATGCTGCCTTTGCGGCAAACCCGCTTGTGTTTTTTATTGCGCTTCTTGCCGGTGTTGTTACCGCCCTTATGACGCTTTACAACACCAACGAGAACTTCCGTAACAAGGTAAACGAGATTTGGAATGCTATTGTCAAATTTGTGAGCGGCGCAGTTGATGCGCTTATAAACTTCTTTACGGTGACGATACCGGAAGGAATACAGGCTGCAATTGACTGGTTTAAAAGTCTGCCAGAAAAAGTGGCAGAGTTTTTCTCCAAACTGCCTGAAACTATCGGCTATTATATCGGGCTTGCGCTTGCTAACATCTTGATTTGGGCAATGGAACTTCCGCAGCGTGCGCGGGAAGCTGCAAGCAACTTTATAAATGGCGTGATTGAGTTTTTCACAACCCTGCCCGGGAAAGTTGCCGACTTCCTGCGCGACGTTATCGAGAACGTAATTCAATGGGGCGCAGACCTCATCGAAAATGGAAGACAGGCAATTTCCGATTTTGTGGAGAGCGTTGTCGAAGGTGTTAAGGAACTACCCAGCAAAATCTTAGAAGTTGGCAAAAACGTTGCAAAAAGTTTTGTCGAAGGCTTGAAAAGTATGGGGTCTTGGGTAAAAGAACAGGTCGGCAATTTTGCATCCGGAGCATCAAGCGGGTTTTCTGGCGCTTTTGGAAACAGTAACCGCCGCCACGCGGGCGGCTTGGACTATGTGCCGTATAACGACTATGTTGCAAATCTGCACAGGGGAGAAATGGTGCTGACGGCGCGAGAAGCCGACGAATACCGCAAAAACGGCGTACAGGGCGGCACGGGCTTTGTCGTGAACCAAACCATTTACGCCGCAAAGCAAACGCCTGTGGAGCTTGCAGCAGCCACGCGGGCGGCGTTCCAGAGGGCGAGGTGGGCAACCGTATGAGCTTTTTAAGCAAAACGTTTCGGTATGTGAACTCGCTAGGGCAGGAAATCATCTTTGACTATGCGCACGGCTATCTTATCAACCTGCCGGACGGCGTTGATACGCTGTCTGTCAACGTTTCGCAAGCGCAGGGCATCGGGCAGGTCGGCTCGACTGTGCAGAGTAAAAGCATCCAGGCGCGACCGATCACCTTTAACGGCAAGGTCATCGGCGACAATCCGCAAAGGCTGAAAGATGCCCTTGTTACGGTTGTTCGCCCTGACCTTGTCGGCGTTTTGTATGCTGGGGATTGGCACATTGACGTTGTGGTTACGGCATCGCCTACAATCGGCGCGGCAAGCAAGGGAGCGCCATTTCAGTTTTCTCTGCTGGCACCGTATCCGTACTGGGTAAGTGGTGAGAGCAAGGCGCAAAAACTGCGCGGCGTGCAAAAAGGCTTTAAATTTCCTTGGAATATATCCAAAACGTATTATTTCGGCAAAATTATACAGTTACAATACATCGTCTTGCAGAATCTCGGGCAGTTTGATGTGCCGTTCACGCTGGGCATTCGCTGCATCGGCGAAACTGCAGAAAACGTCGGAATTCAAAATATGCTGACGGGGGAGTTTTTAAAGCTGGAAAAAACCCTTGTGAAGGACGAACAGATTGAAATTAAGGCATCGCACGGCAGAACAACAGTCACTTCCAGCAAGGACGGCGACTGTCGCGGTGCGCTGGCGCTGGAAAGCAACCTGTATCGGATCCACACAGGTGACAATGCGTGGAAGCCCACCGCCGACAGCGGGCTTGAAAATGTGGAAATGAGCGTGACATTTGCCGAAGAAAGCGCAGGGGTGACCGTGATATGAGGTTAGAGCTATTCACGCCGGATTTGGCGAACCGACACGAAATCACCCACGCGATAAGCTGTGAATTTTCGTACTACTACAACGACATCGGCAAGTTTACCGTCGTGCTGCCGATAGACGACTACAATTTGTCCATTGCGCAACAAAATTCCATACTGTACATTGTGGAGCGCAATTTGGCGTATGAAGTTGTGGAAGTCGTACTCGATTGCGACGCCAACGAAATTACGCTGAACGGGTACAGCTTAAATAACAGGCTGGAACGCCGTGTCGTTGCGGAACCGGCTACAATCGTGAATGCCGAAACCGACGTATACAAGGCAGTATCGGCAAACCTGCGCGGGCTTGCAATACAATTGGCAGACAAAAAGGGTCTGACAGAAACCGTGGATGCAACCAGCATCTACGGCGAAAGTTTGCTGACTGCGGTTCGCCCGGTTCTTTCCGATTCTGGGCTGGGGCAGCTGGCAAAATTTGACTACCGTACAAAAGCCATAACGTGGGAAATTTACAAGGGCAAAGACCGAACCACCGGGCTGGATGCGGTGTCTTTTGTGCAAGAGCGCGGCACGGCGCCTGGTTTGGTCGTAGACAAAGACCAGTCCATTTATAAAAATGTCTGCTACTGCACCGCCAAATATAAGGACGGCACAAAGTTTGTTGTGCAAGCCGGAACGGCGGACGGCAACGAACGCCGCGAATTATGGGCAGAGTTCAGCGGAGACGAGCAGGGCGACGACGAAAGCAACGCCGCCTTTGAAACGCGCGTGCGCAATTATGCATCCTTGCAGCTTGGCTCACACCGGGACAGAATTGGCTTTGAAACGGACATCGAAGGTGACGAGCTTGGCACAGCCTACAACGTTGGTGATCTTGTATGGTGCGTTTCCCTGCGGTTAGGGCTGAAATACAAGGCGCGTATCACGGGGGCGACCTTTGCGCAGGATGCAAACAACCAAAGCGTAAAAATCACGATAGGAGAGCCTACATTGACGGTATTGAGGTGATAAAGTGGCAGAAATAAAAAATTTTCCCAACAACGCTGATGAGTTTATCGGTGCAGAAAATGTGATGAAATGGCTGCACGGGCGAACAAGCGGCGTTTTTGGGGCAGAAAACAATCTGGCTGTTACTGCCGGATATGGCGCAATGCAGGTTCTTGTGTCGGACGGTTTGGGTTGGCTCGCCAACGAAAACAAGGACGGCACGGTATTTTGGAACGATACAAAAAGCGAAACCGGAACAGAGCTTGCCTTGCCGCTGTCTGTGTCGGATGCCATACTGCCAAGAATTGACCGCGTTGTGGTAACGTGGGAAACGGTTGACTATACGGTAAAGCCCGTAATTGAGATTTTAAAAGGCGCACCGTCTGCGTCTCCGATTGCCCCTGCGCTAACCAACAGCGCCCTGAAACGGCAGATTTCTCTGGCGCAGATTTATGTTGCCCCTGCGTCCACAAAAATTACGGCGGATAATATCACGGACGAACGCTTAAATTCTGACGTGTGCGGAATTGTAACAGAGGATATTTCGGTCGATACATCAATGGCGCAGAACCAGTTTTTGGCGCTTTTAAAGCGAATCAAACAGGAGCTGGACGATTTAAACCTCAACAAAATTCCGGCTTTGACAGAGGATGAAGTGCAAGAAGCCCTTTCCGCAGTTTGAGGGGGGATTGTAATGCTAAATACAATTCGCCTAAACGGGCATAGGACAATTCCGGACAAAATTTGCCTTGGAACGTTCGACAGCTACGGAAAAGACCAGATTGAGTTGATTCTCGGCGCTGGCTGGAATGGTCTTGATATTATCGCAACATTTAACGCGCCAAGCGGGAAATCGGTGCAGATTCGTGTGGATAAAAGCAATGTTTTCTCGGTTCCGCCGGAGGCTACAGCAGACAAAAGCGGAAAAGGCACGATTGTTTTTAACGGTAAGCAGGACGGGGAAAATTTGATTTCCTGCAATGTTCGATATGAAGTTCTCGACCACGGCAGCACAGAGGGAACGCCGCCCGCTGAACCTACGCCTGACATTGTGCAGCAAATTCTTTCCGCCGCCAGCACCGCAGAAAAAACTGCCCAAAGCGTGCGCGATGATGCTGACAACGGCAAATTTACCGGACCCCCCGGACCGCAGGGCGAGGCGGGCGAGGTGGAAACGCTTAACAATCTGGAAATCCAGGAAATTTTGAATCTGCTTGATTTTTGAGAAAAGAGGTTGAACCAATGGCAGTAGATATGAATAAACTCCTTGACGGTAACGGTTTGCTGTTTGCCCTGCAGGGCTTTATGACGAAGGTGACCACCCTGCTGGGCAACAAGGTGGACAAGGTCAGCGGCAAGCAGCTGAGTACCAACGACTACACCACCGCAGAAAAAAACAAGCTGTCCGGCATTGCAACGGGTGCCAACAACTACACCCTGCCCACTGCGGGCGCGGCGCTGGGCGGCGTAAAAACCACAAGCACTGTGACCAATGCCAGCGGGTACACGCCGGTTCCCATTATCGACGGTGTGCCTTATTACAAGGACACCAACACCACCTACAGCCCCGCCACCCAGAGCAACAACGGTCTGTTGACTGCAGCCGACAAGAAAAAGCTGGACGCTTTCGGCGCAGCATCCACCTACGCCACAACCACTTATGTCGGGCAGCAGATTGCCGCAGCCGGGCATATCAGCAAGCAGATTGTTACCACCCTGCCCGCAGCAAGCGCCGCCAAGGAAAACGTGATTTATATGGTTAAAAAGACCAGCGGCAGCGGCAGCAACCTGTACGATGAGTATATGTTGATTGACGGCAAGATGGAGCTTGTCGGCGATAGCGCAACCAAAATCGACACGCTGACAAACGCCGATATTACGGAGATCCTCTCCAAAGTGTAAGGAGGCAGTTGATGGGATATGCAAGCAAAGAAAATATGATCAGCTTTGCCTCGCAGCTGCGAGGCAGGCTGTACCGCACCTGCACGGCAACTTTTTCCGTCAGCGGCTGGACGGCGGCTAACGGTAAGTATACGCAGAGCAAAACCGTCACCAACAGCGGGGCATTTACGATTAAAAACGTGCAGCCGCCGCTGACAACGCAGACGGGCAACGCCACCACCGATGCCACGAAGCGCCGCAATCTGGGAACGATTGCCCGCGCCAAAGCAGAGTTTACGGTGACCGCAAAAAACATCACGGTAAAAATCACCGCCGACACCAAGCCGGACTGCGACCTTGATGTAACTTGGTACTTGGAGGTGTAAAAATGAAAATTTACGATGCAGCCCTTGAACACGAGCTGCAAAACCCTGACCTTACGCGCGGCAAGCTGGAGCCTGCGCAGCGCGTGACGGTGCATCACGACGCCGTGCCAGCTTCCGTGCGGTATGAGGTGATGCCGGGAACGGTCACTGCCGACTGCCCTGACGGGCTGCGGCAGGAAATCACCACCTCCGCGCAGAACGCCTACGACGAATACGAGGAAGTGCAGAGTTATGTGCTGTACACCGAGGCAGAGCTTGCTGAGATTGCCGCCAAAGCAGAAGCTGAAAAAGCCGCCGCCGAAGCCGCTGCCAAGGCTGCCGAGCAAGCCGCCAAGGAAGAAGCCGCCCGCCGTGATGCCGCTGAAAAGCTGAACGCGCAGGTTACCTATACGGCAATGATGACGGATACGCTTTTAGCGCAGGAGGGCTGAGATGTACGAAAAAATTAAACTTTGGCACAAAAAAGGCTGGTGGACGGACGCAATGGTCGCCCAAGCCGCAGCCAAAGGGCTGATTACTGATAATCAGTACAAAGCCATTGTGGAGGGGGAAAACAATGAGTAATTTTATGTCCGGCGCCGAATTTGATATGAGTAAGCATTTTAAAGTGCTGACGTGCGATGCAACGACCGTTTACTCGCAGGGCGCCTTCGGGTCGTATTACGCTTTTTTAGGCGGCATCGCAGGTGAATTAGCTGGCTCACCGCTACGCACGGCGTTTGAAAAAAGCGGAATACCCTTGGATGAGGTTGTGGGAATGGTGCCTTTGTGCGCAGTAAAAAAAGGTAGTACACAAGTTCGAGGAGATGGTGGCTGTATCTGCGCCTATAACAATGAGTTTGGCAATCCAGATACATGGACTGATTCGGGCAAAACAGCAACGTATGCACTTAACGCCCCGGCAGCTGCAACGTATATGTGTAGATTTTTGTTGATTTTGAGATGAGGTGTACGCTCATAGAGCGCATCGCGTAAAACGAAAGGAAGTACCTATGAAAATTTTTGGAATTGACGCAAGCAAATATCAGGGCGCCATCGACTGGGCGAAAGCTAAGGCAGGCGGCGTAAAGTTCGCCATGCTGAAAGCCGTGTCCACCAACAACACGGGTCTGTACATTGACCCCTACTTCGAGCGCAACTACGCCGAGTGCAAGCGGCTGGGCATCCCCGTTGGCGTATACTACTACACCTACGCGCAGGACAAAGCCTATGCCGACAAGGAGCTGGCGCTGCTCAAAAAGGCAATTGCGGGCAAACAGTTTGAGTACCCCGTTGTGGTGGATGTCGAAGACAACAATCTCAAGCCCCTGAGCAAGGCGGCGCTGACCGATTTGGTGGAGTACGCCGCGCAGACAATCGAGAGCTGGGGCTGCTATGCGATGGTATACACCTATCTGTATTACAGCCGCGTTGAGCTGGATATGTCCCGCCTTGCCAAGCACGATCTCTGGATTGCCCACTACGCCGCCGCTTGCGGTTACACCGGCGCGCACGGGATGTGGCAGTACACCAGCACCGGCAAGGTGCCGGGCGTTGCGGGCAACTGCGACTGCAACTACGCCTACAAGGATTACCCCGCTATTATTAAGGGCGCGGGTCTTAACGGCTACGGCAAGGCAAAGCCCGCCGACAGCGTGTGGGACAGCAACGGACCGTTTGTCATCGCCGGTGCCACCGGGCAGGACAAGGCGGCACTGCGGGAACTGTGCGAAGCAAAAGGGCTGACTGTCAACAAGGGGTGATGCCGATGGAATGGACGGTAGTTTCGGTCGTTATTGCCTTGGTGGGTCTGGTTGCCGCGCTTGCAAAGCCGATGTTGAGCCTTTGCAAGGAAATCACGGGGCTGCGCGGTGACCTGCAAGTTTTGAGCCAAGCCGCCAAAGATATGACCACAAAGATGGCAAAATTCGAGACGGACAACCACAACTCCCACAAGCGATTGTGGGATCACAACACCGAGCAGGACGATATTTTGCACAACCACGAAATGCGTCTGCACGATTTGGACGGAAAGTGAGGAAAAATACTATGGACTATACCGAATACATTAAGCCCGAACTGCTGGTTTTGATTCCCGCGCTGGTTTACGTCGGCTACCTTGCCAAGCAGAGCACCATCATCAAAGACAAGTTTATTCCCGCGCTGTTGGCGGCTGCTGGCGTGTTGCTGGCGGGCTTGTACGTTCTGGCGACAACTACCCTTGCCGCCCCGCAGGATGCGGCACAAGCCGTATTTACGGCGCTTGTGCAGGGTTTGCTTTGCGCGGCGGGTGCTGTGTACGTCGACCAGTGCGTGAAACAGAGCAAGAAGAGCGAGTAAGCTTATGGGGACAAAATTTGATTTCTGCATGAGCCGCGCGGAATACGACGATTTATGTTTTTACCTCACAGATGATGAGCGTAAAGTTTTAAATTGCCGCCGCAGAGGGCGCAGAAACGCCGAAATCGCGGCTGAAATGCATTGCAGCGAGCGCACCGTCAAACGGTACGCAAAATCCGTACACGACAAAATGCACCGATAAACATAACAAAAGCCCGGCAGGTTTTGAGCCTGCTGGGCTTTTTATTTTTGGGCATCTTTTTGCGACTTGTACCAAGACAAAAACTCGCCAAAGAGGCGCTGCTCTGCCTCTTTGCGGGCGGCGATGGCTTTGTTTTTGTCGGTGCCGTAATACAGGTGGTACCGCTCGCCCTTAAAATAGATGTATGCTATATAATTTCCGTCTTTTCTGCACGACACGCCGCGCACGCCTGTGGTGTTGTTCCGCGGGGCTTTGCCGGACGATATCCGGCTGACATTGGTGCCGTCAACCTGCCCGACCTTATCGGCAATGGGTTTGGTGGTCAGGTTGCGGTTTTTTATGCATCCGCAGCTCACCTGCTGGGAGTGAGCTATTGTACCGCTCGGCAGCTCTACGATCTTGCCGCAGTTAAGGCAACGGCAGCGGAAAACCCGGTTGCTGCCTTTCCGCTTTGGTGTCGGCTCGATGCGGCACGTTGCTCACCCCCATATCATAAAAAATACAGGTGCGCGGACTTATCCAAGCACCTGTATTTTTTGCTGTTTTTTTGCCAGAAACAAAATCGTTTCAATCCACAGGTGAGTTGCCCCACCCGACATCAATATTGTATCGCGTTTGTCGCGCAATTACAATTGTTAAAACAAACAAAAAACCACGCCATTTTTGGTTCATTTTTCCGTTCTGCTCACGCCACTCGACAAGTACGCGCGCAAGGCAGCGCGCACAATCTCGCTTCGGTTGGCGCCGTCGGCAGCGCTGCGGGCATCCAGCTTGTCCAGCAGCTCCTGCGGCAGCAGGACGTTGAGGCGGGCGTCCTCCACCACCTCGCCAAAAGCTGCCTCGTAATCATCTCCATCAAGATACTTCTCTGCCCACTCGCGGGCAGCATCCTCGGTGATGGGGGTGATTTCCTCGCCCCAGCCCCAAAAGCCGTCCGGCAAGGGGAAACCGTTGCCGTAGTTGTGGATAAAATACTTCCCGGCTTTGGTGCGGTACAAATCCTGCCCGCGATAGTAGATGTCATTGGGCAAGCAATTGTTTTCGTGCGTGCCGAGCCGCTGGGCGGTCTCGGTGTTGTACCTGCTACCGTTAATAATTTTTTTCATTACTGGCTCCTTTCAGCTTGAAAACTGGTCGACAAGGGACTGCATCGTTTCGGCGTCCCATCTGTCGTCAATGGCAACCTGCACAAGCTCGATAATGGCGTCGGCGTAGTGCTGGGGCGCTTCGTTTCGGATTTCGGCGGCGTGTCGGTGGAATGCCCACGCAACGTCGATGCCGCCGTTGTTATTGTCGCAGGATTCCTCCCAGTAACACCCGCTGGTTGTGTAAAACTGGTGGTCGAGGGCTGCCCATTTTGCGGTGTCCTTGGCAAAGGACAAGCAGGCGGTCAGGTAGTCGTTGTAGGTCATGATTTTTTATCCTTTCTCATTGTGTTGTAGCTGCTTTTAGTCAAACAGCGGGCTTACGAATACGATCTCAAATGGGATTTCCTCGCGCTTGCCGGATGCGGTCGGCGCGGTGATGGTCAGCCCCTTAAGCGCCTCGTCAATGGCTTGATCGTAGCTGCCAATCACGCGGATGGCAGGGACGGAGACAAGAACCAGATCGACGTTGCCGTCGGTGGAGGTGTAGTCGGAGCGGATGCCGCCCGGCACAGCGTGGATAAAGTCAGGCAGGGAAACCGTGACGGCTTTGCGGTGCGGCACGCCTTGGGGCGCGAAGCCCGTGTAGAGCCAGCCGTCGGGCAGGCGAAAGTTTCTGTAGGTGTCGAACTGCTCGAGGGTAAAGTATGCGTTTTCAGCGGGGGTGTAGTTTCCGGTGCGGCGGGATGCCAACTCGGTGGTGATGATGATCTCGGTAGTCATAATTTTTTACTCCTTTGTTGTATTATCGTTATTTTTCCCCGCGCAGCCGTGCAAAATAATCGGGGTCTAACGTGTCTAAATAATCGGGGTCAAGTTCCAGATATCGCGTCAAAAAACCGTCTGGGTATGTGCCATTGAAGCTGTCATATGCGCCCATTTCACGCAACACTTGAGCGCGCTTGTCGATGTCCATCGTAAGCGTATAATACATATAATTTTCGCTTATTTCTTTATCCGTCAATTTCATTTTTTTTCCTCCTCAGGGCGTAAGCTCACACAAAACGCCCAGTCCTCGCTGGTCGGCTTTTCTGTAGGGTCTGATG